>Ga0105047_10006897_pt1 | contig 19203 bp, 18 predicted proteins | sample MAT04_FD_78384 | JGI IMG/M metagenome (GOLD analysis project Ga0105047, IMG submission 78384) | Freshwater microbial communities from Lake Fryxell liftoff mats and glacier meltwater in Antarctica - MAT-04 (megahit assembly) | ecosystem: Environmental > Aquatic > Freshwater > Ice > Liftoff... | reverse complement strand
GGTCCAGCACCGTCGCCCGCGCCGAGGGTGCGCGTTTCAGGAACCGGAACGCAACGTCGCCGGTCCCGCCCGCCACGTCCAGCAGGCGCTGGCCTTCCCGTGGCGCCAGCCAGTCCATCATCGCGTCTTTCCAAAGCCGGTGCATCCCGCCCGACATCAGATCGTTCATCAGGTCATAGCGTCCGGCAACCGAGGAAAAGACCCCATGCACCAGCCCGGCCTTCGCGCTTTCCGGCACGTCCTGAAACCCAAAATGCGTGGTGCGCTCGTCAGAGGTGGTCATGGCAGTGCTTCAAGCCCTAAGATGCAACTGCCCTTGCTTATAAGGGGAATGTCCCAAGCCGCAATGCGGCGCTTCGACCGCAAGGACGCCGATGCCCGAACTGCCCGAGGTTGAAACCGTCCGCTGCGGTCTGGTTCCGGTGATGGAGGGCGCCCTTATCCTGCGCGCCGAGGTCAACCGCCCGGACCTGCGCTGGCCCCTTCCCGACCGCATGGCCGAGCGGCTGACGGGGGCCACGGTCGTCACGCTGCGCCGCCGCTCGAAATACATCCTCGTCGATCTGTCCAGCGATGAGACGCTTCTGATCCACCTTGGCATGTCGGGGCGCATGTTGATTTCCGGCCCCGCGGTGACTTCCGGGAAGGTGCTTGGCCAATTTTACCACGACCACCCCGCGCCGCAGAAGCACGACCACATCATCCTGATCATGGACAGCGGCGCGCGCATCACGTTCAACGATGCCCGCAGGTTCGGGATGATGGACCTGATGCCGACGCACGCGGCCGACCAGCACAAACTGTTGTCGGGCCTTGGCCCCGAACCCTTGGGCAACGGGTTGAACGCGGCCTATCTTGCCCTTCGTTTCGCAGGCCGTGCCACGCCGATCAAATCCGCCCTTCTCGACCAGCATCTGATCGCCGGTCTTGGCAACATCTATGTCTGCGAGGTCCTGCACCGCGCCCATATCGCGCCGACCCGCCTGACCGGCTCCCTCACCCAAACCGAGATCGCCCGCCTCGTCCCGCTGATCCGCGATGTTCTGACCGAGGCAATCGCCGCCGGCGGCTCGTCCTTGCGCGACTACCGCCAGACCGACGGCGAGCTTGGCTACTTCCAGCACCGCTTCCGCGTCTATGACCGTGAGGGCGAGCCTTGCCCGACTCCCCGCTGCAAGGGCACCATAACCCGCATCACTCAATCAGCGCGATCCAGCTACTTCTGCCCGATCTGCCAACTCTGACCCCTCAAAGAAGCCATAAATATTCCCACGGGGGTGATAAGCGTCCGGAAAAGTGCCAGCGGCGCTTTTCAGCGAAGAACGCCGGGCGCGCCGCGCGGCTGGGGGGGGGTGTGAAACCCCCGGCACTGTCCGCCCTTGCACCGCCCCGGCGTTCAAGCCTAGCCTTCCCCCATGACCGATCTCATCCTGTCCGAGCGTCACGGCGCCGTCCTGCTCCTTCGCCTCAACCGCCCGCAGGCGCTGAACGCGCTCAGCACCGGGATGATGGCAGAGCTGGCGGCGGCACTGACCGCAGCGGAGGCGGACGACAGCTTCCGCGTTGTGGTCCTGACCGGCAGCGAGAAAGCCTTCGCCGCCGGGGCCGACATCCGCGAGATGGCGGCCTTGAGTTTCGCCGAGGCCTTCACCCGCGACATCTACGGCCCCGAATCCCGCGTTCTCGCCCGGTTCCCCAAGCCGCTGATCGCCGCTGTGTCGGGCTATTGCCTCGGCGGCGGGTGCGAGCTTGCCATGCTGTGCGATCTGATCTTCGCGTCGGACACCGCCCGCTTCGGGCTTCCGGAAACCGGGCTTGGCATCATCCCCGGCATGGGGGGCACCCAGCGCCTGCCGCGCCTTGTCGGGCCTGCGCTGGCGATGGACATGATCCTGACCGGGCGCCAACTTGACGCAACCGAAGCGCTCGCGGCGGGCCTCATCGCGCGCGTTCTGCCCACGGACCAGCTTCTGCCGCAGGTGCTGGAGATTGCAAAAGCCATGGCCACGCGCCCGGCCCTTGCCATGCGGGCGGCCAAGGAAGCGGCGCATCGGGCTCAGGAAGTTGGCCTGACAGAGGGAGTAGCGCTGGAGCGGCGGCTGTTCCACGCGCTTTTCGCCACGGAAGATCAGAAAGAAGGCATGGCTGCCTTCGCCGAAAAGCGGCCGCCAATCTTCAAACACTGCTGAACCGGCAGTTTCCTGTTTCCTTCTGTGCCAACTTCCTTTATGGCCCCGCTCCACATGCGCGTGGGCCCGCTTAGGCAAGAATCGAACCCGATCCATAGATCGGGGCCTTTGGTCTTTCGTGCAAACTGAAACGCAAGACCAAAACATTCGAGAGATCCATGGCCAATACCGATCAGTCCAAGAAGCGCGCCCGCCAGTCCGACGCGCGCTATGACATCAACAAGGCGCGCCGCTCGCGCATCCGCACGTTCCTGCGCAAGGTTGAAGAAGCCATCACCAGCGGCAATGCCGAAGCGGCCAATGCAGCCCTTCTGGCAGCGCAGCCGGAACTGGACCGGGGTGTCTCGAAGGGGGTTCTGCACAAGAACACCGTCTCGCGCAAAATGTCGCGCCTTGCCGCGCGCGTGAAGGCGGTCGGGACCGCCGCAGTCTGAGTCCTTTGCCTGATTCTTTCCCGGCCGTATGAATCATTGCCAAATAAATATCTCGGCGCGCGGGTTTCCCACCGCGCGCCGTTGCATTTCAAGACACTGCTTCGACGCGGCCCGCCGATGATGTTGCTCATTTGTCAGACCGCAGGGATTCGGTTGAAGCCACCTCGTGTCAAGCAGGAAGATCGGTTGCAGCAGGGACGGGGCGCTTGCTAGCGTCCCCCTGCGATTCATATCGTCTTGGGGGACAGTGAACCGGAACGCCTGCACCAAAACCGAATTTTCTGCCAAGAAATCGGGAACAATCGAAAAAAAGGCTTTCGGTTCAACACTTTGCCGCGCCGGTCTTGCACCGGATCGGCGGGAGGGGGCGACCCTTCCTGCGAGTTTTAAGGCGGTCGGCACCTTAAGCCAGGGTGCCTTGCGCCTTTCTGTGTCCGGGCCTGTGCGTTTCGCATCAGAACGAAGAAACGGTGGGGACCTGCTTCATTCGGGGCAGGATTCGGACGGAATGCGATGACCAACGAGACGTGGACAACCATCCGGGAAGGCCTTGCGGACCGGATCGGCAAAAACAACTACATGACCTGGATCGAGCCCTTGGCCCTCGCCGAACTTGTCGAGGGCGTCGCGCGGTTTGACGTGCCGACGAATTTCTTCGGCGATTGGGTGGGCCGCAATTTTGCCGAGCAGATCCTGCGTCATCTGAACGAAAATGGCATGGCCGCGGGCCGCGTGGAATTCTCGTTGACCCAGGCCCTGCGCAGGCCCGCTGCCCGGGTCGCGGCGACAGTGGCGGCCCCGGTGCAGGCAGCGCCGCGCAGCGCCGCCCGAAGCAAGATCGAGGATGACCTGCCCGGTTCCAACATCGACCCGAAGCTGACCTTTGACACCTTCGTCGTCGGCAAGCCCAACGAGCTTGCCCATGCCGCCGCCCGCCGGGTGGCCGAGGGCGGGCCGGTTTCGTTCAACCCGCTGTTCCTGTATGGCGGCGTCGGCCTTGGCAAGACGCATCTGATGCATGCCGTCGCGCACGAACTGCAAGCGAATCGCCCCGAGTTGCGGGTCGTCTATCTGTCGGCCGAGCAGTTCATGTACCGCTTCGTTCAATCGTTGCGGGATAAGTCGACGATGGACTTCAAGGAGATCTTCCGCTCCGTCGATGTGCTGATGGTCGATGATCTGCAATTCATCGCCGGCAAGGATTCGACCCAGGAAGAGTTCTTCCACACCTTCAACGCGCTTGTCGATCAGGGCCGGCAGATCGTGCTGTCCGCCGACCGCGCGCCCTCAGAGATCAAGGATCTGGAGGACCGCATCAAGTCGCGCCTGCAATCGGGCCTGGTGGTGGACCTGCACCCGACCGATTACGAACTGCGGCTCGGCATCCTGCAGCAGAAGGCGGAGTATTACCGCGGGCAGTATCGCGGACTGGTGATCGCCTCTGGTGTTCTGGAATTTCTGGCGCACCGGATCACCACCAATGTCCGCGTGCTGGAAGGCGCGCTGACGCGGCTTTTCGCCTTCGCCTCGCTGGTGGGGCGTGAAATCACGCTGGACCTGACGCAGGACTGCCTGTCCGACATCCTGCGCGCCAATGACCGCCGCCTGACGATCGAGGAGATTCAGCGCAAGGTGGCCGAGCATTACAACATCCGCCTTGCCGACATGATCGGGCCGAAACGGGTGCGCACCATCGCCCGGCCCCGGCAAGTGGCGATGTATCTGGCCAAGCAGTTGACTTTGCGCAGCCTGCCCGAGATCGGGCGCCGGTTTGGCGGGCGCGATCATACCACGATCATGCACGGGGTGCGGCGGATCGGGGAATTGATGGCCACGGACAGCCAGCTTTCCGACGATTTGCAGCTTTTGCGGCGGTTGTTGCAGGGGTGATTTCACGGCAATGCAAAAAAGCCGTGCAGAGGCATTGTGAAGGGCTGCGCCAAGACTTGCGCGTTGCCACAAAGACGTTAGGTTCGTCCTCCCCTGCCAGACGCTGCCAAGGTCTTTCAGGGACAGGAACTTGGGGTGGAACATGAAACTCTCGATCGAACGCGGCACACTGCTGAAAGCGCTGGCGCAAGCGCAGTCTGTGGTCGAGCGGCGCAACACCATTCCGATCCTCGCCAATGTGCTGATCGAGGCCGAGGGCAATCAGGCCAGCCTGCGCGCCACCGATCTTGACATCGAAGTGGTGGACCGGGTGTCCGCGGTGGTGGAGCGCGCCGGCGCGACGACGGTGTCGGCGGTGATGCTGCATGAGATCGTGCGCAAGCTGCCGGATGGGGCGTTGGTGCATCTGGTGGCGGATGCCTCGGCCGGGCGGCTGACGGTGACGGCGGGGCGGTCAACCTTCAACCTTGCGACACTGCCGAAGGAAGATTTCCCGGTGATGGCGACATCGGAATATTCGTCGAATTTCTCGGCCAAGGCGCCGGTGCTGCGTCGGCTGTTCGACAAGGCAAAATTTGCGATCTCGACGGAAGAGACGCGGTATTACCTGAACGGTGTCTACATGCATACCGCCAAGGGCGAAGACGGTCCGGTGCTGCGCTGCGTGGCGACCGATGGCCACCGGCTGGCGCGGATTGATGCCCCGCTGCCGAGCGGAGCGGACGCGATGCCGGGGGTGATCGTGCCGCGCAAGACCGTCGCGGAATTGCGCAAGCTGCTCGACGATGATGATGCCGAGATCGCGGTGTCGGTGTCAGAGACCAAGGTGCGGTTTGCAACGCCCGGCGTGGTGCTGACCTCGAAGGTCATCGACGGAACCTTCCCGGATTATTCGCGGGTGATCCCGGTGAACAACACCAAACGGCTTGAGGTTGATGCCTCCGAGTTTGCCAAGGCGGTGGACCGGGTGGCGACGGTGTCCTCGGAACGCTCGCGCGCGGTCAAACTGACGCTGGACGAGGACCGGCTGATCCTGTCGGTGAACTCTCCCGATTCGGGCGCGGCAGAAGAAGAGCTGGCAGTGGCCTACGCCGATGAGCCGCTGGAGATCGGGTTCAACGCGAAGTATCTGCTGGAGATCGCGGCGCAAGTGGACCGGGAGAATGCGGTGTTCCTGTTCAACTCTGCCGGCGATCCGACGCTGATGCGAGAGGGCAATGATGCTTCGGCGATCTATGTCGTGATGCCGATGCGCGTGTGATCGGACGCCGGGGGCTCTGCCCCCGGACCCCCGGGGATATTTTTGGCTTCTGTGAAAGGGCAAGACGTGGCTGGCTTGGCCGTCACCTCTTTAAGTCTGTCGCATTTTCGCAGCCATCGGGCGGCGCGATTGGTGTTTGACGGACGGCCTGTGGCGATTTCCGGGCCGAACGGGGCGGGAAAGACCAACATTCTGGAGGCGGTGTCGTTGTTGTCACCCGGCCGTGGGCTGCGGCGGGCGGGGAATTCGGAGCTGGCGCGGCGGCCGGAAAGCCTTGGCTGGAAGGTGAAGGCCGAGGTGCTTGGGCTGGCGGGATCCCTGCACGACATCGAAACCCGGGCCGAAGGCGACAGTGGGCGCGAAGTTCGCATCGATGGCAAGGCCGCGACCCAGACTTCGCTGGGGCGGGTGCTGCGCGTGTTGTGGCTGGTGCCGGCGATGGACCGTTTGTGGATTGAAGGGGCAGAGGGGCGGCGGCGGTTTCTGGACCGGTTGACGCTGAGTTTCGCGCCCGACCATGCGGATGTGTCCCTGGCCTACGACAAGGCGATGCGCGAGCGGAACCGGTTGCTGAAAGACGGCGTCACCGATGCGCATTGGTACGGCGCGCTTGAGGCACAGATGGCCGATGCAGGGGGCCTTGTGGCGGCGAACCGCCGGGCGGCTGTGGTGCGGCTGATGGCAGCGCAGGAGGGGGCGGAGACGGCCTTTCCGCGCGCCGATCTGACGCTGACCGGGCCGGAAGGCGAGCCGGAGCCGGAGGACTTCGGGCTGGCGCTGGCGCAGGGGCGGCGGCGGGATATGGCGGCAGGTCGGACCTTGATTGGGCCGCACCGTGCAGACATGCGGGCGGTGTTTGCGGCCAAGGGGCTGGCCGCCGACCAATGCTCGACCGGCGAGCAGAAGGCGCTGCTGATCAGCCTGATCCTCGCCGATGCCCGCGCCCTGGCCGCCGATCTGGGGCAAGCGCCGGTGCTGCTGTTTGACGAAGTTGCGGCGCATCTGGACCCGGCGCGGCGGGCGGCTTTGTATGACGAACTGGTCGCCTTGGGGGCGCAGGCGATCATGACCGGGACCGAGGCGGGGCTGTTTGACATGCTTGGGGATCGCGCGCAAAGCTTCGCTCTGGTCGAGGACGGCGGCGAAAGCCGGATCACGGAGTATACGAGTTTGACGCTGCCAAATGCGGATTGATCTTGTTCCCGAATGGCAGCTTGGACATGCTGACGAGGCCGCGATTGCCGCCCTGCTCGCCCGTTGCTTCAGCGCGGATTTCGGGGGCCGCAGCTTTTACCAGACCCGCCAGCACCTGCGGCTGATCCACCGGCAGGAAGGCTTGATCGCGGGGCACATGGCCTTGCAATTCCGCGCGATGCGGCTGGACGACCGGCTGATCACGGTCGCCTGCCTTGGTGATGTGGCGACGGATCCTGCATGCCGCGGCCTTGGCATCGCGGCGGCGTTACTGCGTGAGGCGATCGCGGTTGCGAGCGCCAGCCCGGCAGAGTTCTTCCTGCTGTTCGGCGTCGCGGGGCTCTACGGCGCGGCGGGCTTTCGGCGGGTGCAGAACGAGATGCTGTGGACCGAAATGCAGGGCGCACGCACCGGAGCGACCTTGCGCGAGCCGGCAGAGGCGCTGATGGTGCTGCCGCTGGGTGGTTCGGACTGGGACGAGGCTTGCCTGCTGGACATGCTTGGGGCGACGTTCTGATGACGCTGACCTGGCTGCAACTGGGGCTTTACGCCCTGGGCATGGCGGGGCTGTGGGCGGTGCCGGGGCCGGTCTGGGTGGCGCTTATGGCGAGAACCATGTCCGGCGGCTTTGCGGCGGCCTGGCCCCTGGCGGTGGGCGTCACGCTGGGGGACTGTCTGTGGCCGCTGTTGGCGATCTTCGGCATGGGCTGGGTGCTGTCGGTCTATGGCGATTTCCTGCACGTGCTGCGGTGGTTTGCGGCGATTACTTTCCTGGTCATGGGCGTTCTGTTGATCCGCAAGTCGGGCGCGCTCATGGGGGCTGACAGTCGGATGACGCGGCCGGGACGGCTCGCCGGGTTCCTGACCGGCGTTGCGGCGGTGATCGGCAATCCCAAGGCGATCCTGTTCTACATGGGCGTGCTGCCGGGGTTCTTTGGCGATCTGTCGCAACTGAAGGCGCCGGATATCACGGCCATCCTCGCCATCTCGGTCGCAGTGCCATTGGTCGGGAATCTGGCGCTGGCACTGTTTCTGGACCGGGTGCGGATGCTGCTGTCCAGCCCGGAACGGGTGCAGATGCTGAACCGCATTTCAGGCGCGCTGCTGATCCTGGTGGCTATCGTCATTCCCTTTGTTTGATCGAAAAATCATGGGGTTTGCGTGACATTCCCACGCGCGCGCGGTATGAATCGCGCGCAAGAGAAAAGGTTGAAGGCTTATGGCTGAAGAGCCCAAGAAGACTGAAAGCTACGGCGCAGATTCCATCAAGGTTCTCAAAGGCTTGGACGCCGTCCGCAAACGGCCCGGAATGTACATCGGCGACACTGATGACGGCTCGGGCCTGCACCACATGGTTTATGAGGTGGTGGACAACGGCATTGATGAGGCTTTGGCGGGTCACGCCAGTGAAGTTCGGGTGAAAATCCACGCCGACAGCTCGGTTTCCGTGTTCGACAATGGCCGCGGCATTCCGGTGGACATCCACCAGGAAGAGGGCGTTTCGGCCGCCGAGGTCATCATGACCCAGCTGCACGCGGGCGGAAAATTCAACAACACCGACGAAAGCGGCAATGCCTACAAGGTTTCGGGCGGCCTGCACGGGGTCGGCGTTTCGGTCGTCAACGCGCTGTCGGAATGGCTGGTGCTGACGGTCTGGCGCAACGAGACGGAGTATGAGGCGCGGTTCGAAGACGGCGTCGTTGTCGAGCATGTGCATGTCGTCGGCCCCGCGCCGGGGCTGCGCGGCACGATGGTGCGGTTTCTGGCGTCCGCCAAGACCAACCGGTCGGGGGAAGCGACGTTTTCGAACCTCGAGTACCAGTTCAAGACGCTGGAAACCCGTCTGCGGGAACTTGCGTTCCTGAACTCCGGCGTGCGGATCGTGCTTGAGGATGAACGCCCCGCCGATCTGGTGAGGGTCGAATTTTACTATGACGGTGGCGTGCGGGAATTCGTGAAGTATCTTGACCGCTCCAAGACGCCGGTGATGGCCCAGCCGATCTACATGCTGGGCGAAAAGAACGGCATCGGCGTCGAAGTCGCGATGTGGTGGAACGACAGCTATCATGAAAACGTGCTGCCCTTCACCAACAACATCCCACAGCGCGACGGCGGCGCGCATCTTGCGGGCTTTCGCGGCGCGCTGACGCGGACGATCAACAATTATGCCCAGACCTCGGGCATCGCGAAGAAGGAAAAGATCGACTTCACCGGCGACGATGCGCGTGAAGGTCTGACTTGCGTGTTGTCGGTGAAGGTGCCGGACCCGAAATTCTCCAGCCAGACCAAGGACAAGCTGGTCTCGTCCGAAGTGCGGCCCGCGGTCGAAAACCTGGTGAACGAAAAGCTGTCGGAGTGGTTTGAAGAAAACCCCGGCCCGGCGCGAGTAATCGTCGGCAAGATCGTAGAGGCGGCCTTGGCGCGGGAAGCCGCGCGGAAGGCCCGTGATCTGACGCGCCGCAAGACCGCGCTGGACATCGCCTCGCTGCCCGGCAAGCTGGCCGATTGTCAGGAACGCGATCCGGCGAAATCCGAGATCTTCCTTGTCGAGGGCGATTCGGCAGGCGGCTCGGCGAAACAGGGTCGTAGCCGGGCCAATCAGGCCGTCCTGCCCTTGCGGGGAAAGATCCTGAACGTGGAACGTGCCCGGTTCGACCGGATGCTCGGCAGCCAGGAGATCGGCACCCTGATCACCGCGCTTGGCACCGGCATTGGCCGCGATGAGTTCGACATCAAGAAACTGCGTTACCACAAGGTCGTCATCATGACCGACGCCGACGTGGACGGGGCGCATATCCGGACCCTGCTGCTGACCTTCTTCTTCCGGCAGATGCCGCAGCTGATCGACGGCGGCTATCTGTATATCGCGCAGCCGCCGCTGTACAAAGTCGCGCGCGGCAAGTCCGAGGTCTATCTGAAGGACCAACCGGCGCTGGACGACTATCTGGTCGAGATGGGCATGGACGGCGCGGTCCTGCGCCTGCCCTCGGGAGAGGAAATCGCCGGCGCCGACCTTGCCCGCGTCATCGAAGGCGCGCGCCAGTTCCGCCGGGTGCTGGACGCGTTCCCGACGCATTACCCGCGCGCGATACTGGAGCAGGCGGCCTTGGCCGGCGCCTTCGATCCGGGCCGCGCGGACGCAGATCTGCAAGAGGTTGCCAATCTGGTCGCCAAGCGGCTGGACCTTGTCGCGCCGGAGTTCGAGCGCGGCTGGCAAGGGCGGATCACGCAAGACCATGGTATTCGCCTGTCCCGCATCCTGCGCGGGGTCGAGGAGCTGCGGACGCTGGATGGCGCTGTCCTGCGCTCTGGCGAGGCGCGGCGGCTGTCCACCCTCTCGCAGCGCGACCGCGACATCTACCGCGATCCGGCCAAGCTGGTGCGCAAGGACCGCGACCAGTTGGTGCATGGACCGATCGATCTGTTGAAGTCGATCCTCGCCGAAGGCGAAAAGGGCCTGTCCTTGCAGCGCTACAAGGGCCTGGGCGAGATGAACCCCGAGCAATTGTGGGAAACCACGCTCGACCCGGAAGCGCGGACCCTGCTGCAGGTCAAGGTCGATGACGTCACCGAGGCGGATGACATTTTCACCAAGCTGATGGGCGATGTGGTGGAGCCGCGCCGCGATTTCATCGTGCAGAACGCGCTGGCGGTGGAACATCTGGACTTCTAGATGTGCGCCGCGCCCGGTTGATCGACGCGCGGTTGCATCAATCAGGCTTTGTCAGGTCACTCGGCGACAAGCGGCAGGAACCACAAAGCCAGAAACGGCGCCGGGCCAGAACGCATGGCATGCAGAATGCCGGGCGGATTGTAGATGGCTCCGGTCGCGCCGGGGTCAGCCCAGTCCGTGCTTGCGTTCCACCATTCGCCCGGGGCGAGGGCAAGGTAGATTTCCTCCGGCTTGTGGCTGTGGCGCGGGTAGTCGGTACCCGGGGCCATCAGCGTCGCACCCACCCAGACATCGTCCCGCTTCTCGATGCCGTTCGGGCCGAGGATCTGGGCATTGGCATGGCCGTGCCAGAAACGGGGATCGGAGGGGTCGGCAGAGCCGCGCCGACGCCAAACCAGATCGGGCGCCAGCGCGGCAAACGCGCGCGCCAAAGCCTGTCGCGGCGTGCCCTCGGCAAAGGCGAGCGCGGCGGTCAGGTGGTCGCAGACGTCAAGCCGCTCGGCAGGGCGGTCTGATGCGTCGCCCTCGGCTTGCCAGCGCGCAATCACCCGGTCCGCCGCCAGGGCGGCATCATCGGAAGGAACCGCAGCCAGCAGGGCCGCTTCGGACAGGTCCAGAAACTCTTGCAGCACAGCGGACCTTGCCATCGAACGCGTCCTTGCCAAAGGTGCCTGGTGACCCCGGGTGGATTCGAACCACCGACCTGCCGCTTAGGAGGCGGCCGCTCTATCCCCTGAGCTACGAGGCCCCTGTCTCAATCATCGGGGCAGGCGCTCGCCTTGTGGCGTAAAACGCCTTTGGTTGCAACGTGGGTGGAAGAATTGAAAAGGGGGAGTGAGTTTTGGCCCACCACTCCGCCTGCGAAGTCCGCTACGACGCAGCGCAAAGCTTGCAAAGCGCAGCAGAATTCGCCAGCAGCGGATCGAGTCCGAAGCTGTTAGCGCTAACCTAACTCGGAACGGATGCTTGGACAAGGGCCGGTTTTGGCCTAAGCATGGGCGCGACCCTGCAAAAAAGGACAGCCCTTGGCCAGCGATCCGACCCAAGACACCGGGCACTCTGATCCGCGCCGCAGCCTGACGCTGCGCGATGTCTCGGAAGCCTCGGGCGTCAGTGAGATGACGGTCAGCCGGGTGCTGCGCAACCGCGGCGACGTCAGCGCCACGACCCGCGCAAGGGTGCTCGAGGCGGCGCGGAGCCTTGGCTATGTGCCCAACAAGATCGCCGGGGCGCTGGCGAGCCAAAGGGTCAATCTGGTGGCGGTCATCATCCCCTCGCTGTCCAACATGGTGTTCCCCGAGGTGATGACCGGGATTTCCGACGTGCTGGAGGACACCGGATTGCAGCCGGTGGTCGGGGTGACGAACTACCTGCCCGAACGGGAAGAAAGCGTGCTGTACGAAATGCTTTCCTGGCGCCCCTCGGGGGTGATCATCGCCGGGCTGGAACATACGCCGGCTGCGCGGGCGATGCTGGCGCAGGCGGGGATTCCGATCGTCGAGATCATGGACATTGATGGCGCGCCGGTCGATTCGGCAGTGGGAATTTCGCATCGGCGGGCCGGGCGGCAGATGGCTGAGGCGATCGTCGCCTCGGGCTATCGCAAGATCGGTTTTTGCGGCACGCAGATGCCGAACGACTTCCGCGCCAAGAAGCGTCTGGAGGGGTTTGAGGAAGCGCTGAAGCGCGCCGGTTTGGCGCTGTTGGACCGCGAGTTCTACTCGGGCGGCTCGGCACTCTTGAAGGGGCGCGAGATGACAGCGGCGATGCTGGCGCGCAGCCCAGAGGTGGATTTCATATATTATTCCAATGACATGATCGGGGCGGGTGGGCTTTTATACTGCCTGGATCAAGGCATTGACGTGCCGGGCCGGGTGGGTCTGGCCGGGTTCAACGGAGTGGAATTGCTGGATGGGCTGCCGCGGCGGCTGGCGACGATGGACGCTTGCCGGCTGGAGATCGGCAGCCGAGCAGCAGAGATCATTGCGGGCAGAAGGCCGAAGCCGGGCGTGGCGGAGGTGATCGAACTGTTTCCGACCTTGCAGCCCGGGGACACGATCCGGCAGCGTTAAGATCTGGGGTTTGACCCGGGGGCTTTGCCCCCAGACCCCCAGAGTATTTGCCTCCACACTGATGGGATCAGAGCGGTCGGCCTGTGAGCGGTCGGCCTGTGAGCGGTCGGCCTGTGAGCCGTCTGTCCTGCGTTCCCGTGATGTGTGCAGTGAGGATCTGGCCCTCGGGCTGATCGGCGTCGAACGTGACTTCGGTGAAGTCCTCGGTTCGGCCAATGCGGGGAGTTTCGATCAGCACTTTGGCCTCGCGGCCGCACCATTGGCCCAGATGCCGGGACAGCGCGGCGTCACCAGCGGCACGCAGGCAGGCAGCGCGGTCGCGGATCACCGGGCCGGTCAATTGCGGCATCCGAGCGGCGGGGGTGCCTTTGCGCGGGCTGAAGGGGAAGACGTGCAGGAAGGTCAGGCCGCAGTCCTCGATCAGTTTCAGCGACTGGGCAAACATCTCTTCCGTCTCGGTCGGAAAGCCCGCGATGATATCGGCGCCGAAGATGATGCCGGGCCGCAGGCGGCGGGCGTCCTCGCAGAACTTGATCGCGTCCTCACGGGCATGGCGGCGCTTCATGCGCTTCAGGATCATGTTGTCGCCGGCTTGCAGCGACAGGTGCAGGTGCGGCATCAGACGCAGCTCGGTCGCGATGGCTTGCAGCAGGGCATCGTCCACTTCGATGGAATCGATGGAACTGATACGCAAGCGCTGCAAATCCGGCACAAGTTTCAGGATGCGCAGCACCAGGTCGCCAAGGCGCGGCTGGGCGGGCAGGTCAGCGCCCCAGGAGGTCAGATCGACCCCGGTCAGCACGACCTCCAGAAACCCCTTGTCCACAAGACGCTGGATTTGCTCGACAACCACGCCCGCGGGAACCGAGCGGGAATTGCCCCGACCAAAGGGGATGATGCAGAAGGTGCAGCGGTGGTCGCAGCCGTTCTGGACCTGCACATAGGCTCTGACACGGCCAAACCCGTCGATCAGATGTCCGGCGGTTTCCTTGATCGACAGGATGTCGTTGACCTGCACCTTTTCCGTCACGCCGATCAGATCGGGGATCGACAGGGACTTCCACGTCTCGGCCTGCATCTTCTCGTGGTTGCCGATGACGCGGGTCACTTCCGGCATGGCGGCAAAGGTTTCAGGCTCGGTCTGTGCGGCGCAGCCAGTGACGATCATCGGCGCCCCCGGGTTTTCGCGCGCCAGCCGCCGGATTTCCTGCTTGGCCTTGCGCACCGCTTCTGCCGTGACGGCGCAGGTGTTGACGATCACCGCGCCTTCCAGCCCGGCAGCCGCGGCAAGCTCCTTCATCGCCTCGGTCTCATAGGCGTTCAGGCGGCACCCAAGCGTTGAGAAGATCGGGGCGCTCATACCATGGCCCTGAGCCAGGTGTCGGTCAGCCAGCCGTCAAAGACATGCGCCACTGGCCCGGTCATCCAGACGCCATCCTCGCGCCAGTCGATCTCCAGCATGCCGCCGTCAAGCTGCAGCGTGACCTTGCGCCCGGTCAAACCACGCCGATGCGCCGCGACGGCGGTGGCGCAGGCACCGCTGCCACAGGCGAGCGTGATCCCCGCCCCCCGCTCCCACACCCGCATGCGCAGGTGATCAGGGCCGAGCACCGAGGCGAATTCGACATTGGTGCGGGCGGGGAACAGCGGGGAGTGTTCCAGCGCAGGGCCTCTGGCGGGCAGGTCCACGGCATCGGCATCCGGAACAAAGAACACCAGATGCGGATTGCCCATGCCCACCGCCGCAGGATCGCCCGGCAGTGGCAGGTGCAGTGTGTCGGCCTGATGCGCCAGCGGCACCTCGGCCCAGTCAAGTTGCGGCGCGCCCATGTTCACGCTGACAAGGCCATCTGCCCGGCGCAGCGCCGTCAACGCGCCACGCGCTGTCACCAGTCGCACCTCATCGCGGCCCAGGTCTCGCAATACTTGGTCGGCCACACAGCGGGTCGCGTTGCCGCAAGCCTCGGCCCGGCTGCCGTCCGCATTCCAGAAGTCCAGCTGGAAATCGGCCGCCATGCTGGGCCGGATTTCTGCGAGTTGGTCAAAGCCGACGCCCCGATGCCGGTCGCCCAAGGCACGCGCCAGTGCCGAGGTTGTCACCGCCTCGGCCCGCGCGCGCGAGTCGATGACGACGAAGTCGTTGCCCGCGCCATGCATCTTCATGAACCGCAGGCCTTGGGTTTGTGCATCCTTGGCCATGCTGCGCCTATACGCCCCTTGCCAGGGGATTTCCAGATTGCCTCTTGCACTCGCGATTTCAGCGGGATATCCGCCGCGCCAGGATGGGCCGTTAGCTCAGTTGGTAGAGCAGCTGACTCTTAATCAGCTTGTCGAAGGTTCGAACCCCTCACGGCTCACCATCCTTCTTGACCTTCGGGAAATGCGCGCAGTCTGCCACAAGCGGGCTTGACGCCCCCTTGGGTTTTCCCTAGCTACGCGGCCAACGTGGGCCGGTAGCTCAGCTGGTAGAGCAACTGACTTTTAATCAGTAGGTCTGGGGTTCGAACCCCGACCGGCTCACCAATTAAATCAATGGTTTATATCGTTTGGAGCGGTGGCGTTTTTTTCGTGGGCTACCACCAGGCTACCACGGCGGAAAGTTTCGCACCTTCGCGGGAGTTGGACGCACCCGGAACTAGAATAAACATTTGCGCGTCAAACGGGCCCATACGGAGATTTCAACGTAAAACAGATATCGTGTCCTGCGGCGCGGGGACGGTGGCTATGATATTAGCCGTCCTGTCTGGTGCAAGCTGGGGACTGTTCCTTCCCCACCTCTGTCTGCTAGGAAATGGCGCTCGGCAACGTGAAGGACGCCTGGGGCGCGGTCAGGAAGGTTGCCGGTTTAACTTCCTTGCGACGACTCGATCTCCGCCGTGACTTGGCCTCGGTCTCTTCCACCTGCGCGGATTCCTTGCCCATCATCGGGGCGCTGCTTGGGCACACCGAAGCGAAGACCACTCAGCGCTATGCCCATCTCGCCTACGACCCCTTGCGGCAAGCCGCCGATACCGTGGCGGCCACAATCGCGGCGTCGATGCAGTCCAAACCCAAAGAGAAGACTGGGCCATGAAGACCGGAGCGAACCGAACGACCATCGGGAGTTATTTTTTCATCTTGGACGAACCGAGGCCCAAGCCGCTTGGCAAGATCAGGAACACGGACTTCGCGGCCTTCCCGGAGGCCGAGCGAGAAATTCTGGACGAGTTCATCAGGCACAAATCGTTTCTTCGCGCGCAGCAGAACGCCCCGGACTTGAGACAGCTACAGGAGAAGGTCGACGGGCTCGCCGGCACAGTCCAAATTTGCCGCGACCAGATGGCCGCCTTCCTTGCGACCGGTGAGGACAGCCAGACGAGGAACGAGTTTCGCGCAGCGATGACCGATCTTCTTCTGGAACACGACCTTAGCCGCCAGAAAATGGATGTTTCCATGGAGGAAACCATCGACGCCTTGGCCAAGGTCGGCATGTATTTGTCAGCGGCCCACCTGGCTTTGGCGGGCAGAGTGAATGAGGGAGAACTGGTCGAACCATCCTCCCGAAGTGCAAGAGACGAACACTTCCGACGGTTTCACGCGATCCTCTTGAGGTACGTCCTGGACGCGAAGGTCGGAGAAACCAGCCTGATCGTCCATCTCGTCATTCGTCTGGAACGAAAATTTGAACCGGCGACAAAGTCGGGGCCACAAGCATCGAAAGAGGCTGAAGCGGACCGCCGCCGCCGAAAAGACCTTGCGGCAGAGATCAAGGCGGCGGTCTATCCGCAAAAAGGCGGGTGAACTGGTCGCGGCGGTCCCAGTTCACCCGCCTTGGGTTTGATGCGAGGCGCTAATTGAAGTGACAAATGGAAGGCCTACGCAAACAAGCGAGGCTTCCATGACAAGCTCCCCGACCCAACCGCCCCCGCCGCCCCGTCAATTTCCTGCCGAAGAAACCCTGAACTCGCAGAAACTTTTGTCCCGCGACGAGGTCCAGGCCATCTTCGGCATATCCAAGCGGTTCCTCGAACTCGCGGCCTGCAAGGGGGGTGGCCCGGCCTTCGTCAAGGTGGGCCGCCTCAGCCGCTACCGGACCCAGGATGTGCTGGACTGGATTGCCGACCACCGGTTCAACAGCACCTCGCACCTCGACCAGCGCAAGGCCGGCCTCTGATGGCCAGGTATCCCAAACTGCGCGGCCATGGGCTGCGCCCGGCGCAAAGCTATTCCCCGCAGGAAATCGCCAGCGCGACTGCAGTCCCAGAGACCACGATCCAGTCATGGATTCGCCAAGGCAAACTTCCGGCCATGACCAACGGCAATCCGCACCTTGTCCTTGGGTCGGACCTGCAGGCCTTTTTTGAGGACCTGCGCAAGACAACCGAAGTCCTCCAAAAGGACGAGTTCCGCTGCATGCATTGCAGGACCGGACGGAAGGCGATGGGGGGGATGGCGGATATTCTGCTGAAGCCCGGCGCGCAGATGGGCCGTCTTGAAGCCCTATGCGAGAGCTGCGGGGGCAAAATGAACCGTGGCTTTTCCGCCCGCGATCTGCCCCGGTTGGCGACCATCTTCGACCTCCGCTTGCCCGGCCGTGCAGGGAATTAAGCGAACCCTGATCACACCTCACCAGACGCAGAAACCGACGAAGGGCAGAAAACCATGAAAAGCACCAGAAATTTCAACGAAGAAAACGAACGGGTCAAGCGGGCCTATCTGACCTACCTGCGCCAGGCCAAAGGCTATGCCACGGTCAGCGTGGACAAGGCCGCGGATGCGCTGCTTCGCTTTGAAAACGCAATCGGCATGAAGTCCTTCAAGAACGTCTCGACCGAGGATGCCAAGCGCTTCAAGGACGTGCTGGAGGCGTCGAAGAACTCAAAGACCGGCAATCCGTTGTCGGCGGCCCTCCGGGTCAATGTCCTCACATCGGTCAAGGCCTTCATCCATTGGCTTGCGGATCGCCCCGGCTTCAAGTCCCGCATCAGCCACTCCGATGCTGACTACTTTGCGCCGACGCTGAAGGACGCCCGCATCGCCCATACACGCCGCCCGATCCCGCACCCGTCCCCCGAGCAGGTCGCGCACGCGTTCCGCTTGATGCCCGATGCCAGCGTCATTGACCGCCGGAACAAGGCCCTGTTTGCCCTGATGATTTTGAGCGGCGCGCGCATTGCGGCAGCCGCCTCGCTGACCATCGGCCACGTTGACCTCGCGGCGGGCAACATCTTTCAGGATGGTCGGGACATGAGGACCAAGTTCTCGAAGTCCTTCACCACCTGGTTCTTGCCGATTGACCCGGTCTATTTGGACTGCCTGACGGCCTGGATCGCCGAACTTCGTGGCCAGCTCCTCTTCAGCACGACCGACCCATTGTTCCCCCGTCCGGACATGCAGGCCTCGCCCGAGTTGGGCTTCCACTGCGTCGGGCTTTCGCGGAAACCTTACTCCAGCGAAGACGCCTTGAGGAAACTCATCAAATCGGCCTTTACGGCGGCCGGCCTGCCACCGTTCACGCCCCACCGCTTTCGCAATACGCTGGTTGAGATGTGCAACGATTTTTGCAACACGCCCGAGGAGATCAAGGCGATTTCCATGAATTTGGGCCACGAGAAGGTCTCGACCACCATCGACGACTATGGCCGCATGTCCCCGGAGCGGCAGGGCGAAGTCATCAAGAAGATGCGCCGCAAGAGACAAGAGTAAGGTAAGCGCTTACAGTTGTTGGGTGCATGCGGATGGAAACCACGGCCCAACGCCAGTTAGCAACCTGCCATGTCAGCCAACCGGCCAGCGTGATCGACCACACCCGGAGGAACAACTTCCTGACGCGCTGACTATTTCAGCGGCCGGTTGGGAAAGGCGCGCCGGGGCGTCAAAGCAAAACCACTGGACCTCGGTCCGGCTGTTCGCGATCCGATCAATCCGGTCAGGACAGGTTGCCCTAAGGAACGCCACCGGTCCCGGGCGAGCTTGGAGTCGTGCGCGAGGGTCCATTGAGCGCACATCGACCGTTCCTGCGAGGTCACTGGCGAGGTGCCAAGCACGACGCGATTGCCGAGCGGTTGGCGCCCCTGATCGGCAATAGTGCGGGACGTTACATGTAGGGACGGGCTGCAGCCACCGGCGCGCCCTTCAATTTGCGTTATGATGAACGGCTATTGCGCGCTTGTGAGTTTCGATGCTTTCATCCCACTTCGCTCCTCTCACGACCGAGAAAACAGAGCGGAAAACCCGAGCCCTGAGCGGTCTGATTTCAGCGAGAGGATCAACAGCATGCAATCGGCGTTCAAAATGCAATTGACCAATTCGACAAACCTGGTCGGGGCGAGGGGAGTCCAATAGTGCAGGATGTCAATGCATGGGGAAAGCTGGACGATAGGGGTCGGCACGCCCTGTCGGCACATTGCATGGACGTCAGCGCTGTATTTGAAGCACTGATTTGTCTACCGATTTTTCGGAGAAGGCTGGAATATACTGCGGGGCGAATGCTGTCTGAAACAGATGTGGC
>Ga0105047_10006896_pt1 | contig 19203 bp, 12 predicted proteins | sample MAT04_FD_78384 | JGI IMG/M metagenome (GOLD analysis project Ga0105047, IMG submission 78384) | Freshwater microbial communities from Lake Fryxell liftoff mats and glacier meltwater in Antarctica - MAT-04 (megahit assembly) | ecosystem: Environmental > Aquatic > Freshwater > Ice > Liftoff... | reverse complement strand
TTGACGGTGAGCGTGATACCGGCCACCGCGCCCAAGTGCGCGCGCTGCTGGCATTACCGGGATGACGTGGGCGTGGATGCTGCGCACCCGACGATTTGCGGCCGCTGCACAACCAACCTGCACGGCAGCGGCGAGTTGCGCATGATCGCCTGATGCCGCGCAGGCGGCTGGTTTGGTGGCCGGTCTGGCGGTTTCTGCGGCCAGGGTCGCCATCGGCTGCGTGGTACAAACAATCTCTTTAGCCTGATCGATGTGTTGGCAAGGGCTGCACCGCCATGCGCCACCCCCCTGATTCCGCAACCCTGTCCGTGCCGTCCGCGTCGCAACAGCGCCCACACTGGCCGGCACTGCTGCTGGCGGCCGGTTGTGTGGTGGTGTTGGCCGGTATCGGCATCAGCTGGGCCTTCAAGACCGAGCGCGCTCGCGCCGAGGCCCAGTTGCAGGCCGTGGCGGACCTGCGCCAGACCCAGGTAGAAAGCTGGCTGGGTGAAAAACTGAACCTGGCGCGCCTGGTCGCCACCAGCGTGGTCTACGCCGACCTGTACGTCCAGTGGCGGGACCGCGGTGACCAGGCCGCCTCCACCAGGCTGTTGGGCCGCCTGACCGAGCTGGGCCAATTTGTGCAGACCGACGGCGTGCTGTTGCTCGACGAGCAGGCAGCCGTGGTGCCCGGGGGCCCGCCGGGAGCCGCCACGGCGCCCGGCAGCTCAACCGCCGCCGCATCCGCCGCCGCAACCGCCGCTGCAGTGCCGCCAGAGCTGAAAGCCACCGCGTTGCGGTCGATGGCCAGCGGCCAGGTGCTGCACACCAGCCTGTACCGGGCGGATGCCGCCGATCTGCCGTTGCGGCTGGACATCGTGATCCCGCTGTTGCGCAGCGGCACACCGGCCCGGGGCGTGGTGGTGCTGCGGCTGGATCCGCGCAAGGTGCTCTACCCCATGCTGCGCAGCTGGCCGGTGCCCAGCGACAGTGGCGCCACGGTGCTGTGGCAGCGTGAGGGCGAGCAGATGCGGGCGTTGAGTGAACTGCGTCTGGACGGCGGGGCCGTCGACAGCGCCGCCGGTATCGCCGCTGACCATGCTGCCGCCTTGGCGCAGGCCGGCCGGTTTGTGCGGCCGCTCGGTGCGGTCGGCGCGCTGGTCGAACGCGCCAGGCGCGGCGAGGTGCTGCCAGACGAGGTGCTGGCAACCACCGACGCCCGGGGGCAGACCGTTTTGCTGGTGGTGCGCCTGATCGCCAACACCGACTGGTGGCTGATGACCCGGCTTGGGCAGCGTGAAATCGACGCCCCGGCCTGGGCCATTGCGGGCTGGGTGGCGGCCATGGCCACCGTGCTGCTGTTGGCGCTGGGGGCCGCCGCCCGCCTGTTGGTGCAGCGTGAGGCCTTGCGACGGTCCGAAGCCGAGGCCCAGGGGCAACGCGCATTGCTGCGCTCGCTGCAGCTGCTGCAGGCCATCTCCGACAACGCCGGCGACATCATCTTTGCCAAGGACCTGCAGGGTCGCTACCAGTTCTTCAACCGCATGGCCGGCGAGGAGGTTGGCCTGAGCGCAGATCAGGTGCTGGGCCGGGACGATACCCAGATCTTCGGCCCCGAGGTGGCGGCGCGCCTGCGTGCCAACGACGCCCGCGTTCTGGAGATCGGCCACAACCAGCGATTCGAGGAGGAGGTCGACACCCCGCAAGGGCCGCAGATCAACCTCAGCACCAAGGGCCCGCTGCGTGACGCCGAAGGCCGGGTCGTGGGCCTGTTCGGCGTCAGCCGCAACATCACGCCACAGCGCCAGGCTGAGCGTGCGCTGCGCGAGAGCGAGGCGCACTACCGCTCGGTGGTGTCAGTGCTGGGCGAAGGCATCCTGGTCTGCGACCCGCAGGGCCGGGTGCTGAGCTGCAACCCGGCGGCCGAACGCATCATCGGTCTGCGCCAGCAGGACTGGCAGGGCCGCCCGGTAGTACTGCCGGGCTGGACCTTGCTGCGGGACGATGGCAGCGACATGCCCTTTGCCGATTCACCACCCGGCCAGGTATTGGCCGGTGCGCCGGCGCAGATCGGCGTGCTGCTGTCCACCCGCAGCCCGGCGGGCCAGGCTGTCTGGTTGCAGGTCAGCGCCCAGCCTGTGCTCAGCCCGGACAGCGGCGCGCTGTTGGCGGTGGTGACGCTGTTTTCCGATGTCACGTCGCGCCAGCAGCAAGCCGACGAACTGGCCCGGCACCGGCTGCACCTGCAAGCGCTGGTGGACGAGCGCACCCAGGCGCTGCAGCAGGCCAACACCCAGATGGCCGAGGCGGTGCGCTTTGCCCGCGCCGTGGCCGACAACCTGCCGGGCCGGGTGGCCTACCACGACCGAGACCTGCGCTGCCGCTTTGCCAACCCCAGTTTTTGCACCTGGCTGGGGCTGGCGCATGACCAGATCATCGGCCGGCCGCTGCGTGAGCTCTTCGATGACGCCGCCTTTGCAGAACGTGCGCCGCTGCTTGAAGGCGGGCTGGCGGGCCAGACCCGAGTCGTCGAGCGCAAGTCGGCCGGCCCCGATGGCACGGTGTTGTTCCACCAGGTGCACTACCTGCCCGACCGGCGCGCCGACGGCACAGTGCACGGCCTGTTTGTCGTGGCCTACGACATCAGCGCGCTCAAGCACGCCGAGGCTCGGCTGAACCGGCTCAACGCCGAGTTGATGACCGCACGCGACCTGGCCGATGCCGCCAACCGGTCCAAGAGTGCCTTTCTGGCCAACATGAGCCACGAGATCCGCACCCCGATGAACGCCATCATCGGCCTGGCCCACCTGGTGCAACGCGACACCCGCGACGCACTGCAGCGCGACCGGCTGGTCAAGGTCTCGAACTCGGCCCAGCATCTGCTGCATGTCATCAACGACATCCTGGACCTGTCCAAGATCGAGGCTGGCCGGATGGCGCTGGAAGCGATCCCGTTTTCACTCGACACCGTGCTGGCCCGCAGCTTCGAGATGGTGGCCGACCGGGCACGCGAAAAAGGCCTGGAGCTGGTGCTCGACACCGACCACCTGCCCGACCCCCTGGTGGGTGACCCGACCCGCCTGGCCCAGGCCCTGATCAACCTGCTGGCCAATGCGGTCAAATTTACCGAGACTGGCTGGGTGCGGTTGATCGGCGAAAAGCTCAGCGTTGAGGGCGACCGGGTGCAGGTGCGCTTTTCGGTGCAAGACACCGGCATCGGCATCCCGGCCGAGCGCCTGGGCGACTTGTTCACTGCCTTTGAGCAACTCGACAGCAGCACCAGCCGGCGCCACGGTGGCACCGGCCTGGGCCTGGCGCTGACCCAGCGCCTAGCCAGCCTGATGGGCGGCGAGGTGGGTGTGAGCAGCGAGCCCGGCGTGGGCAGCCGGTTCTGGTTCACCGCCTGGCTGGGCCAGGGCGCAGCGCCGATGCACAACCCGACGCGCTTGAACGGGCGCCGGGTGCTGCTGGTCGATGACTTGCCTGAGGCGCTGGCCGCACTGGGCGACCGTTTGCGCATGTTCGGCATGCGGGTCGATCCGGTGGCCTCGGGCGCGCAGGCCCTGGTGTTGGCCGAGCGGGCCATCCAGGCCGGGGAAAGCTACGACGCCCTGATGATCGACTGGCGCATGGCGCCGATGGACGGCATCGTCACGCTGGGCCGGCTGCGTGCCTTGCTGGGCGACGGCCTGCCGCCAGCGGTGCTGGTCACCGCCCACGACGACGACACGATGCGCCGTGACGCCCAGATCGAGCGCTTCGACGCGGTCCTGGTCAAGCCGATCACCGCATCCGCGCTGCACGACACCTTGCTGCGGGTGCTGGGCCGTGAGACGGTGCAGCTGCATGACGACAGGGCCCCCGGTGCCGCCGAGCGTGTGCTGCGCGACCGGCACAGCGGCGCCCGGGTCTTGCTGGTCGAGGACAACCCGGTCAATCAGGAGGTCGGGCTGGCGCTGCTGCAACTCGTCGGCCTGGCGGTCGATCTGGCCGACGACGGCGCGCAGGCGGTTGAACTGGCCAGGCGCCAGCCTTACGGCCTGGTGCTGATGGACATGCAAATGCCCGGCATGGACGGCCTGACCGCCACCCGCGAGCTGCGCCGGCTCGGTGTCACCACCCCGATCATTGCCATGACGGCCAATGCCTTTGGCGAGGACCGTGCCGCTTGCCTGGACGCCGGCATGAACGACCACGTCGCCAAGCCAGTCAACCCCGAGCAGCTCTACACCACCTTGCTTCGCTGGTTGCCCGGCGCCCGGCCGGTGCCTGGCGCGGGCGATCAGCCTGCGGCGCCGCTGCTTGACCAGCTCGCGGCCTTGCCCGGCATCGACACCTTCCTGGCGCTGCGCTCGGCCGGTGGGCTGGCCGGTGGGCTGCGCCGGGTGCTGCAGGTGTTTGCCCAGCACTATGCCGACGGCCTGCCCGAATTGCTGCGCAAGGGCGGCGACGAGCGTCTGCTGGTCTGGCGGCTGGCGGCCGATGCGCTGCAAGATGCTTGCGGCGCCATCGGCGCGGTCGGCCTGCAGGCGCAGGCGCAGCGGCTGGAGGCAGCCTGCCGTGGCACGACCGCTGCAGCGGCAGCATTGGCCGACGACGCCGAGGCGCTGCAAGCCGCGCTGAAAGCCCTGGCCAGGGTGCTGGCCGATCTGTTGGCCCGCACTCGGGCCTGATGACCCCGGCGCCGGCGCCATCCGCCTGTCAGCCCAACCCTGGCCGCCCGCCGGCCCACCGGAGACCCGGCATGAGCACCCCTGACATCCCGCTGCACGAGCACCTGCGGGCCCATGCCCGCCGCCAGCCCGACAAGCCGGCCTACCTCTGGTACGGCCAAGCCATCAGCTATGCCGAGCTGGACGCCGCCAGCGACGCCTTTGCCGCCCGGCTGGCGGCGCTGGGGGTAAAAGCGGGCGATCCGGTGGCGCTTTTTTTGGGCAATTGCCCGCAGTACGTGATGGCGCACCTGGGCATCCAGAAGCTGGGCGCCGTCGTCTGCCCCTGCGGCCCGCTGAACAAGGCGCACGAGCTGCGCTACCAGCTCGACGACCTGCAGGCGCGGGTGATCGTGGCCGCCGCGCCGCTGCTGCCGGTGGTGGACGCGGTGCGTGCCACCACCGCACTGGCCCATGTGTTCGTGGTGCACTGCGCCGACCTGTTGCCCGCACTGCCCAGCATCGACGCGCCGGCCGAGCTGTTGCAGATGCAAGCCGATGCGCCGGCCGCCGCACGCCCGCTGCCAGCGGGTTGCGAGGACTTTTTGGCCGCCTGCCGCAGCGGCGCCGCCTGCCCGCCGGTGACGGTCGGCCTGCACGATGTGGCGCTGATGACCTATACCTCGGGCACCACCGGCCTGCCCAAGGGCGCGATGCTGAGCTTCGACAATGCGCTTTTCAAGACTCAGGCGGCGGCCGAGTGTCTGGGCGTACGCAACGGCGTTGCCGGCGGTGATGTGCTGCTGGCGATCGCACCGCTCTACCACATCGCCGGCATGCTGATGGGCATCAACATCACCCTGTATACCGGGGCCACCACGGTGCTGCTGTACCGCTTCGATCCGCTGGCGGTACTGCAGGCGATAGCCCGCCACCGGGTCAGCTGGTGGTACAGCATCGCGCCGATGAACCTGGCCTGCATGGCGGTGCCGACGCTGGCAACGTTCGAGTTGTCGAGCCTGCGCATCAACCCCGTCACCAGCTTCGGCATCACCTTCACCGAGGGCCTGGCCCAGCAGTGGCGCGGGCACGCACCGAACTGCCAGAGCTTCGAGGCGGCCTACGGCCTGTCGGAGACGCACACCTGCGACACCTGCATGCCACGCGATGCGGTGCGCTGGGGCACGCATGGCCGGCCGGTCACCGGCGTGAGCGTCCGTATCCTCGACCCGGAATCTGGCGCCGAGCGGGCGACCGGCGAGCCCGGCGAAATCGTGCTCAAGAGCCGCGGCAGCTTTCTGGGCTACTGGAACAAGCCCGAGGCCACCGCCAAGACGCTGCGGGACGGCTGGGTCCACACCGGCGACATCGGCCGGATCGATGACCAGGGCTACCTGACCTTCATCGGCCGGACCAAGGAGATGATCAAGGTGTCGGGCTACAGCGTGTTCCCGGAAGAGGTCGAAACCATTTTGATCAAGCACCCGGCGGTGGCCCAGGCAGCCGTGATCGGCGTGCCGGATGCCGAGCGCGGTGAGGTGGTGCGGGCGTTTGTCGTGCTCAAACCCGGCCAGGCGCTGGACGAGGCCGGGCTGATCGCCTGGTCGCGCGACAACATGGCCATCTACAAGGCGCCCAAGACCGTGCGCTTTGTTGACGCCTTGCCCGCCACCGGCGCCGGCAAGGTGCTGCGCCGCCTGTTGAAAGACGAGACCTGAAATGTTCAAGAAAATCCTGATCGCCAACCGGGGCGAGATCGCCATCCGCATCCTGCGCGCCGCGCAAGACTTGGGGCTAGGCACCGTCAGCGTCTACGCCCGCGACGACGCCGGCGCGCTGCACAGCACGCTGGCCGACGAGGCCGCAGCACTCGACGCCACCGGCCCCGCCGCCTACCTCGACATCGGCGCGCTGATCAAAGTGGCGCGCCTGTACGGCTGTGAGGCGGTGCACCCGGGCTACGGCTTCTTGAGCGAGCGGGCCGACTTTGCCCAGGCCTGTGCCGACGCCGGCCTGGTGTTCATCGGCCCGACCCCGGCACAGCTGGCGCTGTTTGGCGACAAGGCCAGCGCCCGGCAACTGGCGGCCGAGCACGGCGTGCCGTTGCTGCCGGGCACCCCAGCGGCATCATTGGCCCGCATCCAGGCCTTTTTTGCCGACCAGCGCCAGCGTGATCCGGCCTGCGGCGTGATGCTCAAGGCCGTGGCTGGGGGTGGCGGGCGCGGCATGCGCGCCGTGCTGGACCCGGCCAACCTGCCCGAGGCCTACGCCCGCTGCGCGGCCGAGGCGCTGGCGGCGTTTGGCGTCGGCGATGTCTACGCCGAAAAGCTGATCCCCCGTGCCCGCCACCTGGAGGTGCAGGTGATCGGTGACGGCCGCCAAGTGATGGCGCTGGGCGAGCGTGAATGCACGCTGCAGCGGCGGTTCCAAAAACTGGTGGAGATCGCGCCCAGCCCCAGCCTGTCGCCCGCGTTGCGCGCGCAGTTGCTGGCCGCCGCTTTGACACTGGCGCGATGCACCGCTTACCAGAGCCTGGGCACCTTCGAGTTTTTGGTCGACGCGCAATCGGCAGACCAGCCGTTTGTCTTCATCGAGGCCAATCCGCGCTTGCAGGTCGAGCACACGGTGACCGAAGAAGTCACCGGCGTCGATCTGGTGCAGGCCCAGATCGCGATTGCCGCCGGCGCCACGCTGGCCGCCCTGGGGCTGGACCCGGCCAACCCGCCGGTCGCCCGTGGTTTTGCGGTGCAGTGGCGCATCAACGCCGAAACCCTGGACCCACAAGGCCAGGCCCGGCCGGCCAGTGGCCTGATCACCCGCTGCGACTTGGCCCACGGCCCCGGCGTGCGGGTGGACAGCCATGCGCGGGCGGATTTGTCGCCGTCGCCGCACTACGACAGCCTGCTGGCCAAGCTGATCGTCAGCCACCGCAGCGGGCATTTTGACGACGTGCTGCGGCGCTCGCAGCGGGCCCTGGCCGAATGCCGGATCGACGGCCTGGCCACCAACCTGCCGCTGCTGCGGGTGCTGGCGGCCGATGAAGCACTGCACCACAACACCGTGCACACCCGCTGGCTGGAAGAACAGTGGCCCCGGCTGCAAGACCGGCTGGCCGGCCACACCGATGCCGCACCGCCCCCTGCCACAGCCCGCGCGCCAGGGCCGGGCACCGAGCCGCCACTGCCCGACGGCCAGACGGCGCTGCGTGCTCCGATGGCCGGCCGGCTGGTGCAGTTCAACGCCGCAGTGGGCGAAACCCTGGCCGCCGGCGCCGAGGCGCTGGTGCTCGAAGCCATGAAGATGCAGCACGGCCTGGCCACGCCCGGCGCGGTGCGCGTGGCCGCGTTGTGCGTGGCGCCGGGCGACTTTGTCAACGAGGGCCAGCGCCTGCTGTTGCTTGAAGCGCTGGACGACACCCTGGCCGTGACTGATGACAAACGGGCCCACGACCCCGACCACATCCGGCCCGACCTGCAACGGGTGCAAGCGCGTGATGCCCTGCTGCTCGACACCGCCCGGCCCGAGGCGGTAGCACGCCGCCACAAGGCCGGTGGCCGCACCGCACGCGAAAATGTCGACGACCTGTGCGATACCGGCAGCTTCATCGAGTACGGCGCCTACGCGGTGGCAGCGCAAAGCCGGCGCCGCACGCAAGACGACCTGGTCCGCAACACCCCGGCCGACGGCATGGTCACCGGCATCGGCGCCGTCAACAGCGCCGAGCACGGCCCCGAGCGCAGCCGCTGCGCGGTGATGGCCTATGACTACACCGTGCTGGCCGGCACCCAGGGCTGGCGCAACCACCATAAAAAAGACCGGCTGCTGGGCCTGGCCCACCAGTGGGGTCTGCCCACCGTGCTGTTTGCCGAGGGCGGTGGCGGCCGGCCGGGTGATGTGGACATGCCGATCGTTGCCGGCCTGAACAACCACACCTTCAGCCAGTTTGCCGCGCTCTCAGGCAAGGTGCCGGTGGTGGGCGTGGTGCATGGCCGCTGCTTTGCCGGCAACGCTGCGCTGCTGGGCTGTGCCGACGTGATCATCGCGACAAAGTCGGCCAACATCGGCCTGGGCGGGCCGGCAATGATCGAAGGCGGCGGGCTGGGGGTGTTCCGGCCCGAGGAGATCGGCCCGGCGGTTGATTTGCACCACAACGGCGTGATCGATGTGCTGGTGGCCGACGAAGCGGCGGCCGTGGCCACCACGCGCCAGTACCTGGGCTACTTCCAGGGCCGCAACCCACACTGGACCGCGGGCGACGCGCGCGCGCTGCGCCACCTGATCCCCGAAAACCGGCTGCGGGTCTACAACATGCGCGCGGTGGTCAGTGCGCTGAGCGACACCGGGTCGGTGCTGGAGCTGCGCGCCGGTTTTGGCCACGGCATGGTCACCGCGCTGGCCCGCATCGAGGGCCGACCGATCGGCATCTTCGCCAACAACCCGCACCACCTGGGCGGCGCGATCGACCCGGACGGCGCCGACAAGGCAGCACGCTTCATGCAACTGTGCAACGCGCATGGCATCCCGCTGCTGAGCCTGTGCGACACCCCCGGCTTCATGGTCGGGCCCGAGGTTGAGCGCCAAGCCCAGGTGCGCCACGCCTGCCGGATGTTTGTCACCGCCGCGCATTTGCAGGTGCCTTGTTTCACGGTGGTGGTGCGCAAGGGCTACGGCCTGGGCGCGCAGGCGATGGCGGTGGGCGGCTTCGATGCGCCGGTGTTCACGGTGGCCTGGCCGTCGGCCGAGTTTGGCGCGATGGGGCTGGAGGGCGCCGTCAAGCTGGGCTTCAGCAAGGAGCTGGCCGCCGCGGCTGTGGGCCCGCAGCGCGAGGCGCTGTACGCCCAGCTGGTGGCCCAGCAGTACGCCAACGGCTCGGCCATCAACATGGCCACCACGCTGGAGATCGACGCGGTGATCGACCCGGCCGAGACCCGGGCCTGGCTGGTGCGCGGGCTGGACAGCGCGGCCGGTGCGGCCGATTCGACGCGTCGCAGCGCCAGCGGCGCACGGTTTGTCGATGTCTGGTGAGCTTGGCCAGCGCTTCTGGGCGGGTTTGATGCCCGGCGGTGGTCGTGGTGCACCGCTGATCGTCGGGACAAGCCTGGCCTGACACCGCTCTGCCTTGGCTGGCCTGGCGCCGGTCGATGGCAGACTGCGCACCATGGCCCGCCATCCCCGCCCTGACCGGGCATCCCCGTCGCAAACCAGCGGCCGCAAGTTCGGCCGGGCGCTGGGCCGTGTGCTCGGGCGGGTCGCAGTGGGCGCCGTGGCCTTGTTGTCGGGCCTGGTCTTGCTGATTTCGGCCACGCTGCTGGCGGGGCTGTGGCTGGGGCTGGAGGCGGCGCCCCGGGTGCCGCAGGCCGCGCCCGCCAGCGTGGACGACATCGACCGCGCGCTGCGCATGCTGCGCCGCCACGATCCGCGCGGCCGCCTGCCCGGCATCCAGCGCAACGTCACGCTGACGCCACGCGACCTGGAGCTGCTGGTCGCACAAATTGGCCGGCGCAGGGGCGAGCCCGGGGTGAAGGTGACTTTGCAATCGGGCGCGGCCCGGCTGCAACTCAGCCTGCCGGTGCCGGCCAACCGATTTGGCCACTGGCTCAACATCGATGCCCAGCTGCGCGAGAAGCCCGGCCTGCCCATGCTGCAGCAGCTCACCATCGGCCGGCTGCAGGTGCCCGGCTGGCTGGCCGAGGCCGCGTTGCCGTCGCTACTTGCGCTGGCCGATGTGCAAAAGCAGGCCGACATGGTGCGGCGCCTGGTCAACCACGTGGCTGTCACGCCGCAGCAACTCACCGTCACCTACGCCTTGCCGGCCAGTCCCCAGCAGGAGCTGGCCGTCGGCTTGCTGACACCGGACGACCAGGCCCGGCTGCAGGTCTACACCCAGCGCCTGGCCGAGCTGAGCGCCCAGCTGGCCGCCACCGGCCCGGTGTCGCTGGCCCGCCTGCTGCCGCCGGTGTTTGCGCTGGCACGCGAGCGGTCACCCGACAGCGCGACTGCCGCGCGTGAAAACCGGGCGGCGCTGATGGCGCTGGCCTTTCTGGTCAACGACCAGGCGCTGCCCGGTTTCCTGGCCGACCTGCAGGGCGCCCAACCGGGCCAACCGGCCCGGCCGCTCAAGGTCACGCTGCTGGGCCGGCACGACACGCCGCAACACTTCCTGATCTCGGCAGCGCTGTCGGCCAAGGGCGGTGGTGCGCTGGCCAACGCGATCGGCTTGTACAAGGAGGTGGCCGACTCGCAGGGCGGCAGCGGCTTCAGCTTCAACGACCTGGCCGCCGACCGGGCCGGCACCCGCCTGGGCCTGCTGGCGGTGGGCGACCCGCTGGCGTTCCAGGCCCGGCTGGCTGCAGGCGTGATCGAAGCCGACCTGATGCCGGCGGTGGCCGACTTGCCGGAGGCGATGAACGCCCGCGAGTTCCGTAACCGCTTCGGCGGTGTGGGTGCGCCGGCCTACCGGCAGATGATGGACGACATCGAAGCCCGCCTGAACGGGCTGAGCCTGCTGCAACCGCCCCCCTGAGGGGGCTCAGGCTCTCAGTGCAGGATCAGCAAGGGCAAGCTGGTCTGGGCCAGCACCTGCTTGGTGTGCGAGCCAAACAGCAACTCGCCAAAGGTGCCGCGGCCGTGCGTCAGCATCACGATCATGTCGCAGCCCGAGTTCTCGGCCTGGTCGATGATCGCCCGGTCCACGCCATCGGTACGGGCGTGCAGGCCGGTGAAGCTGACGCCGACCTCGGCCGCCATCTGCTCAAAGCGCGTCAGGATGGCGCGGGCGTGGGCGTCGGTACGCTCGATATGGCGCGTGCTGGCGGCCTCGTAAGCCTGGATCGTGCCGCCCATGGTGGGCATGGGCACATCGGGTTCCACCACAAAGCCGGTGATGGCAGCACCCAGCTGGTGCGCCAAGTCGATGCTGGCCTGCATGGCCCGCTGGCTTTGTGCACCACCGTCCACCGGTACGAACAGGTTTTTGATCATGACAGGCTCGGGTTGTTTCGATGCTTGTCACTCTAGACCGCTGTGCCGGCCTGCATCTTGATGCGGGTCAAGACGCCGACGCAGCGGCCTGCCGCCTCAGGACGAAGCGGCGGACGCGGCTGGTGCTGCCGACGCCGCTGGCGCTGCCGACGCCGCCGGCTCGGCCGGAGCGCTGGTTTCGGTGCCGTGTTTTTCACCGCTCATGTCGATGTCGCCACCGGCCTTCTTGAGGATGAACAGGGCCAGCGCCGCAAAGACGATGAAGCCAAGAACGAGTTTCCACATGGTGTTGCAATCCGGTTGGGGTGGCTGAAAACAGGCCGGGCGCCCTGAGGCGCCCGGCCAAGCTGTCGCACGCGGCGACGGCAGCAAGATCAGTCGCGGGCGTAGATGTCCACGTCCTTGGTCTCTTTCACGAACAACATGCCGATCACGAAGCATACCGCCGCCACCGTGATCGGGTACCACAGGCCGTAGTACATGTTGCCGTTCTGCGCCACCATCGCGAAGGTGATCGACGGCAGCAGGCCGCCGAACCAGCCATTGCCGATGTGGTAGGGCAGGCTCATCGAGGTGTAGCGGATACGGGTCGGGAACAGCTCGACCAGCATCGCCGCGATCGGGCCGTAGACCATCGTGACGTAGAGCACCAGGATGCTCAGGATGCCGACGATGGTCCACCACTGGCCGCCCATGAAGTCGATCGGCTTGGCCTTGGCCGGGTAGCCGGCGGCCTTGAGGGCTTCGGTCACATCCTTCTTGAACGCGCCGATGGCTTTGGTCGAAGCCTCATCGAACTTGTGGCCTCCGGGCAGGGTGGCGGCGGTGGGCGGGGTGATTTCCTTGTCACCGATCTTGATGGTGGTCGGCGTGCCGGCCGGCGCCACTTCATTGGAGTAGCTGGCCGAGTTCTGTGTCAGCGCCCGTTTGGCGATGTCGCAGCCCGACAGGAAGTCGACCTCACGCGCGATCGGGCTGCCCTGGAACGAGCAGGTTGCCGGATCGGCCTTGACATTGATCTTGGCCGTGACCTGGGCCCGCGCCAGCTCGGGATTGGCCGCGCCAGTGAGCGCCTCGAACAGCGGGAAGTAGGTCAGCACCGCCAGCAGCAGGCCGGCCATGATGATCGGCTTGCGGCCGATCCGGTCCGACAGCGTGCCGAACACCACGAAGAACGGCGTGCCGATGATCAGCGAGAAGGCGATCAGGATGTTGGCCGTGGCCGAATCGACCTTCAGCACGCTGGTCAGGAAGAACAGCGCATAAAACTGGCCGGTGTACCAGACCACGCCCTGACCCATCACCAGGCCAAACAGCGCCAGCAGCACGATCTTGCCGTTTTTCCACTGGCCGAAAGACTCGGTCAGCGGCGCCTTGGAGACTTTGCCCTCTTCCTTCATCTTCTTGAAGGCCGGTGACTCGTTCATCGACAGCCGGATCCAGACGCTGACGGCCAGCAGGAAGATCGACAGCAGGAACGGCACACGCCAGCCCCAATCGGCAAACGCGACCTCGCCCAGAAAGGTGCGCACGCCCAGAATCACCATCAGCGAGAGCATCAGCCCCAGCGTGGCGGTGGTCTGGATCCAGGCGGTATAGGCACCGCGGCGGCCGTGCGGTGCGTGTTCGGCGACGTAGGTGGCAGCACCACCGTACTCACCGCCCAGCGCCAGGCCTTGCAGGATGCGCAGGCCGATCAGGATGATGGGCGCGGCCACGCCGATCGAGGCGTAGCTGGGCAGCACGCCGACGATGAAGGTCGACAAGCCCATGATCAGGATGGTGACCAGGAAGGTGTATTTGCGGCCGATCATGTCGCCCAGGCGGCCGAACACCAGCGCGCCAAATGGCCGCACGATGAAGCCGGCGGCAAACGCCAGCAGCGAGGCGATGAACTGCGCGGTCGGGTCGAGCGCTGAGAAAAACTGCTTGCCGATGAACACGGCCAGTGAGCCATAGAGGTAGAAGTCGTACCACTCGAATACGGTGCCCAGTGAGGAGGCGAAGATGACCTTTTTCTCCTCCTTGGTCATCGGCGCTGTTGCGCCTGCGGCCTTCATGCTGCCCGTTGCTATTGCCATCGGTTTGTCTCCTGAAACGATAAATTGACATGGGGGTGTCGCCGGAGCGGGACTATTGGTGGACCCACTGACCGGTTTCTGACGCCAAGCCAACGGAAACTTACGAAATCAGGGCGGACCCGCAGGAAAATTTTCGCCATGCGAAAAATTAGCGGTCGCCTGAGGTAATCACTGAGCCGCCGCCGGTGCGTCGACCGGCGCGGCCTAGCGGATTTGTCAGTTTCAACGCGGGTTGCGTTGCAGGCCCGGTGGCTGTGCGCCGGCCTCAGCCCAGGCGGGCGTGGCAAACCAGGGGTGGTTGTCCAGCGCCGCACACAACATGGGCAGTGCGTCCTGGCCGAAGTAGGCGCGGCCATTGCAAACCAGCGTCGGCACGCCGAACAGACCGGCGGCCGCCGCGGCCTCGGTGCGCTCACGCAACTCGGCCTTGACCTCGGCCCCGGACGGGTCGCGCTGCGGGGCCAGCGTGTCGGTCAAGGCCGCCAGCGCGGTGGGCTCGTTCGGGTCGGCGTGATCGCGGCACCAGACATGGCGGAACAACAGCGCTACCGCGTGCCGGTTGGGCGTACCGCCGGCCGGCGCCGCAGCCAGCGCCAGGCGCTGCAGCGCCAGCGGGTTGAACGGGTGCGGCTGCGGCAGCGCCAGCTCACAGCCCTGCTGGTGCGCCAGCCAGGCCACTTGGCGGTAGGTCCAGGCCCGTTTCGGCTCGACCTCCGCCGGGCCTTTCTGGCCCCAGTGGCCCAGCAGACCGGCCAGCAGCAGCGGCTGGTAGCGGACCACCACGCTGTGGCCTTCCAGCGCCTGGGGCAGGTGTTGAAAGGCCAGCCAGGCGTAGGGCGAGATGACGTCGAAATGGAAGTCGATAGCCGTCATGGCTGTGCCTGGGGCGCCAGGGGGTCGGGCTCACGCGCCGCCAGCGGCAAGGCCCGCCAAGTGATGCGGCGGGCTTTCAGGCGGTGCAGCAGGGCGTACTTGGCGGGGTCGTCCAGCTGGCTCCAGACGGTGATTTCATCCAGCGTGCGCAGGCAGCCGCGGCACCAGCCGGTGGCAGCGTGCATCTGGCACAGGCTGACGCAGGGGCTGCCGGGTGTGCTCATCAGGCGGCCTCCACCACATCGGCCACCGGCGCGCCGGTTAGCGCGACCAGCTCGTCGGGCGAGAGGCAGAACACGCCGTTCGGGTGGCCGGCAGCGGCCCAAAGCTGGCTGAAGCGGAACAGTTCGCGGTCGATCAGCACCACCGATGCGCTGCTGTGGCCGACCGGCGCCACGCCACCGATCGAAAACCCGGTCTGCTGCTTGACGAAGGCCGCGTCGGCCCGGCCTATCGGCCCGACCTGCGCTGCCACCTTGTGCTCGTCCACCCGGCGGTCGCCCGAGGCCACCACCAGCACCGCTGCCCCGTCCGTACGGCGGCGGAAGATCACGCTCTTGGCGATCTGGCCGGTCTGCACGCCCAGCGCGTCGGCGGCCTCGGCGCAGGTTCGGGCCGGCACGGTCAGCCAGCGGGGTGCGTGGGCATGGCCGCGCTCGGCCAACCAGGCACCGACGCGGCAAAAGCCTTCGGGTCGGGCCTCGATGGCGGCGGGGTTCGGGGCCGGTGTAGTCAAATCCGGGCCCGGTCTCATGCAAAAACCCGGCCGCGTTTGATCAGCAAGGCCTTGCTGGCGCGCGACACCGGCGCCCGGCCCAGCACGTCGGAGATGAAAGCGCCAGCGTCGACCAGTGCGTGCAGGTCGATCCCGGTGTGGATGCCCATGCCTTGCAGCATGAACACCACGTCCTCGGTGGCGACGTTGCCGGTGGCGCCCACGGCGTACGGGCAGCCACCCAGCCCGGCCACGCTGGTATCGAAGGTGTGGATGCCGATCTCCAGGCAGGCGTAGATGTTGGCCAGTGCCTGGCCGTAGGTGTCGTGAAAGTGGCCGCTGACCTGGTCCGGGGGATAGTGCCTGAGCGCCCGCTCCATCACCGCCTGCACCCGGCGCGGTGTGCCCACACCGATGGTGTCGGCAACACCGCAGTGGTCCACGCCGATCGCCTTGAACAGCTTGACCAGGTGCTCGACCTCGTCGGGCGTGACCTCGCCCTGGTACGGGCAGCCCAGCGCGCAGGAGATGGCCGACCGCACCTTCAGGCCGGCCGCGTGCGCGGCGGCCACCACCGGCGCAAAGCGATCGATGCTTTCTTCGATGCTGCAGTTGATGTTGCGCTGGCTGAACGCCTGGCTGGCGGCGCCGAACACCACCACTTCGTCGGGCCGCACCGCGCCTGGCGTGGCCTGCGCCGCTGCCAGCGCGGCCTGCAGCCCCAGCATATTGGGCACCAGCACGCTGTAACGTACGCCGGGTTGGCGGCTGATCGCGGCCATCACCTGGGCGTTGTCGGCCATCTGTGGCACCCATTTGGGGCTGACGTAGCTGGTCACTTCGATCTCGCGCAGGCCGGCCGCCTGCAGCCGGGCTACCAGCTCGATCTTGTGCGCGGTGGCCACTGGCGCGGGCTCGTTCTGCAAGCCGTCGCGGGGGCCGACTTCTACCAGGGTGACGCGGTCAGGGATCATGGTTGCACCTTTGCTGGGCTGGGATTATCGCGGCGCCCTGGCCGGTTGCAGGACGGCATGGGGATGGCGTGCAGACGACACGGGCGCACAATTCGGGGGCGGCTGCACCGGTCGCATGAGACTGTCTGGAAGCCCGCCGTGTCGCCACCTTTGAGCCGACTGCAGATCGCCCAACGCTTGTTCCAGTCGCTGTTGCGCGAGTTGGACCATTCGATCGAGTTGGAGCGCCTGCTCGGTGATCCGCGGTATGCACGCGACGTGCTGCTGGTCTGCGAGGCCTGCACCGGGACCGAGCTGCCGGCGCTGGCAGCCTTGTTCCGCGCCAGTGCGCCGCCGGTGGGCCGACGTGCCGGCGACACCCCGGCGCCGGGGTTGACACCCACGGCCGGACGGCCGGCGGCAGCGCAGCCACCACCGCAACCTGCTGCGCCCGTGCCGGCGGCGCGCCCGCCGGACGCGCCCGGCCATGCCCGGCAAGCCAACGCCTGGTCGCGCGATACCTCGGGTTTTGGTGTGTCCAGGCCAGCCTCGGCAGGGCCGTCGACCACCGGACCGACGCCCGACAGTGCATCCGCCGATCCCGACCTGGGGCCGACGTCGCCCGGCCGCCGCCTGTCCTGGCTGCCGCGTTGGACCCAGCGCTGACCTGACTTGACCTGACCGGACTTGCCCGGCGCGGGCCGGGTGCCCGGTCAGATCATGAGTCAACGCTGGGCCGCTCCCGAGTTGACTCGTCCCCCTCGGGGGGGCAGCGGTGGGCGTTTGCCGCCGCTTTGGGGGCGATCTCCAGCCGCAGCAGTTCACTGCCTTCGGCCACCTGGTCGCCCACGGCGTACAGCAACTCGGCTACCACGCCGTCACGCGGTGCGTGCAGGGTGTGTTCCATCTTCATCGCCTCCATCACCGCCAAGGCCTGACCCTGGCTGACGGTGTCGCCCGGCTGGGTCATGAAGGCAATCACTTTGCCCGGCATGGGCGCGGTCAGCTGGCCGCCCTCGGACGCTGATTCGCCAGCATGGGCAATCGCGTCGATCTGGCGCAGCACCACGCTGGCCTCGGGCGCAAACACGGCCACCCGCTCGCCGTGGGCGTAGACCGACAGGCGCAGGCGGCGGTCGCCCAGCGTGATGTCGTGCTGGTTGGCCGCCGCGGCGCCTGCGGGATGTCCGGGCCGGCTTTCGCCGGCGGACACCACGGCGCGGGCGCTGATCGGCCAGCGCTGGTCGCCGATCTGCAGCTCGCTGCGGGCGTCGGTGGCGGTGCTGTGCGGCCGGGCCAGCGCCACGGCATGCACGGTGCCGGCGTGCTCGATGTCGAAATGCCGGCGTGCGCCGCCATGCAGCCGCCAGCCGTCCCGGCGCGACCAGGGGTCGGCGTCGGCCAGCGCGGTTTCGTCGGCCAGCACACGGGCCACCACACCGGCGGCGGCCATCGCCAGCGCCAGCGGCGGCTGGTCCAGCAGCACGGCGCGTTCGCGCTCGATCAGGCTGGTGTCGAGGTCGGCAGTGGCAAAGGCGTCGCATCGCACCACCCGGCGCAAGAAGGCGACGTTGGTGTGCAGGCCGACGATGTGGGTGGACTCCAGTGCCGCGTCCAGCCGGGCCAGCGCCTGGGCCCGGTTTTCGCCCCAGACGATCAGCTTGGCGATCATCGAGTCGTAGTTCGGGCCGATCGCATCGCCCTCGCCGACGCCGGCGTCCACCCGCACCGGGGCGGGCAGGTGGGCGGGCTCGCCGTCCGCGTTGCGCATGAAGGCCACATGCGGCGGCCAGCGCAGCACGTCCATCCGGCCGGTGGCAGGCAGAAAGCCGGCGTCCGGGTTCTCGGCGCAGATGCGGGCCTCGATCGCATGGCCGGTGATTTGCAGCTGGTCCTGGCGCAGCGGCATGGGCTGGCCGGCGGCCACCCGCAGCTGCCACTCGACCAGGTCCAGCCCGGTGATGGCCTCGGTCACCGGGTGCTCGACCTGCAGCCGGGTGTTCATTTCCATGAAATAAAAGCGCAGGTCGCCATCGTCCACCTCCTCGGCGATGAACTCGACCGTGCCGGCGCCGACATAGCCGACGGCACGGGCGGCCGCCACGGCGGCAGCACCCATTTCGGCGCGGCGCTCAGCGCTCATGCCCGGTGCCGGGGCTTCTTCCAGCACCTTCTGGTGGCGGCGCTGCACCGAGCAATCGCGCTCGAACAGATGCAGGCAGCCGCCCAGGCTGTCGCCGAAGACCTGGATCTCGATATGGCGCGGCCGCAGCACATAGCGCTCGACCAGCACATGCTGGTCGCCGAAGCTGGACTGGGCCTCGCGCTGGCAAGACGCCAGGGCGGCGGCAAAGTCCTGCGCCCGGTCGACCCGTCGCATGCCCTTGCCACCGCCGCCGGCACTGGCCTTGATCAGCACCGGGTAGCCGATGCGATCGGCCTCAACCGCCAGCAGCGATGGGTCGTTGTCCGCGCCGTGGTAGCCCGGCACCAGCGGCACGCCGGCTTTTTCCATCAGGGTCTTGGCGGCCGACTTGCTGCCCATCGCGGCGATCGCGTCCGGCGGTGGGCCGATGAAGACGATGCCAGCGGCGGCGCAGGCGCGTGCAAAGCCCTCGTTTTCGGACAGGAAACCGTAGCCCGGATGCACGGCTTGAGCGCCGGTGGCGATCGCCACCGCCAGGATGTGGTCGGCCCGCAGGTAGCTGTCGCGCGGCGCGGCGCCGCCGATGTGGACCGCCTCGTCGCAAGCCCTCACGTGGCGTGCGCCGGCGTCGGCATCGGAGTAGACCGCCACGGTGCGGATACCCATGCGGCGCGCAGTGGCGGCGACGCGGCAGGCGATCTCACCGCGGTTGGCAATCAGGATCTTCTTAAACATGGCGGGTCCCCGCGGTGAACTCGCCTGCGCACGCTGCGCGTGCCAGGCATTCTGGCTTCGCCGCCTCTGCGGCTGCGCCGCAGCGGTC
>Ga0105047_10006895_pt1 | contig 19204 bp, 19 predicted proteins | sample MAT04_FD_78384 | JGI IMG/M metagenome (GOLD analysis project Ga0105047, IMG submission 78384) | Freshwater microbial communities from Lake Fryxell liftoff mats and glacier meltwater in Antarctica - MAT-04 (megahit assembly) | ecosystem: Environmental > Aquatic > Freshwater > Ice > Liftoff... | reverse complement strand
GTGCCACCTCGGCCTGGGCCTCCCCGAGGGGTTTGCCGGTCTCGCGGTGGACGAGGTCCGCCAGGTGCGGCTGGTGTTCGTCGACCAGTCGGGCGTACGCCGCGAGGGCCCGGCCGCGCTCCATCGGCGGCAGGGCCGCCCAGGCCGGCCAGACGGCGTCGGCGGCGCGCACGGCGCGGTCGACGTCGTCGACCTGCGCGGCGGCCACCTCACCGAGCGCGGCGCCGTCGCCGCGGGCGGCGATCGGGAACCACTCCTCCGTCTCGATCCGCCCGCCACCGGTGATCAGCGGCCGGCGCACCGGGTCGCTCACGACCCGTCCCGGTCCCGGGCGGCGTCGATGCGCGCGACCTGCCGGATGCGCCACGACGGCTCGTAGCCGCCGATGACGCGGATCTCCTGCTGGGCGAGGCGGCGGGCACTCTGGGCGTCGGCGGCCCAGACGTCCAGGTGGTGCACGTCGCGCCGCACGAAGCGGTCGTCGGTGGCCTCCCAGAACGCGAACGTCGCCCGGTACCGGTGCGTGCCCGGCGCCATCGGCGTCAACGGGCGGAGCACGCCGAGGGTCCAGCGCGACTCGTCCGACCGGCGCTCCTCGAGCGCGGCCTGGGCGGCCACCTGCGCCTGCGCGAGGTCGGGCGCCTCCAGCACCACCCGCGCCGCCACCCGGGGCCGCTGGGCACCCGGTGGCCGGCGCAGGAGGGTCACCTCCCAGGAGGGGGCGACCGGCGTCAGCCCTCCTCGATCCGGATGGAGATCATCTGCTGCGTCTCACGCGGGCGGTCCCCGGCGCCGGTCGGCGTGGTGCCGAGGGCCTCGACGACGTCGTCGCCGGCGATCACGCGGCCGAAACCGGTGTGCGCGCCGTCAAGCCACGGGGTCGACGCGGCGGTGATGATGAAGAACTGGCTGCCGTTGGTGTTCGGGCCGGCGTTCGCCATGGCGAGCACGCCCTTCACCAGCTTCTCGTCGTTGATCTCGTCGCGGAAGTCGTATCCCGGTCCACCGGTGCCGGTGCCCTTCGGGCAGCCCCCCTGGATCATGAAGTCGTGGATGATCCGGTGGAACACCAGGTCGTCGTAGTACCCCTGCTTCGCGAGCCCGACGAAGTTCCCCACGGTCTGCGGGGCCTTGTCCGGCCAGAGCTCGAAGCGGATCTCCCCGGCGGACGTCTCCATCACGGCGGTGTAGGAGGCGGTCGGGTCGGCGGGCGGTGGCAGCTCGGGCATGGGTCCCCTCGGGTCGGTTCCTCAACTGGATACTGGCACCTGCCGGTGCCCTCCCGTGACAGCGCACGGGAACCGCGATTATGTCGTGCCACTCCTCCCCGCCGCACCGGTGGAGGGTGGGCCGGCGGTCCCGCGGAAAACCGTGCAGAGCCGCTCGGCGAGGGCGATGACCGCCAGGTGGGTGTTCGCCGATGGCACACGCGCGATCACCGAGGCGTCCATCACCCAGAGGCCCTCCACGCCACGGACCCGCCCGCCGGAGTCGACCACGGCGCCGGGGTCGTCGTCGCGGCCCATACGACAGCTCCCCACCGGGTGGTGGAACGTCTCCACCGTCCGCAGGACGTGGTCGGGGTCGTCGAGTCCCGGCCACGGGGTGAGCACCGCGGCGAGTGACGGTGCGCGGGCGACCTCCATCAGCCGCTGCCCTGCGGCGACGGCGGCGGCCCGGTCGGATGGCTCGAGGAACCAGCCCATCTCGATCACCGGCTGCAGCTCGGGGTCGGTCCCCTGCAGGCGCACCATGCCGCGTCGGGAGCGGGCGTCGGCGACCTGCACGTTGAGGTCGGTGAAGCGCTGGCCGCCGTCGACCTGACCCGAGTACGGCATCACCTGGTAGACGCGGCGTTCCCCGCCGACGTCGTGGGCGCCGGTCAGGAGGCATTGGTACCAGGGGCTCGGCCACGCCGGCGCGTCGAGGGCGAGCTCGAAGCGGTACGACACCTTGGGGTGGTCCTGCATCCCCCGCCCCACCCCCGGGACGTCCGCGACGACGGGGATGCCGTGGCGGGTGATCTCAGCGGTCGGGCCGATGCCCGACCGCAGCAGCGCTGCGGGTGTGGCGTACGTGCCGAGTGCCATCACGACGGCGTCGGCGGGGATCTCCTCGGGGCCGTCCGGCCCGGCGAGGACGACGCCGCGCACGACCCCGCCGGCGACGCGGACACGGTCGACGAGCACACCCGGCCGCAGCGTCAGGTTGTCGCGGTCGAGGGCCGGGTCGAGGTAGTGGTCGGCCGGGGTCTGGCGGACGCCGTCGACCATGTTCAGCGGCACAGGCCCGATGCCGACGGCGCCGGGGGCGTTGTGGTCGTCGACCCACCCGTGACCGACGTGGAGGGCGGCCTCGGCGAAACGCTCCTGCATCTCCATCCAGGGCCGCGGGTAGCGGCCCACGGGGATCGGCCCGGAGTCCCCGTGCCACGGTTCCCCCCCGAAGTCGCGGTCGGCCTCGACGGCCCGGAACCACGGCAGCCAGCTGTCCCAGCCGAAGCCGTCGACGAGGGCGTCCCACTCGTCGTAGTGCTCGGGGTGACCCCGCAGGGCGATGGCGCCGTTCGTGACCGAGGAGCCCCCGACGACCCGCCCGCGGGGGACGTGCACCAGGCGCGGGGAGGCCCCGGCGCGGGCCATGTAGCCCCAGTCGTGGCTCTCCTTGATGATCCGGTGGGAGTGCGTCAGCTCGGCCGGCCATGCGCCGGGGCGGTAGTGCGGGCCGATCTCGAGGAGGGTGACCTCGTTACCGGCGTCCTCCGAGAGGCGCGCGGCGGCGACGCACCCGGAGGTGCCGGCGCCGCAGACGACGATCCTCACGGGTCGGTCGTCAGCCGGCGGCCAGCCGCCCGCCGTCGACCACCAGCGTCTGGCCGGTGATGAAGCTGGCGGCGTCGGTCAGCAGGAAGACGATCGGCCAGGAGGCCTCGGCGACGGTCCCGATGCGCCCGAGCGGCGACTTCGCGACGAGGCGCTCCTTGAGGACGGGGTTCGCGGTCATCAGGCCCTCGACCATCTCGGTCGCGACGGTGCCGGGGGCGACCGAGTTGCAGAGGATGCCCGCCGGGCCGAGCTCGACGGCCATCGTGCGGGTCAGCGCGTCGAGCGCCGCCTTGGAGGCGTTGTACGGCCCGATGTTCGGCAGGCCGGTGAGGCCGGCGACGGAGCTGAGGTTGATGATGCGCCCGCCGCTGCCGCCCTCCACGAGCGCCCGCCCGGCGGCCCGCGCGAACGCGACGGCGCCGAGCAGGTTGACCCGCAGCACCTCGTCCCACTCCGCGAGGGGGGTCTCCAGCACCGGGTGGTAATAGGGGTTGATGCCGGCGTTGTTGACGACGCCCCAGAAGCCGCCGAGGCCCTCCGCCGCGTCGAGCGCCTCACCGGCGACCATCGTGTCCCCGACGTCGCCGGTGACCGCCGCCACGGGCCCCTCCAGGGTCGCCGCGAGGTCGGCGAGTGCCTCGCCGGAACGGGCGACCACCACCACCCCGCCGCCGCGGGAACTGATGGCGCGCGCGAGGTCGGCGCCGATCCCGCGCGAGGCTCCGGTGACGATGACGGTGCGGCCGTCGAGACGGAAGGGATCACTCACGGACTCCCAGTCTATCGAGAGGCCCACGGGTACACTTTCCGGACCTTTCCCCCGTCGGCCGCGCCCCGCGTCGACGGCCACCGACCCGGTCGAGGTTGCCGCATGCTGAGCTACGCCTTCACGGAGGAGCAGGAGGACCTGCGCCAGATGGTCCGCGAGTTCGCCCGGGGGGAGATCCTCCCGCTGGTCGAGGAGGCGGAGCGCAACGAGAAGTTCCCGGTCCAGGTCATGCCGATGCTGGGCGAGCTGGGGCTGCTCGGCATCGTGTTCCCCGAGGAGTACGGCGGCATCGGCGCCGACAAGATCACCGAGTGCATCTTCGTCGAGGAGATGGCGAAGGTCTGCGCCGGCATCACGGCGTCGGTCAACGCGCACGCCGACCTCGCCGCCTTCCCGATCTACAAGTTCGGCACCGACGCGCAGCGCGAGAAGTACCTGCCGCGCTCCATCGCCGGCGAGATCATCGGCGCCTACGCGATCACCGAGCCCAACACCGGCTCGGACGCCGCCGGCCTGCAGACCCGCGCCGAGAAGAAGAACGGCGGCTACGTCATCAACGGCCGCAAGAACTTCATCACCAACGGGACGATCTGTGACTACTGCCTGGTCGCCGCCTACACCGACAAGACCAAGCGCGGCGAGGGCATCAGCGTCTTCATCATCGACCGGGAGACGCCCGGCTTCGAGGTCACCCGCAAGCTGGAGAAGATGGGCCACCGCTCCTCCGACACGGCCGAGCTCCTGTTCGAGGACTGCGAGGTCGGCGAGGAGGCCCTGCTCGGCGGAAAGGAGGGGGCCTTCGGCGCGCTGATGGAGGCGCTCATCACCGGCCGCGTCTCCCACGGCGTGAAGTCGGCGGCGATCGCCGAGGCCGCGTTCGACGCCGCCCGCCAGTACGCCACCGAGCGCGAGGCCTTCGGCCGCAGCCTCTCCAAGTTCCAGGCGATCCGCTTCAAGCTCGCCGACATGGCGACCCGCATCGAGGCGGCGAAGAGCCTGGCCTACAAGGCCGCCTGGCTCTACTCGACCGGCAAGCCGTGCGTGAAGGAGGCCTCGATGGCGAAGTACTTCTCCGCCGAGGTCGCCGACTACGTCTGCCGTGAGGCCGTCCAGATCCACGGCGGCTACGGCTACATCGTCGAGTACCCGGTGGAGCGGTACTACCGCGACGCCAAGCTCGCCTCGATCACCGAGGGCACCAGCGAGATCCAGCAGCTGATCATCAGCAAGGAACTGGGGCTCTAGCCGGACCGGCCGTCCCCTCCCCCGGGCCGCCCGCGGCCCGGGGACGTGAGGGACTAGCGCAGGGAGTACTCGCGCGGCCCGCGGGCCCGGGCGACCGCGCCGAGGGCACGCGACAGGGTCCGCTCGGCGATGCCGGGGCGCAGGGGCGCCGACAGGGAACGCTGCAGGATGCCGACCCGTCCGCGCAGGGCGTCGCGCTCGGCGCGGGTGGCGGCCAGCTCGGCCACCAGGCGGTCGCGCTCCACGCGCAGGGCGTCCGCGTCGGGCCCGCCGCGGGTGCCGGTGAGGGCGCCGACGGCGTCCACGGGGATCAGCGTGCGCTGGGACCCGGGGTCGCCGACGGTCTCACCCGGCAGACGGCCGGACTTCAGGTACCGCCAGACCGTGCGCTCCGAGACCCCGAGGGCCTCGGCCGCCTGGGCGACGGTGATGGTGTGGGTGGGGGCTGTGGTGTCCATGCCCCCGGGGTTCGCCGCCCGACGCCCGACTCCTTGTCAGAGCCGGGCGTCAGTGGCAGACGGGTGTGTCAGGCCGGCTTGCGGCTGATCAGCATGTTCCACTGACCGCGCTGCACGACCTTGTCGTCCTGGTTCAGGACCTCGACCTCGTAGATGCACCAGCCCTGGGCCGGGTTCTTGTGCTCGGACTTCTCGCCGATGGTCCGCTTCACGCGGACGGTGTCGCCGAAGAAGACGGGGGCGCGGAACGCCCACTCCTTCAGGCCGACGAAGGCGGCGGTGGCGATCTTCGGCTCCATCTTCTCCACCTGGAGGCCGGTCGCGATCGAGGTCACGAGCATGCCGTGCGCGACACGCTTGCCGAACACCGACTCCGACGCACGCACGTCGTCGATGTGGAACCAGTTGAAGTCGCCCGACACGCCGCAGAAGTTCACGACGTCCGCCTCGGTGATCGTGCGGTTCAGTGATACCGCCTCGTCACCCGGGGTCAGCTCCTCCCAGAAAAGACGTTCAGCCACTCGCCACTCCCTTGTCTTCAGGTCTCGGACCGAGATCGAGCATACGGAAGGCCGTCGCACCCCGGTGACGACCGGGATGCGACGGCCTCGGTACGCGGGACCTAGAGCTTCTCGAGGCCCTGGCGGATGCGGTCGAGGCCCTCGTCCAGCACCTCGTCCGGGCAGGCGTAGGTGAGGCGGATGTGGCCCTCACCGCGGTCGCCGAAGGCCGAGCCGGCCACGACGCCCACCTGGCAGTTCTCGATCATGTAGTCGGCGAACTGCTGGGCGGTCATGCCCGTGCCGCGGATGTCCGGGAAGACGTAGAACGACCCATCCGGGGTCGGGCACTCGACGCCGGGCATCTTGTTCAGCGCGGCGACGGTGCGGTCGCGCTTGCCCTCGAGCTTCTTGGTGATCTCGATGACGTGGTCCTGCGGGCCCGTGATCGCCGCGAGGGCCGCCAGCTGCACGAACGCGGGCACGTTGGTGACCGAGTTCTGCTGGAAGATGTCCATCGTGGTGATGAGGTCCTTGTTGGCCACGCACCAGCCGATGCGGAAACCGGTCATGATGTACGTCTTCGAGAAGGTGTCGACCAGGATCGAGCGGTCGGCCATGCCCTCGACGGCGGCGATCGTCTTGTGGACGACGCCCGAGTAGACCATGTGGCTGAAGATCTCGTCGGTCAACACCATCACGTTGTGCTCGGCGCAGATCGCGGCGATCTCCTCGAGCTGACCGACGGTCTGACCGTTCGGGCGCTGCGGCGAGTTGATGATCAGCAGCTTCGTCTTGGGCGTGATGAGGCTCTCGAGCGACCCCAGGTCGAAGTGGAAGTCGGGCTCGACCAGCGGCGCGTAGACGACCTTGCCGCCCGCGTAGGTGATCCAGAACTCGTCCGGGGGGTAGCCGGGGTTCGGGAAGATGACCTCGTCGCCCTGGTCGACGACCGTGAGGAGCGACTGGGTGAGGGCGTGCTTGGCGCCCATGGTGACGAGGACCTCCTCGCGCACCGTCGGGCGGCCGCGCTTGGTGGCCTCCTCGGCGATGGCGTCACGGAGCTCCGGCAGGCCGGGACCCGGCACGTAGCGCACGTGGCCGTCGGCCACGGCCTTCGCGCAGGCCTCCATGATGTGCGGCGCCGGGCGGAACTCGTCGCCCTGGAAGTCGCCCTTCTCGAAGTGGATGACGCTCTTGCCGGTCTCCCGCTCGAGGGCCTCCGCCTTGCGCATCGACGCCCACTGCTTGGGGAGGACGAAGTGGGAGGTGCGGCTCGAGAGGCGCAGGGAGGGATTGGTGGCGGTGGTCGCCATGGTCGTGGATCTCCTTGGGGGTGTGTGTCGTGGACGCGGGACGGGGTGCGCGCTCGTGCGCGCTCAACCCGGAGGGGGGCGGTAGATGCTCATGACACGCCGTGCCGGACGGACGGCGTCTCGGAGGCAGTCTTGCGGACGCGCAGGGTCGCGGGTGCGTACGCCCCGGACTGGTGCGCCCCCAGGCGGCGGGAGAGGCCGTTTGCGGCGGCCATGACGAGACCCGACAACTCCTCGACGCGTTCGGGGGTGATCCGGGTGACCGGCCCCCCGATGCCGAGGGCGGACACCACGTGCCCGCTGTGGTCTCGGACGCCGGCGCCGATGCAGCGCAGGCCCTCATCGTACTCCTCGTCATCGATCGCGTATCCGCGTTCACGGATGCGCTCGAGTTCGGCCTCGAGGCCGGGGAGGTCGGTGATCGTCTTGCGGGTGTAAGCCGCGAGGCCGCGCTCGGCGGCGATCTCGACGACCCGCTCGCGCGGGAGGTCGGAGAGCAGCACCTTGCCGAGGTTCGTCGCGTGGGCGGGGTAGCCGCGGCCGATGGCCGACGGCACCCGCAGCGCACGGCGCGCCTCGACGCGCTCGATGTAGATGGCCTCCCCCCCGTCGAGCACGGCCAGGTGGCCGGTCTCGCCGGTGTCGCGCACCAGGCTCTCCAGGAACGGGAGGGCCTCGTCCCACAGGTTCATCTGCTGCATCACCAAGCCGCCGAGCTCGAAGATGTGGAGCCCGAGGCGGTACCGGCCGGTGCGCGGGTTGCGCTCCACCAGGCCGGCGGCGTCGAGGTTGACCATGAAGCGGTGGACGGTCGATTTGTGCAGGCCGACCCGCTCCGCCAGTTCGGTGACGCCCAGTTCCGGGTCGTCGACCGTGAAGGCGTTGAGGATCGCGACCGCCCGCTCGATGGCCTGGATGCGGTAACGCGGGCTCACCGCCGGGGTGGCCGGTTCCACTGCACTCGGAGGAACTGTCTCGACGCCGGTGTCTCGCATCGTGAACACCTGTCTTGTGATTGATGCGACGAACAATTCGTACACTCAGGTGCCCGTACCAGCAAGGAGCAGATGCACTCCGCGAACCCTGGTATCGCAATGTGAGACGGTCGGAGGCGGTGTGGGTCCTCGCTAGGATTGGCTGCCGCGGCGATCCCGCCGCGCAGAACCCCCTCCCGAGGTCCCACGTCCGTGCCCGAGGCGACCAGGCTCACCGCGCTCCGCCCGCCGTTGCGCGACGCCGTCGAGACGGCCCTCGACGGCCGGCGGCTCACCGACGCGCAGGCCCTCGCCCTCGCCGACGCCCGCGGCGCCGAGCACCCCGTCCTCTGGGCCGCCGCCACCGAGATGCGCGACCGGGGCCGTCCGCCCGTGGTCACCTATTCGCGCAAGGTGTTCATCCCGCTGACGAACCTCTGCCGGGACGTCTGCTCGTACTGCACCTTCGCCCACCTCGACACCGACCCGCGCGCCCACACGATGAGCCCGGACGAGATCCTCCAGGTGGCGGAGGCCGGCCGGAGGCTCGGGTGCAAGGAGGCGCTGTTCACGCTGGGGGACCGTCCCGAGGCGCGTTTCGAGAGCCACCGGCGGGCGTTGCGGCGGTTCGGCCACGAGACCACCCAGTCGTACCTGACCGCGATGTGCCGGATGGTCCTCGAACAGACGGGGCTGCTCCCCCACCCCAACGCCGGCATCCTGGGGATGCGCGAACTGACCGAGCTGCGCGAGGTCTCGGCGAGTCAGGGGATGATGCTCGAGTCGATCTCGGAGCGGCTCTGCGGCCCCGGCGGCCCCCACGAGCACGCGCCCGACAAGCGCCCGGCGACCCGCCTCGCGATGATCCGCCGCGCCGGAAAGCTGCGGATCCCCTTCACGTCGGGGATCCTGATCGGCATCGGCGAGACCGTCCGCGAACGCGTCGAGGCCCTCCTGGCCCTGCGGGAGCTGCACGAGTCGTACGGACACATCCAGGAGGTCATCGTGCAGAACTTCCGCGCCAAGCCGGGGACCCCGATGGCCGCCGCCGGCGAGCCGGGCCTCGTCGAGTTGATGACCGCCTGCGCCACCGCCCGCCTGGTGATGGGACCTGCGATGAGCATCCAGGCCCCACCGAACCTCTCCGCCGACTACGGGCCGCTGCTGCTGTCGGGCATCAACGACTGGGGCGGGGTCTCCCCCCTCACCCCCGACTTCGTGAACCCCGAGGCGCCGTGGCCGGACCTCGACGGCCTCGGCCGGCTCTGCGAGGACTCGGGCTACACCCTGCGCGAGCGCCTCACGATCTACCCCGAGTACCTGCGTGACGACGACTTCGTCGATGCCGGGGTGCGCGACCACGCGCGCTCCCTGGCCGACGCCGACGGCCTCGCGATCGCCGGGGCCCCACACCCGATGACGGCGGTGGCCGCATGAGCATCACCTTCTGCCGGACCCTCCCCGGGGCCGCCGGCCCCGACGCCGGACACGCACGCGTCCGCGAGGTCGCCGGCCTCGACGACGCCGCCGTGGCGGGGATCCTCGAGGAGCGCCTCGTCCCCGTCGAGACGCAGGACGCCGACGCGCCCGCCCTCGCATGGGTCGTCGCCCCGGATCAGGCGATGGCGCTGCTCGCCCGCGGGGTTGGCGGCTGGCGGATCAGCGTCCGCCACGAGGGCCCCCGCGCCGACGTGCTCGACGCGCTCGTGCGCACCGGCGCCGCCTTCCTGCGCACCACGCCGGAGGGCGTCGAGGAGGCCATCGAGCTCGGTTGGCTGCCGGGCATCACCACCCGCGTCTCGGTGGTGGTCGACACCGTCGAGGAGGCGCTCGACGCGATCGCCGGCGGCGCGGTCGACCTCGTCGTCGGCGACTGGGACGCCGAGCGGGTCGGCGCCCTCCGCGACGCCGTCGCCCCCCGGCCCCTGGTGGAGCGCACCGCGCTCCCGCCCGAGACCGAGATCGACGACGCCCGCGCGGCCCTCACGCGGCCGCTGTTCACCGCCTGGCTCGGCCAGATCGACGGCTCCGGCGCGGCGCGACCGCGTTACACGTGGGCCCCCGGACGCGACGAGGAGCCACCCGTCCCGGCGCGGCGCCTGTCGGCCGAGTGGGAGGACGCCGCCTGGCGCGAGGGCACACCCGACGAGGGCCTGTCGCGTGTCGACCCGGACCTCGCCGGCATCCTCACCCGGTCCCTCGAGGGGACGCCTCCGCGGGTCGCGGAGATCGAGCGCCTCTTCCGGGCCCGCGGGCCCGAGGTCGAGGCCGTCGCCCGGGTCGCCGACGCACTGCGCGTCGCGCGCAAGGGCGACGTCGTGACCTACGTGGTGAACCGCAACATCAACTACACCAACCAGTGCTACTTCCGGTGCGGCTTCTGCGGCTTCTCCCGCGGGCCGAAGAGCATGAACCTACGCGGCGACCCGTACATCCTGAACGTGCACGAGGTCGTCCACCGCTCCGTCGAGGCCTGGGAGCGCGGCGCGACGGAGGTGTGCCTGCAGGGCGGGATCCACCCCGACTTCACCGGCGACTTCTACGTCTCGGTGCTCGAGGGGATCAAGGAGCGCCTCCCCGACATGCACGTCCACGGCTTCACGCCGCTGGAGGTCTGGCAGGGCGCCCACACCCTCGGGATCAGCGTCCGGGAGTTCCTCACCCGCCTGCGCGACGCGGGCCTCGGGACGCTGCCGGGGACGGCCGCCGAGATCCTCGACGACCGCGTCCGTGCCCACCTGTGCCCCGACAAGGTGCGCACCGCCGAGTGGGCCGAGGTGATGATCACCGCCCACGAGCTGGGACTCCGCGCCACGACGACGATGATGATGGGACACATCGACGGGCCGCGGTCCTGGGCGAACCACATCGAGGTGCTGCGCCAGGTGCAGCGGCGCACCGGCGGGTTCACCGAGTTCGTGCCGCTCCCCTTCGTCCACATGGGCTCGCCGATCTTCCTGCAGGGCAAGGCCCGCCCCGGCCCGACGTGGGACGAGGTCGTCCTCGTCCACGCCGTCGGCCGCATCGCCCTCGACGGCCTTATCGACAACATCCAGGCGTCGTGGGTGAAGCTCGGCCTATCCGGTGGGGCGCGCCTGCTCGAGGCCGGCTGCAACGACTTCGGCGGCACGCTGATGGACGAGAACATCTCGCGCGCCTCGGGCGCCGCCCACGGTCAGCTGGCGACACCCGAGGAGATCGAGGCGACGATCCGCGGCGCCGGCCGGATCCCGGCACGGCGCAACACGGTCTACGACCTGATCGAGACGGCGGTCTAGCCGGCGGCCTCGGCCTCCGCCTCCTCGGCGGCGGCGGCCTTGCGCTCCTGGAGCGCGTGGAGCATCTCCTCGACCCTGCTGAACTTGACCCGCGGCGCGCCGCTGGCCTTGCCCCGCTCCTGCTCCAGCATGTCGATCAGCTGCCAGTCCTCGTACGAGACGAAGTCGCGGCGACGTTCACGCAGCAGGCTCTCGAGGACGGTGCGTGAGGGCACCTCGTGCTTGTGGAGGTCCCCGGCGGCGAGGTCGGCGAGGAGGGAGGCGACCGTCTCCTGGGAGTCGGGCTTGTTGGTCCCGATGATCCCCTGGGGGCCGCGCTTGATCCAGCCGACGACGTACTCGCCCTCCATCGGCCCGCCGGTCGCGGGGTCGATGATGCGGCCCGCCTCGTTGGGGATGACAGCGCGCATCGCGTCGAAGGGGATGCCGGGCAGCGGAACGCCCTGGTAGCCGATCGCGCGGAAGACGAGCCCGAGGGGGATGGTGGTGCGGCGGTCCGTCGGGCGGGGACGGATCGAGCCGTCATCGCTCTCGTAGAGATCGTTGTGCACGATCGAGAGCGACTCGACGCGCTCGGTGCCGACGATCTCCTCCGGGGAGACGAGGAAGTGCAGGTGGATCCGCCGGGGGGCGCCGGTGGGCTCCCGCTCCGCGAACTCGCGCAGCAGATCGAGGTTGCGGTCGCGGGTCCGGTTCGGGTTCGCCTCGACCTCGGCGGCGCTGAGCGCATCGAGCTCCACGTCGGCCCGGTCGACGATGACGTCGACGCCGGGCAGCTCACCGAGCTCCTTGAGCTCCTTGTTGGTGAACGCCGCCTGGGCGGGGCCGCGGCGGCCGAGGACGTGGATGTCCTCGATCCTGTTGTCGGCGAGCTCCTCCAGGGCGTGCTCGGCGATGTCCGTCTGGGCGAGCACCTCACGGGTCGACCCGAGGATGCGGGCGAGGTCCATCGCGACGTTGCCGTTGCCGACGACGGCGGCGGCCTTCGCGGTGAGGTCGAAACTGAGCGACCGGAAGTCGGGATGGGCGTTGTACCAACCGACGAACTCGGTGGCCGAGTGCGACCCGGGCAGGTGCTCGCGTGGGATCCCCATGCGCCGGTCGGTGCGGGCGCCGACCGCGTAGATCATCGCGTGGTAGTAGTTCGAGAGGTCCGCGTGGGTCAGGTCGCGGCCGAGTTCGACGTTGCCGTAGAAGCGGAACTCGGGGTGCGCCGCGATCTTGTCGTAGACGCGCGTCACCGACTTGATCTTCTGGTGGTCCGGCGCGACGCCGCCGCGCACGAGCCCGAACGGGGTCGGCAGGCGGTCGTACATGTCGATCTGGACCTCGAGGTGGTCCTGCGCCTGGAGGTGCTCCGCGGCGTAGAAGCCCGAGGGGCCCGATCCGATGATGGCCACGCGCAGCGGCGCGTCGGGGGTGCCGAGATCTCCCTGCATGAACTCTCCGGGGTCGGTCGTCGGCAGTCGACGGGGGCGAAGCGCGCAGACTATGCGCGCGCGAGGGCCCTCGCCATCGCCGGGTGGTTAAGTGCGAAAGAGGTCTTGTTCCGGGTCGCGCACGAGCAGGTGGGCCCCGCCGGGGGCGGGGTCGGTCGGGACGTCCGACGCGACGACCGCCGGGGTTCCCGAGTCCTTGCCGAGGTAGATGCCCGCGGCGGCGGCGAGCTCGTCGGCGATCGCCTGGTCGGTGGCGACCAGCACCCGACCGGAGCGGTCCCGCTCCCCGCGGTGGTCGATCACCGGGGCGAAACCGGCGACGCCGACGGCGACGTTCACGAGGCCGCGCCGGAAGGGGCGGCCGTGGGTGTCGATGACCACGACGCCGACCCTCCCCCCCACCGCCGCGGCGATACGCGCCTGCAGCCCGCGGGCCGAGGCGTCCGGGTCGACGGGGAGCAGCACGACGGTGCCGTCGGGGGCGTTCGACGAATCGATGCCGGCGTTCGCGCAGACGAAGCCGTGGTGGGTCTCGCAGACGAGGAGGCTGCGGCGGCGGCGCACGATGCGGCGACTCTCGGAGAGGATCAGCTCGCAGAGCGCGGGGCTCTTGCCGGTCTCCTCCGCGAGCGTCAGGGCGGTGGGGCCGGCGACGACGTCGGCGAGGGTCACGACGCGGCCCTCCGACTTCGAGACCACCTTGTGGGCGATCATCACGACGTCGCCGGGCACCATGCCCTCGGCGACGCCGCGGTCGGCGAGCATGCCGGCGAGGTCGTCGCCGGGGACGACCTCCGGCAGCGCGGACAACGGCCAGAGCCTCAGAGTGCGCTCCCCGCCCCGAGGCGGTCGGTGATCCGCAGCCGGGCGCAGACCTCGTGGGTCACGCTGTTCCCGCCCACCGCGACGAGCGCGACGAGGTCGGCGGGGGTGTCGATGTCGAGGGCGAGGCGCGGCAGGTCGAGGCGGGTGACGGGCACGCCCCGCCGCGCGGCCTGCACGGTGTGGCGGGCGTAGGAGTCCGGGCCGAGCAGCGGGGCGAGGGCGGCGGGGGGCGCCAGCAGCATCGCGTTGGTACCGGTGCCGTCGGCGGAGGGGACCAGCAGCGCCGACGGAGCGGGGGTCCCGGCAGCGAGGATCGCCGCGAGGTCCTCCGGTGTGGCGAGGGGCAGGTCGGCGGTCAGCACGAGGGCGGCGTCGGCCCGTTCGGCGGCGACGGCGGCGAGTCCCCGGGCGACGGCGGCGTTCATCCCCCGCGGGGGGTCGTGGTCGGGCACGACCCGGGCGCCGGCGATCGCGACGGCCATCGCCGCGGCGTCGGGGTCGGAGGTCACGGTCATCACCCCGGCGAGGCCGCCGGCGCCGGCGCACGCCGTGAGGACGTCGGTGAGCATCGCGACCTGCAGGTCACGGCGGACGGGCGCCTCGAGGGCGGAGGTGAGGCGGCGCAACGCCCCCCGCAGGGGCTTCACGGGAATGACGGCCCAGACTCCGCCGCTCACGCGAACACCCCGAGGACCTCGGCCGCGAGGCGGGCGCGCGACGGGCGGTCGGGCATCAGGACGTCGGTGGTCACGGCGCGCACCCCGAGGGCCTCGATCGCGGCGACCTCGTCGGTGTCGCGGGCGTCGAGCACGAAGGTCCCGGCGACGTCGGCGTAGATGCGCGCCATCTGGGTCGCGGAGCACTCGGGGTACCCCGCACCCGCGAGGAACCGCGCGGCGGGACCCTCGACGGGTGCGCCGCTGATGATCGGGGTGACGGCGACGCAGTCGGCGCGGCGGGCGGCGATCGCGTCACGCACGCCCGGCACGGCGAGGATCGTCCCGATCGAGACGACGGGGCTGGAGGGGGCGATCACGATCCGCTCGGCGGCGGCGATCGCCGCGAGCAGCCCCGGGGCGGGACGCGCGTCCTCGACGCCGACCATGTCGATGCCGGTGATGTCCTCGGAGGCGCCGTCGCGGACGAGGTACTCCTGGAAGGTCCGGACACCGCCGGCGGTGGTGATGTGGGTGCGCACCGGTTCGTCGCTCATCGGCAGCAGGGTCGCCTCGACGCCGAGGCGGGCGGTGATCTCCGCGGTGATCTCCGTCAGGCCGGCCCCCTCACCCATCCGCAGGGTGCGGTGCAGGTGGGTGGCTAGGTCGCGGTCGCCGAGGCCGAACCACGCGTCGCGGCCGTAGGTGGCGAGCCCCTCGAGGAGCCGGAAGGTGTCGTCGGCGTACCCCCAGCCGCGTTCGGAGACGACGCCGGCGAGGACGTAGGTGCAGATGTCGAGGTCGGGGCAGACGCGCAACCCGTAGAAGTCGCCGTCGTCGCCGGTGTTCACCACGGCGGTGAGGTCGGCCTGGCCGGCGACCTGGGCGATCCCGTCGACCATCTTGGAGCCGCCGGTGCCGCCCGACAGGGTGAGGATCACGCGGATCGAGCGGGTGACGGGATGCTCACGGCGGCGGGGCCGAGTCTACCAACCCCCCCTCGGGGCGGCCTCGTCGGATCCCCATCACCAGCCAGAGGCCGAGGCAGACGCCGACCATCCCCACCACCAGCCGCATCGTCGGTTGCTCCCCGAGCAGTGGCCACGCCGTGAGGACCCCGATGACGGGGACGAGGAAGAACCACGAGGAGACCTCCGCGGCGGGGGCGTGCGTCAACGCGACGTAGAAGAGCGCGAAGGGGACGGCGGAGCCGACGACGGCGAGGATCACGACCAGGCCGACCTCGCGCATCCCCACCCCGTCGGGCAGCCCCTCGACGACGAGGCCCGCGACGCAGAGGACCACCCCTCCCGCGAGCATCTGCCAGCCGGCGAGGGCGAGCGGGTCGCCGGCGCCGCGCACACCGCGGGCGACGACCACCGTGCCGACGCTCCAGGCGAAGGCGCCGCCCACCACGACGAGGGCCGCGGGCGACAGCTCGGGCGGCCAGATCGGCCCCTCCCACACCACCACCGCCGCCCCCACGAGCCCGACCAGCAGCCCGAACCACTGGACCGCCCAGAGCCGCTCGCCGAGGAGGAGCGCCGCGAGGACGGCGACGAAGAGGGCGTCGGTGTTGGCGAGCACCGCGGCGAGGCCGGCGCCGGCCTGCGCGATGCCCCAGAAGGTCGCGCCGTAGAAGAGGACGGTCTGGGTCAACGCCAGCCAGGCGACGGTGCCGAGGTCCACCCCGGGGCACAGGCCGCGGCCGAGCAGCCGCAACGCGCCGAGCAGCAGCACGCCGCCGAGTCCGAGGCGTGCGCCGGCCGACACCAGCGGCGGCCAGGTCTCGACCAGCCAGGCGGAGGGCACGTAGGCGACCCCCCAGCAGACCATCGCCCCGAGGCCCAGGGCAGTGGCGGGCCTCACTCGAGCAGGTTGGAAAGCACCAGCACGGCCGAGCTCGGCAGGTAGGTGATCAGGAAGAGGACCACCAGGCTGACCGCCAGCCACGGCAGGATCATCACCGAGAGCCGCTCCACCGAGACGTTCGCGAGGCTCGACACCAGGAAGATCACCAGGCCGACGGGGGGGTGGATCAGGGCGATCACGAGGCCGAGCCGGAGATGCCGGAGACGACGGCCGAGGTGAGCTGGCAGACGTACGCCATCCCACCGCGCCAGTGGGCGACGAGGGAGGCGGCGAAGGCGATCAGCCGGGTCGACAGGCCGCTGGCGTTCATGACCTCGGCGACGATCAGGAACATGAGGATCACCAGCAACTCGCTGCCGCCCGACAGCCCCATCGTCGACTGGCTCGTGAAGAACGGCAGCATCGCGTCGATGCTCGGGTAGAAGGTCAGCCCGAGGAAGTCCGGCGAGAACAGCGCCACGATGCCGACGATCGCCAGCATGAAGACGATCGGGGTGCCGGCCAGGGTGAGCGCCACGAACAGCACGCCGATCGCCAGCAGCGGCGCGCCCCCCGACTCGAGGATCGCCCACAGCGTCACCCAGATCAGGGCCGAGACGACGATCCCGCCGGCGAGCCCGCTGAGGGCCGCCGTCGCGCCCGCCCTCCCCCGCTCCGCCGCGCCGCGCGCCTCGCCGGCGAGCGCGTGCAGGTAGTGGAGGGTGATGAAGTAGAAGCCCACCGTCATCGAGACGACCGGGTAGAACCAGGAGATCTCGAGCGCCGAGGTGAGACCGGCCGGCGCGCCCCGGCCGAGGGCGAACTCGGTGGAGCGGTAGCAGGCGTACGCCAGGAAGATGCCGAGGGAGAGCCCCGAGAAGGTCCGCACGGAGCGCTGCCAGAGCGCCGGGCCCTGGTGGGAGAGCAGCGTGATCACCGTGACGGCACCGCGCTTGACGGCCATGGAGACGCCGAGCCAGATGGTCCAGAGGAACGCGAAGCTCGCCAACTCGTTCGCCCCGAAGATCGAGAAGCCGAGCACCTGGCGGGTGAAGACGTTGCCGACCACGGCCAGCAGCGCCACCACGGCGGCGATCACCGCCCCGACCGAGGCGATGCGCACGGCGGCGTCCGAGTAGACGCCGAGCCAGCGCTCGATCCACACGGCGATGGCCGCCGGTCGCGCGGGCGGGTTCGCGACGGGATCCTGGGCGATCGTCGTCATCGGCGGGAGGAGCCTATCCGCGACGCACGGCGGCCCGGCCCCGAGGGGGGGCCGGGCCGACCGTCCGCGTCGGGACTACTTGGGTGTGACCGCGCAGCCCTCGGGCAGGGCGGGCGGCGCCCCCGGAGCGGGCAGGCCGTCCTTCAGGGCCTGGATCTGCTCGATGAAGCCCTTCGTCTGGGCGTCCTTCGACAGTTCCGCGACCACGGCGGACGAGACCGTGGCGAACGCCGCGAGGTCCTCGTCACTGGCGATGGCGAACTTCAGGCCCTCGCCGCAGAGGGTGGTGACGAGCTCGCTCGGCGCCTCGAAGAAGTCGATCGAGAAGCCGCCGATGTTCGCCGCCGCGTCGGTGAGGATCTTCTGCTGGTCGGCGCTCAGCGCGTCGAACTTCGCCTGGTTCATCGCCAGGACCGTCGGGAACGGCCACAGGTTGACGTTGCTCGTGACCGCATTGGCCACCTCGTAGTACTTGACCGTCTGGATCAGGCCGAGGTTGGCCTCCATCCCGTCGACCGTGCCGTCACGCAGGGCGGCGTAGGTGTCGGGCAGCGGGATCGCCGTCGGATCGGCCCCGAGGGCGCGGATGCCGGTCTCCAGCACACCCGACTCCGGGGTGCGGATGGTGAGGCCCTTGAAGTCGGCGGGGGAGGTCAGCGGCTTCTTGGCGCCGAGGGGCTTGCGCAGCCCGCCCTCGTGGATGCCGAGGCCGCGCAGGCCGACCGCGTCGGTGCAGGCCAGCATCTCCTGCCCGATCGGGCCGGTGATGACCTCGCGCTCGAGGTCGTAGCGGGTGATCAGGCCGAGGGCCTGGAGGGCGTCGAAGCACGACACGCCCTGCGTGCCCCAGACGGCGGACGAGACGGAGGCCATGTCGACCGCGCCGCCACGTGCGTCCTGGAGGAGCGGCACGTCGCCGCCCTGGTAGTTCGGGAGCGCCTCGATGGCGATCGCGCCGCCCGAGGCCTCCGTGACCTCCTTGACGAAGTTGTCGATCGCGATGCCGTACGGGTGCTCCGGCGCGGTCACGTACCCGAGCCGCAGCGTGATCTCGGCGTCACCGGACCCCGCGGTGTCCGCGGCGTCGCCGCTGTCGCCGTCATCGCCACAGGCCGCGAGCCCCATGGCCACCACCGCGCAGGTCGCGATCGCCGCAAGGCGCCAGCCCCACGAGCGTGTTCTCACCATGGCCCCCCTGTCGATCTCGGAAAGAGTGCCGGGACGCACCCCGCGCACGGCCCGTCGCGACGGCGATGCGAGCACGGGCGGGGACTCCGAATCGCCGCGACCCTACAGCAGCCGCTCCGGAGGTTGTCAACATCGGCACGAAGTCCGTCCTACCATGCGGGACACCTGATGGCCAGCGGGATCTCACGCCTCTCCCCCCCCTCCACGAAGGGGCCCGATGGCGTTGACGACCCTGGGTACGTGACATATGCTGCTTGCACGTTCTCGGTGACCCCCGGTGCCTGCCCGCCCTTCACGGACGGGGTTCGGTGACCGGGCTCCATCAACGAAAACGGACTGTGCAGCTGCCCTTTCCGAATAAGGGGGAAGCCCGTCTATGGCCGATATGTTCGCCGTGACGCAGGTTCCGGGTGCAGAGACGGGGGAGATCCCGCCGTCGCCTGTCGACCGTGACGAGAAGACCGCGTTTATCTACTCGCTGGTCGACCCGATCTGGGACATCGACACTCTGCCGCTGACCTACACCAACTCGCGTTGGTCAGCATTCTTCTACCGCGCCGATGAGAAGCAGCTTCGGCGCGTCCTTCCCGACTGTCTTGAGCTCGAGGACGACATCGTCGAGTTCTGGTACGTCGACCACAACCACACCATGCTC
>Ga0105047_10006894_pt1 | contig 19205 bp, 19 predicted proteins | sample MAT04_FD_78384 | JGI IMG/M metagenome (GOLD analysis project Ga0105047, IMG submission 78384) | Freshwater microbial communities from Lake Fryxell liftoff mats and glacier meltwater in Antarctica - MAT-04 (megahit assembly) | ecosystem: Environmental > Aquatic > Freshwater > Ice > Liftoff... | reverse complement strand
TGGAGGACATAAGAATCCACCTTCAAACGAAGGTCAATCGCGCCGGCTCCAAATCGCACAGTCGGCCGGCAGGCGGCGCAAAATTGCCTGAAAGCGCGAATAACAAAAACAAGAGGAAACATGTCGAGGTTTCAGGCAGCTAAAAACCGGTAGCATTAAGATTAATGCTGCACGTGTGCACTTTATTTCGCGAGAAGGAGAGAGTACCACACATGTGTTTCCTCGACAGGCTTCGAGGCGTTTTAAGGTGGCCTCGTCCAAATGATGTGCAGTTTTGGACGGATTTTGCAGAGATGAATCGAAAACGGCGGGCGCTCGAAACGTCTCGCTAAAGACACACCTAAAAGAGTTTGGGAGAAAAGATCATGTCACGTCGTTCGTTTGTGGCCGGCAACTGGAAAATGAACAAGTCACCCGACGAGGCGCGCGTCCTCGCTCACGAGCTGCGCGGTAAGCTCGAAGGCTATGGCAAATGCGATGTGGCGCTTTTCCCCACGTACCTCGCGATCTGCACTGTCGCCGACGTCCTTAAAGGAACGAACATCGCGGTCGGAGCTCAGAATGTGTATTGGGAAAAAGGCGGCGCGTTCACCGGCGAGATCAGCGGGCCGATGCTGGTTTCGGCGGGCTGCACGCACGTGATCATCGGGCATAGCGAGCGGCGCCAGTACTTCGGCGAGACCGACGAGACGGTCAACAAGCGCATCAAAGCGGCGCTCAGCTATAAGCTGAAGGTCATCGCCTGTGTCGGAGAAAACATCGACGAACGCCGCAACAATGTCACCGAACAGGTCGTGCGCCGGCAGGTCGAAGGCGCGTTCAAGGGATTGAAGCCCGAAGAGATGTCGGAGATCACTCTAGCCTATGAACCGATCTGGGCGATTGGCACGGGCATCACGGCCAGTCCGGCGCAGGCGCAGGAAGTTCATTCTTTTATCCGCGCGCTGGTTCGTGTAGACTTTGGAGCCGCTGTCGCTGACACCATGCGCCTGCAGTATGGCGGTTCGGTGAAGGCCGACAATGCGAAAGATCTGCTCTCACAGCCCGATATCGATGGTGCGCTGGTCGGCGGTGCCGCGCTGGTTGCGAACGATTTCGAAGCCATCGTCAAGGCGGCGAAGTAAGTTGGAGGAATTAACGCGTCAGATTTGTCACGGACAACAGGTAAGCTTAGGACCGCAGGTGGAAGCGGCGTTTTTGGAATCTGCGCGCTCTTGAGCGCGATGTAGTATTTCAGGTAGTACGTGTTCTCCGGCATGCAGCGCGGAGACGAGTGGAGGTCATACGATGGGCTGGATACAGACAATTTTGACATTGGTTTTCATCACGGTCGGCGGACTGATGACGCTGCTGATTCTGATTCAAGAAGGCAAAGGCGGCGGCCTGGCAGCGCTGGGCGGCACCAAGGCAGCCGGAGTCGAAGGCGTGACCAACCCGGTCCGCCGCGCCACCGGATACCTGGCCGCGATGTTCTTCGGACTTGCGATCCTGCTGGGCTTCCTGAACCGCCCGACGGCATCGAAATTCCAGGAAGCGAAGGAAGATAAGCCGTCAATCGTTGCGCCCGCGACAACCGACGCACCGAAAGCTGGCGACGCGGCGAAGCCTGCGGATGTGAAGCCTGTTGACGCCACCAAACCTGTTGAAGTTAAGCCGGCGGATGCGACCAAGCCGGTCGACGTCAACCCTGCGGATGCCATCAAGCCCGCCGATGCTCCGAAAGCTGATGCGCCGAAGCCTGATGCGCCCAAAGTTGATGCACCAAAAGCCGATGCGCCCAAACCTGCAGATACACCCAAGGCCGACTCTCCGAAAGAAGCACCGAAGCCTTAAGGGAGATACTGCATGCAGCAGAAGGCAACGAGCGCTTTTGCAGAAGCAAAATCTCTGCTGGAAGCAATCACTAAAATGGCGCGGCAAGCCGGCTGTATTACGCGCTTTATCAAGCCGTTGTAGCCGAATTTGAGAAACGTGGAGTCAAGCAGTCGAATTTGACGTCCAAGGTTGCTCCTGAAACCATTGGTTACTGGCTTCACGAAGTGGTCCGAAATAATTCGACGCTGGCAGGTGTACGGCGCGAAAACAGCGGTGTGATTCGATATGCGTGGCAGCTCCGTGTGCGTGCGGATTATTCGCCCGATTCGGTGACAGAAGCTGAACTGCGCGTTATACTGATTCGGGCGCAGAACGTATTGGTTGAGCTGGGTTTGAATATCGAAGGGAGCTAGAGCATGTCGGAAAAGAAGGACGTGGCCGATGCCTATCAAGCCCTTCTGCGGACGATTTTTCCGGACGTCGTGGTGCGGCATGAATCGAACAACGCTCCCTACCCCGATGTTTATGATGTTTTTTTTGTGGCCGATAACCGGATGGCTGACTTTGGGCTTTTCGTAATGGATCGCTTGGGCTCGATTCAAGAAGACTTGGGACTTCCTGACGTTTCGCTGATTGCGCACAGTCAGAGTGCCACTCGTGAGCACTATCCGAATATCGTTCGGGAAGCAGCATTGCACTCGAAGAGCGAACATGAAGTCGCGTCCTGAACATTTCACTGGAGCCATTTTGCAGGCAAAACAGCAAGCGCAACCCCGAGCATCACAAGGCAAGCCGGACGTCATCAAGGCGATGCCCGTTTTGTCCATGACCGGTTATGGCCGGGCCTCGGTTGACGAAGGCGAGGCGCGCCGCGTCACGGCCGAAATCCGCGCGGTGAACAATCGATACCTGAAGCTTGGCGTCAAAGTCGCCGGGCGCTACGGCGCGCTCGAAGACCGCGTCAAGACCATCTTGAACGAATTGGGAATCAAGCGCGGCAGCATCGATGTGAGCCTTTATTTTGAGAACGCATCCGAAGAAGGCAGTTTCGGAATAAATGCCGCGGCGGTGACGCATTACCTGACGCAGGCGCGCGCCATTGCAAAGAAACAGAAGATCAAAGGCGACATTCCGCTCAGCGCGCTGCTCTCCTTGCCGGGCGTGGTCAAGCGCGAGGAGCTCAGCGACGATATCGAAGCGGCTTGGACTGTGGCGAAAAAGGCCGTGCTTGCAGCGATCAACGATTTCAATGCGATGCGCGCGAAGGAAGGTCAGGCCATGGTCGCCGATATCCGCTCGCAGCTTAAGCTGCTTGCCGATCACCGCACGGCGATTGAGCACGCCGCGCCCGAAGCGCTCGCCAATTCGATCCAGAAATTCAAAGACCGCATTAACAAATTGCTCGAACAAGCCAAGATCGAAGGCGGCCTGAAGCCCGACGCGCTCGAGCGCGAGATCGTGATGCTGACCGACCGCACCGACATCAGCGAAGAACTGGCGCGGCTCAACAGCCATTTTGAACAGATGGAATCGACGCTGCAGAGCGGCGGCGAGACCGGCAAGAAACTCGAATTTCTCGCGCAGGAACTGCTTCGCGAAACGAACACGATCGGATCCAAAACGCAGGACGAACGCGTCACGTACCGCGTCGTGGCGATGAAGGGTCTTATCGAAAAGATTAAAGAGCAGGTGCAGAATTTGGAATGACCACCCCACTGCGGGCGGCACCGTAGCAACGTTGAGAAGAGGCGCAAACATCGTGAGCCGGGGCATCTTCTTTCTGGTGGCGGGTCCTGCGGGAGTCGGCAAGACGACGTTGCTGAAAGAGCTCGTCGCGGGAGAAAGTGGAGTGGTCAAAGCCATCAGCGTGACCACGCGTCCGCCGCGTTCGGAAGAAGTCGACGGGCAGTCTTACTTTTTCTGGGATGAGGATCGTTTTCAGAAAGCCGTCGAGGCGGGAGAATTCCTCGAGCATGCCGTTGTGCACGGGAACAACTACGGTACACTGCATCGCTTCGTTCGCGAGCAGCTTGCCGCGGGTGTGGATGTAGTGAAGGACATCGACGTTCAAGGCGTTGAACTGATTCGCAGGCTGGAGGCGTACCGCTACCCCGACAGTGTGGCGATCTTCGTGCTTCCGCCGTCCAAGGACGTGCTGCTCGACCGCCTCAACAAGCGGGCCAGCGAGAACGAGCATTCAATGTCAACGCGCCTGCGCGCGGCCGAGGCCGAACTGGCGCGGGTTGTGGAATACGATTACGCCGTGGTCAACGATTCGGTTGAACATGCGGTGGAGAAGTTGAAGGCCATACGGATCGCCGAGCACTGCCGGCGGCACGTGAGATAAAATTGGGTTGCTGCAAACGCGGCACGTCAGGGAGAGCGAAATGGAAGCACGAGAACTGGAATCATTGCTCGCCAAGGTCGGCGGCAAATACAAGCTGGTCACCCTTTATCAGAAGCGCATGCGCGAACTTCAGCGCGGCCTGCCCCGTCTGGTTGAAGTACAGGACGGCACGAACTTCGATGTGGTCACCAAAGAGATCATGGATTCGAAGATCGACCTGATCATGGGTGAAGAAGCCGAACGCATGCGCAAAGATCTGGCGCAGCGCGAAGCCGAAGAAACCGCCGATGCCGACAAGAAGTTGAACAAGCCGGCGCCTGCTGCTGAAACCAAGTAATGTAGCGCAGGCTTCCAGCCTGCCAGAGTCGAACCAGAACGGGGCCGGCGGGACGCCGGCCCCGCCTATTCCATAATCGGGCTCACCGCATGACGCGCCTTACGGGCAAGCAGATTATCCTGGGTGTTTCCGGCGGCATCGCTGCATATAAATCGTGCGATCTGGCATCGCGCCTGGTCAAAGAAGGCGCGACGGTCACGACCGTCCTCACTGCGGGCGCCCGGAAATTTGTGACGCCATACGTCTTCGAAGCACTGACCGGGCAACCGTGTTTGACGAAACTTTTTCAGCGCATCCGTCCGGGCGAGAATCCATATCCGCACATCGAACCGGCGAAGCATGCCGAGCTGGTCATCATCGCACCGGCGAGCGCCGATCTGCTCGCGCGGCTGGCGCATGGACTCGCCGACGATCTGCTCTCGACATTGATGCTCTCGATTCGCTGTCCGGTGCTGCTCTGTCCGGCGATGAATGTGCAGATGTGGGATCACCCCGCGACGCAGGCGAATATTAAAACGCTGCGCGGCTACGGCCACGTGATCGTCGGCCCCGACAGCGGCGCGCTGGCCTGCGGCATGCTCGGCGCCGGACGTTTGGTCGAACCACCCGAGATCGTCGACGCGGCCTGCAAAGCGCTGAAAGCCTGATTGAATATGGCCGCAAAAATTGCTCGAGCAAAACCGATGGTCTTCCTGATCACAGCCGGGCCGACGATTGAAGATATCGATCCGGTGCGCTTCATCTCTAATCGCGCGACGGGAAAACTGGGCGTCGAGATGGCGCGCGCGGCGCTCAATGCAAAGCGGCACACGATTTTGATTCACGGGCCGCTGAGCGAAACGGCGCAAGGTCGCATGCCGAAAGATGGAACGTTGTTCTCGGATATCGCGGTGCGCTCCGCGGCGCAGATGCACGCGGCCGTTGTCGAGAATTTTTGTGTTGCCGACGTGATCATTATGAATGCCGCAGTCACCGACTTTACACCGATATCTATTTCGGAATCGAAGCTGAAGAAGAAAACGTCGGGACTTGTGATGCGGCTCAAGCCGACGGTCGATATCCTCGCCGAGCTCGGTGCCGCAAAAACAAATCCATGGCGCGCCGGCCAATCGATCATCGGCTTCGCGCTCGAAAGTGGTTCAGGGAAAACGGCAGCGCAACGCCGCAAATCGGCGCACGCCGAAGCCGTTCGCAAACTGAATGAAAAAAACCTGGATGCAATCGTTCTCGATTCGCCGGCGGAAATGGGCTCCGATAAAGGAAGCTTTAATGTGATCCTGCGCGACGGACGCGTGCAATCATTTAAGGACATTTCCAAAGAAGCGTTTGCGGAAAAGTTGATTCAGTTGGCGACGGAGCTTCAATCGACCAAGTCCTGATGGTCAATCACTCAGGCTGTAGACCGATAATCATTTTTTTCGATTATTTATTAAAGCCGCTCCGTTGCACTGCCGATACGTTATTGACCGCTGGTCCATATTGTCTTGGGCTGGGGTAAAAAATGACAATTAATGTGGGGGAGGGATGCTGCGAAAAGCAGCGGGAAGGCTCCATCATGGCAGAAGCAAACACTGCTGACTGTGCAACCGTTATCGGCAACGACGTGGTCATTAAGGGCGAGATTACTGTTGAAAAAGGCCTGCGCGTCGACGGCCAAATCGAAGGCGCCGTCACGACCAAAGGTAAAGTGCATGTCGGCAAAACCGGCCAGCTTAATGCCGAAGTCAACGGCGGCTCGGTGGTCATTGAAGGCAAGGTCCGCGGAAACGTCACCGCCAGCGACCGCGTCTCGCTTGAAGCCACCGCCAATGTCTCCGGCGATCTGACTGCGACCAAGCTCGTCGTTCACGAAGGCGCAACCTTCGTCGGCAAAGTCAACGTCGGCCCCGATGCTCTTAAGGGCAGCGCAGCGGCGGCGGGCGCGGTCCCCGCGGCAGTCGCGGCTCGGCTGGGCAACCAGACGACCGTCCCCAACGGTAAGCACTAAAACGTCGGTTTCTGGTTTCTGGTTTTAAGTTTCTGGTTCGCGCCAGAGACAACCAGAAACCAGGAACATAAATCAGGAACCTGACTCTGTGGGTTTTTTCAGCCGTAAAGAGAGCGGTCCTAAAATCATCCGCTGCCCCAATTGCAGCGGGGTGCAGGAGATCAGCGCCTCAGCGCAATCCGTCGTCTGCCGCCATTGCAATACCACGGTCAAAGTCACCGACGAAAAAATCACGCAATACTCCTCCACCGTCTCGCTCGAAACCAGCGGCTCCATCGTCATCGAAAAGAAAGGCGCGCTCGTCGTTCAAAAACGAATGGTCGCCGCCAATCTCACGCTGCGTGGCTCGCTCAAGGGAAATTCAATCGTCTACGACACCGCGCATATCGCCGCCGGCGCGCAGTTCATCGGCGAGCTAAAAGCGCGTTGCCTTGAGATAGAAGACGGCGCGTCGATCAAAGGTTTTCTGCAAATACTCCCCGGCGAAGGCGCCGTCACCGTCGACCAACCCCGCCAGCTCAGCGGCAAAGTAAAAACTTAAGCAGCTCGGCTTGCGCCGTGTTCTTGCTTTTCTCAGGCCGTGCGATGAAAATGCGCGCTGCACTGAGGTGAACTGAATTGATTGTCTCGTACTACATACATGCCTGGCAGGGGCTGCTGATGTTTCTGGCCGGCTGCGTCAGCGTCATCGCGGCCTGCGGCGGATATCTGCAATCGGGCGGCGGCGAAGAATTGCTGCGCCGCGCGCTCGTCAAACTCGAGACCGGCAAGGCCGATTTCAAGTCGATCGACTTCCGCTGGAAGCGCGGCGAGATGGTCGTGAACGAACTGCGCCACGAGCCCTTCAACTGGCCGCGCGAAAATCCGCAGGTGCGCTGCAACGGCCTCTTTGCGAAAACGATGACGCTGAAGCTCGACCTCTTTCCGTGGCCGCCGAAGATCGAGAACATCACCATTGACGGCATGCACGATATCGACATCGTCGCGACCAATGACTTTCTGCAGAGCGGGCAATTGCAGCAGCTCCGAAAGACCGGCAATCTGCCCACGATCACTTTTCGCGACTGCAATCTGAAAATGAAGTTCGGCGACCTCAATCCCATCCTGCTCACCGGCTGTGGCGGAGAACTGCGCCAGTCCGGCGACCGCGGCGTCATCCTCAGCGAAGAGAATCTTGACGACCGAAGAAAGGAACTGCGCGGCTCCTTCAGCTTGAAGGAGCTCAACGGCAAATCTTTCAACTTCCGACTCGAGACACTCGACGACGGAAGCTGGCTTTTCACCGGCTCGGATATTCAGCTCGACAGCGGGGTCTTGAAAGCGCCGAAGAATCCCTTTGAGGCTCTCATGTCTCCGACCGGCAAGGTCGACCCTGTTTACCTTCTTGTCGCCTCGCTCTTCAGCGGAGAGATGGGCGCGGCCGGCAAGATTTCGTCGCTGCGCGTATTCATTCAGCCCGCAAGCGGCACGCGCACATTCATGTGCGACGGCGAAGTCGGCTACAATGACCTCAAGTTTCAGCTCCCACCGCCGCAGGAAAAATCCGGGCAGGTTCTTCCTGGACTGCTCAACGAACTGCTCGGCGCTGGCGAAACATTCTGGCCGCGCTGGATGCAGGTCGACCGCATTCGCACCGGCGACGGCGGGCGCGTCTCCTTTCACATGGCTGACCGCCGCCTGAATTTTGCGTGCGACGAAGGCAGCGGCAGCGCCTTCACCGGCATGCGCGAAGGCGTCAAATTTCCGCCGCTCGAATCGTTGAAAGGTTCTGTCGAAGCCGACGCCGAAGGGCGCGCGCGGCGCATCATTCTGCGCGGATTCCTGGGCGACGAACTCTCCTTTGAAACGCGCATCGACCGCATGCCCGATCAGAAACGCATCTACGAATTGCTGGTCGAACCGCGCGCCGGCGACAGGCTGAAGATTGTCTTCGGCAAACCGCTCTGGCGCTTCGCCTCGCGCGTGCAGGATTACACGTCGCAGCCCGAAAGCGATTCGCCCCGCGTCGACTTCGAACTTGAAGCCGACGCGCGCCACTTCCCGTGGCTCAGCCTGCTGCCCGCGGGATTGCAGGAACTCTCCGGACACATGTACGCGAAGGGAAAATTCACGCGCTCGAACCAGCTTCAATTTGAAACACTCCGCATCGACGACGACGCTCGTCTCGCCTACGGCGGGGTTGACGAAGTGCGCCCCGACGCCGGAGATTTTGCCGCGCTCTGGCCTGCCCTGCATGCGTTTTTTGGAACGACGATTCCGTGGAAAATGCAGGACCTCGATCTCGCCACCGGCGCCACCGTTCAGTTCAGCAATGAATTGCAGTGGGAGACGACCGAATTACAGAAGGGCACGCTGCAAAAGGGCACGCTATCTCATGCCGGATTAAGTAGCGATATCGGCATCGCAGGAATCGTTTTCAACGCGACGCATAAGCGTCAGAAGGTCGCGCCGTTCGCCTCGTCGATCGAAGCACGCGCGAGCGCCCCGAGCGGCTGGCAGGTGGTCTTGCGCGGCGATTGGAAGCGCGACGCCGGCCAGCTCAGCGGCACTTTCAATCTCAAAGAAGAGAACGTGCCTCTGGCGCTCCATCCGCAGCGCGAAAAACTGGAGCCCGCGTATATTTCCGCAGACGGCCGCCGCGTCAATCGCGAGACCGAAGTCACCGTTACCGGCTCGAATGTTCAGCGAGTGGTGAAGTGAGTTCGGCCGCACCCCAATCCCGCGCACCGGTTATGAATCCAAAGTTTCAATCTCTTCGCTCGGCGCTGGTCTGTCCCGATTGCCGCACTCCGTTGGGTCTGAATGAACCTCTGCGCTGCGCTGGCTGCGATACTGTCTTCGAAAACATGAACGGCGTCCCTAAGCTGTGGCCGCCCAGCCGCGCCGCGGAAATCAGCAAAACGGTGGAGACCTTCCGCGCTCCGCGCGCCGGTGTTCGTGACAATGCATTTTTCAGAGCACTGCTTCCGCCCAATCCAATCTGTGATCCAGGCGCGACCGCACGCGAAAATAAGGTCAAGCAGGCGATGCAGGGCGGCGTTGTTCTAAATCTTGGATCGAAGACCGCGCGCTGGGGCGAGCACGTCGTCAATCTGGATCTGGTTCTGCCGCTGGGCCAGCCGGAGAGCGGCAGCGTCGATCTGCTCGCCGATATTCAGCGTCTGCCATTCGCCAACAACAGCGTCGATGGCGTGATCTGCACGTACGTTCTCGAACACGTGCCCGACGCGCAAGTCTGCATCGACGAGATCACGCGGATCGTCAAGCCCGGCGGACACGTATACGTCACCGTGCCCTTCCTCTTCCCCACCCACCCCGACCCGCTCGACCGCTGGCGCTGGACCCTGGACGGGTTGCGTTATTCGATGGGTGCATTCGAGGAACTCAGCGCCGGCCCGAGCGGCGGAGCCTTCTCGGCGTACGTCTCAATCATGCCTACTTTGATGGGCTCGCTCTTCTCGAATTTTTATCTATTCAATGCAACGCGCTTCGCGCTTGGCTGGCTGCTCTGGCCCATGAAATTTCTGGACCTGATCGCCTCGCGCTCTGAGAAAAACTACATGACAGCGGCGAACTTCTATTTCTTTGGGCGTAAAAAATAAAGTGGGGAAGACATTCCTGTCTGCCCGAAGCATGATCGAGCAGACAGGAATGTCTGCTCCACCTTTGAGACTCGTTTCTTACTTCTTAACCGTGAACTTCGTCGGGTCGTCCTTGAACGTGGTCATGCACTTGCGCGAGCAGAAGTGGTAGGTCTTATCTTTCACATCGTGGTGATAGATCAGTTTGAAGGCGATCTTATCGACGGGGCAAAGCCCGGCGGCCTCGGCCTCGTCGATGTTCATATCTTTCGGATCTTTCTTGGTCGCGTCGGCCTTGGGATCCTTCTTCGGCTCTTCCTTCTTAGGCGCTTCTTTATCCGCGGCAACTGCAAGCGTGCTGACGCTGCTCAAGACGATTGCCACCAGGACGATTCGAAAAATGTTCATCATTGTTTTCTCCAAACGATTACTGAAACGTTAATCTGTGGCGGGACGACACCTCTGTCCAGCGCCTCGTGAGCTCCCATTCCAACGTTGCATCAAGCCGTTTATTCAAGCTCGAACGCGATTCATTCCTGACGACTACTCTTCTTCAACGATTATGATCGGCTTTACCTTCACGGGAGGCGCTTTCGGGTCTACCGCGGGCGCCGCATCCTCGCGCTCAAAATGGACGACCTCGCCCTTTTCGGCTCGCGTCAGCGCCTCTTTAATCGTCGGATTTGCAGGGCTTAATTTTGCGGCTTCCTTCAATTTTGTCATGGCAAATTCTTTGTCACCCAGCCTCCATGCCGCCAGTCCGTACCACATCTGGCCGTTGCCGTCGTTGGGGAATACCTCGCAGAAAGGCGCGAAGCTGCTCTGTGCCTCTTTATATTTCTTTGCGAAATAAGCGGCCTGCCCTTTTTCCAGCAAATAGACCGGATGCCGCGCGATCTGATACGCCTGATCATAGGCCTGCATGGCCAGCTCGAACTGCCCGGAATTCACGGCTACCAATCCAAGCCCGGCTTGTGCGCGATGGTTGCGCGGAAAGATTTTCAATGACTGATTGAAGCTCTCGATGGCTTCCTTTATCAGGCCGGTGCTCGATTGCGCCAGGGCGTAGTAGTACCAGGCATCATCGTCCTTCGGCATGAATTTGACGGCGTCCGCCAGCGTCTTCGCCGCGCCTTCGAAATCTTTTTTGCGCATCTGCATGCGCCCGTAACCGAGATACCCTTCGCCCTTTTGCGGAGCCAGCGTCATGGCCAGTTTGAATTTCTCCTCGGCCTTGGTCAGATCGCTGTCGTCTTTGTGCCGCCGCAGGTAGTACTCGCCGATCCAATAATTGAGCTCAGGTTTTGCCTTCAGCTCCTTTTCCATCGTGGTCTTAATGTGCTTTTTCCAGTGCGCTTCAACGTGAGCTATATCGATCACAAACGCTTTCTTGAAGGCCTCGTTCTGAAAGGAGTACAGTTCTCGTACGTGATTCTTGTCGGGATTGCGCAGGTTCTTCTCAAAATTCAGCGCTCGAAGATTCTCGAGGAAACTGAAGAAACGCTGGCCGTCGACATTGACCATGTAATCCATCACGGACGCCGACTGCGCGTAGTTGAGCGTCGACTTCAGGGGATTGCCAGCAACAGCCGCAAGATTATGCGCGTTGGTGATGTTGACGAACTCTTCAAAGGGATAACTATCGCCGACAAGCGTGGCCTCATAGATCATGGCCTGCTGCCGGTTCTTTGCTTTGCCGGCACTGCCCGCCTTCGACCAGTGCAATTCGAAAAGCTGCGCCACGCCTTCGCCCAGCCACGCCGGAGTGCCGCGCTTCTGCGCTTCTTCGCCCGGCTTCCCGCCGCCGCCGCCGAATTCGAGAAGGTACGTTTGCATGAAAAGATGCCCCATCTCATGGAGCAGCGTGCGTTCCAGTTCGTCGTCATCGCGGTTGCCGACAAAAGTTCGAATCTGCCGCAGTGTTTTACTCTTGTCGTAATCTGGCCGGATTGAAAACCAGGCGCCTGGGATGCCCTGCCGCAGCCTTTGCTGCTTGTCATTTACGCCCGTGCTTTCGAACCACACGTCCGCAAAAGTCTCCATATCCTTATAGACGCGTACTTCGACAAACGACCGAAAACCCCATTGGTTCAGGATGTCACCGGGGATGTTCGCCTTCATGTCAAATTTTTGCTTGGACACGCCGTTCATCAGATCAGGCGTGAGCTTGAAGAGCGTATAGAACTTCTGCTCGGCGGTGCGCACCATCGCGGCGACTTTTTCAGCATGCGCTTTGGAAACATCGGATTCAACGTTGAACGCCGGCGTAATGACTTGAAAAAATCCCGCCGGCGGCTTGGGCGGCGGTTCAAGGACCGGAGCGCCGGCCAGCACCACTCCGCTCAATAAAAAAACACCTGCCATCAGCCATCGCATCATGAGTAGAGCCACTCCGCTCGAAAGTTTCTGGAAATGAATCGCTAAACAAGCCAAGATGTCGGTTCCGTTCTTGTCCTCTTGTGGTGAAGGCAGCTAACGCGCGTGCCCGCAAACGATCTTCCCTATTACATTGCCTTTGCCGCGGCCTCGGTCGCCGGAGCCGTCAATTCCGTCGCTGGCGGGGGCACTCTTATTACATTTCCTACACTGCTCTGGCTGGGAGTGCCACCAGTAAACGCCAACGCAACCAATACAATGGCGCTCTGGCCGGCGGCTCTGGCCGGAGCGTGGGGCTTCCGTGAGACGAAACCGGCGTCGAAAAAACTGCTTATTCTGTTCGCTTTCGTCAGCCTGGCGGGCGGAGCCAGCGGCGCGTACCTGCTGACATTGACGAATAACGAACAGTTCAAGGCCATCGTGCCCTGGCTGATCCTGATGGCTGCCGTGCTTTTTCTGGCGCAGGACAATCTCGCTTTTTTAAAACCGGCGCCGCAAACAGAGACCCCGCCCGTTGCCGCCGAGCAACCCATGCTGATGGCGTTGATCTTCCAATATTTTGTCGCCGTTTACGGCGGCTATTTCGGTGCGGGGATCGGCATCATCATGCTCGCGGCGCTGGCCGTCATGCGTGTCGGCGATATTTATCAGATGAACTTTATGAAGAACATCGGGGCGCTCTGCGTGAATTTATCCGCCTCGCTCGTTCTGGGAATATGGGGCCTGGTGGATTGGCCCATGGCGCTGGCGATGGCCGCCGGCGCGCTGCTCGGCGGATTTTTCGGTGCCGACGCCGCGAAAGCCATCGGCCCCAGACGGTTGCGGACTGCCATTTCCAGCATGGCCTTTCTGATCGCCGGATACATGTTGTTTCGGCAATTCAAATCGTGAGCGCCATCACCGTTCTCGTCATGGGTCCGATTCCCCCGCCCTTCCATGGCGTGGCCACTTTCACGCGTGATCTGCTGGCCGACACCAGCGATCCCCTGATCAAGCTCGTTCCTCTCGATACTTCCGACCGGCGCGACGCGCAGAATATCGGCCGCTGGGATCCGGTCAATCTGCAGATTGGCTTTGCAAACCTGTCGGAGCTGGCCTGCCGGACGATGCGACTGCGGCCTGAGATCGTCTACATTCCCATCTCGCAGAATGTACCCGCTTTCATTCGTGATGCGCTTTTCGTGATGCAATCGCGCCTGCTCGACAGCAGCGTGGTTCTGCATCTTCACGGTGGATTCTTTCGATCTCTTTATGATCAAGGCTCCGCCTCGTTTCAATTCCTGGTGCGACTGGTGCTGCGCACGGCGGCGGCGGTGATCGTTGAGAGCCCTGACTTCCGCTCGATCTTTTCCGGCCTGGTTCCAGAGGACCGGCTCTTCGTCGTCGAAAACGGAGTGCCCGATCCGAACGCATGGCCGCTTCGCCAGGCTCAAATGAACCAGCGGCGGCCGACTCTGCTTTTCATGAGCACGCTGACGCGCAGCAAAGGAATTATCAATGTCATTCGAGCAACAGCGCTGCTGCGCCAGGATCATCCCGACATTCTGTTGCGCATTGCCGGACAATGGAGCGACGAATCGTCGCGTGCCGAAGCAATCAGCATCATTGAAAAAGAGAATCTCGCGCCGCATCTGAATTTCATCGCAAGCGTCAGCGGCAATGCCAAGGCTGAATTTCTGGCGAGCGGCGACATTTTCACGCTGCCCAGCAGCTATCCGTACGAGGGCCAGCCTCTGGCGGTGCTCGATGCCATGGCCGCCGGACTGCCTGTCGTTGGCACTCTTCACGGCGCGATCGGCGGCATGATTGTGGATGGCAGAACAGGCCGTGTCATTCCCAAGGACTCGTCGCCTGAAACGCTCGCACAAGTCTTTGACGATTTGCTTTCAAATGAGCAACTGATCAAGGATTGGGGCGCTGCGGGCCGCGAGCGGTATCTGTCGCGTTATACCGTTGAGCAATGTCATCGCGAACTTTTCAAGGTCTTCAGATCCATCGACGACCTTTAACAGAGATAAGGCACCGTTTTCTTAGCTTTTCTTGACAGCACTGCGATACGGTGAATAATGATGCCTTCACCGAATGTGCAGAATGGGCTGACACGAAGGCATCGCAGCGTTAGAGGCGGTCAGTAGCTAAGGAATTGCGAATGTCCTTGCAACATTCAGCGGATCACTACAATGGGTTGTTTCGTTCTTGCAGAAAGAGTTGCGGCGCCTGTGATGCCGCGCTCCATGCAGGTCATCAGTAAGGGAGAAGATTGTGCCGGACAAGCGAAAACGCAGGATGGAAATTCGTATCGGACGCAGGAAGCATGCAAAACGCAAGCTGGCTGATGGATTCAAACGTGTTGTTGAACGCACAAACGGGCGCCGGAAAGTCCGTTTCGTTAAAGCCGCCGCTGAATGAGATAGCACATGGCTCTACGCGCAGTCATAAGCGATATCCATGGCAACCTTGAAGCGCTGACTGCGGTCCTGAAAGACATCCAGGACCAGGGCGCCGATGAAATTGTTTGCCTGGGCGACGTTGTTGGGTATGGCCCCGACCCGGTGCCTTGCGTGAAAATCATCCGGCGAACCGTCGACTGGAGTCTCTGCGGAAACCACGACGCAGCGATGTTTATGTCGCACGCCATCGGTTTCAACGAAGGCGCCGCCAAAGCGGTGGCCTGGCAGCGCCAGCAGATGATGCCCAAGCTCTTCAGTTTTCCTGGCAAAGTCGCGCGCTGGCGCTGGCTGGAAAGTCTTCCTGCTCAACGCCAGGAAGGGGACGTCATGTACGTCCATGCTTCGCCACGCGATCCCATCATGGAATACGTGCTCGAAGAAGATTTCCAGGACATGGGCTTTGGTCCTTCGCAGAAGGCCATCGAGATCTTCGAGAAATTCGACTGGCTCTGCTTTGTTGGACATTCCCACAGGCCCGGCGTCGCGACGCACGATTTTAAATGGATCAAGCCTGCGGAATTGCAGGATATGACGTATGTCCTTCCCAAGGACAGCAAGACCCTGATCAACATCGGCGCCGTAGGCCAGCCGCGCGATAAAATCAAAGACTCGTGCTACGTCCTTTTCGACGGTGAAAAAATCCGCTACCGCCGCGTTCCCTATGATGTCCAGACCACCATGAAAAAAATCGCCGCCATCCCCCAACTCGAAAAACGCTTCGCCGATCGCCTCGCCAAAGGTCTTTAGATAAATCACTCCGACTTGACGCTGCTTGCACACGCCAGCATGATATCCTGTGACGTTCATCGATTGCATGAGGCGCTGCGTCCGCGATGGATTTAATCCTCTACTACTGCCACGCATGCGGAACGCGGCTCAGCGACGCCGAAGTGGCGGTGTCGTTGAATCGCGGCGAGATGCACTTCACCGTCTGCTGCGCGAAATGTGCGCAATGCGGTAAACGGATCGCCGACCCCGAAGCGGCCGAGGCCGCAGCGCTCAGCGCCCAGCCCGCGCACTTTGCTGACTCCGCCCTCGAAGACGAAGTCGAATCGATTCCCGAAAAACTCCCGGCCCCCCCGCCCCGTCAGCGTACGCCCGCATCAGGAATAAAAATAAACCCCGCCAGGCCGCCCACCCGGCGCAGTGGGACAATCGTGTTGCCCGAAACGGCTCGTAAATCGGACAGCCCCACCGCACGGATCGAACGCCCGCAGCCCAAATCAGAACGCACCACCGGCCAACCTGCTAAGCCGGACGTTCGACACAGCAAAATTTCACCCGTACTTGTGGGCGGAATAGTATTCGGAGTACTGCTCGTTAGCGTTGCCGTCTTCGCGTTGAGCGGAGGAAAGCAGAACTCAGCAACCTGGCAAGGCCGCACCGACGGACCCGCGCCAGCGCAGGGCCGCGCGACCGTTCCTCAGGATTCAAAAACGGTCCCTGTCAACCCCGCGATCGTGGATACGCCGGCCGCCGCGACGACGACTAGCGTGTTGCTCGTCCCTGCGCTTCCCAATTCCGGCAGCGCACCCGCCTCCGCGCTCGACGATTACATCAGCCAGGCCGACGTCGTTGAAAGTTATATGCGTCAGAAGGGTTTTTCGCGGGCTCTGGAAAAACTTCAGACACTTCAAAAAATAATTCCAAAAGATGAGAATTTTGCGGTCGTCAGAGCCCGTATCGAAAAGCTGAAGAGCGAGATGCAGAGTGGATCGAAGAAACTGCTCGACGATGTGTTGAAAACCAGTGAATCAAAAGCGAACTCCGGAGACACGGTCGCCCTGACGAATTTGCTTCGACTTTACTCCAACGATCTGCTGCCCGAACATGCCGCCGTCCTCGAGCAACAGATGGGACCGTTCCGGGAGTTGGCAAAGGCCAGCGAGGAGAAAAAACTTGCGGAGCTTGCAAAGCTGCTGGCCGAGTTCGAAGCCAGCCTGCCCAGCGAACTTCCGCCGCCCTCGGCTAAGACGGTCCTATTTGGCCCGGCGAGCGCTGCAACGATAAGCTTGCGCTCGGGCGGCGAGTCCCTGCGCCAGCCCGTTCAGCGCCTGCCCTTTCTCGACGGCACAAAAGCCGTGCTCCTCGTTAGCAGCACCGGCCTGGGAATGGTTTCTGCAGGCAATGAAGTGATTTTGGAATACTCCGCGATCTCTGATTTCGAACTTGTACTGAATGTCATCGGCAGCGAAAAAACGCTCGGCGGAAGTGTGACGCTGCCAGCCGGAAAAATGATGAAGAAATCCATCGCGATCGACAATAAGACTCCGTCAAAAGATGGGTTGAAATTGAATTTTAAAGGACATTGGGCCGGACGGGGATTTAATCAAATAAAGCTCGATTTCAAGAATATGAAACCCGGCAAGCTGGCGCTATTCCGGGTCTCGATATAGAATGCGCAAGCCCTCCGTGCGTGCCAACCGGAGCTCCACGCGGACGTGGCGGAACTGGCAGACGCGCCAGACTTAGGATCTGGTACCGCAAGGTGTGAGAGTTCAAATCTCTCCGTCCGCATAACCCCTTCTCTCCTATGAAAAGCGTGTACACTCCGGCACGTCTGACACGTTTTGAGTGTTACAAATAATGTTACAAATGCCATCGAATTGAGGTGGCCATGGGCGATATCCGGCACGGCAAATGTTGTACGATCCGACTGCAAGGGGGAGCCTTCGTCGTCACTTTCAGACATCCCTTACTGAAAAAGGTCGTCAGGAAGTCCCTGAAGACCGACCAAAAAGGTGTCGCGGATAAGTATAAGAATTCGCTCGACGAACTCATCGCTACTCCTGCAGACTGGGCTAACCCGCCCAGCCGCTATCTCGCGCTCGTCCGACAAATCTGGAAGAACAAAAGGTTTAACTTTGTCTCCAACTTCGGAAAAAAGAGCGAAGTCAGCGTTCCCTCGGAGGGTCTGCCCGGCCTCGACGCCGCTGACCTCGACAAAGCGGAATTCTGGGAAAACTCAAGCGACCCCAACGCCCCGTTAGTCGCTGCATTGCTCATTCAATGCAATTCTTTATCCAAAGAAGTCGAGCGCCTGAGAGAGAACGAAGCGAAGATGCTCGCGACGATTGAAGAGCAGACGCAGACGGCGCATAAGCTTGAGCAGGAGAAGGCAGAGCTAACGCGGGAACGGAACCACTGGAAGGGCAGAAAATTGAGCCGCAAAGAATGCGGGACGCTCGACCAGGAAAAGACGAAGTACCTTGCCTACTTCAAGCAACGGAAACTAGACCCCGAGTACATCAAGGATGTCGTCATCGCCGTGGACAAATTCGTTCGACAGTTTGGGCCAACCATGAACGTCGCAGACGTAGATGAACACAAGGTCAGCGAATGGCTTCAGCTTTACCGCTCACCCAAAGGCACTCCCATCTCTGAACGCCGGCGAAAGTTCCTGCGCACCGTTGTCCTTAAATTCCTGTCCACAATCACCAACCGGTCTTTTGATCGGGAAGCGGTGGCGAAGGTCACGTCCCACAGTATCCGGCGCGAACAGAAGGAAATAATCTGGCTTGAGCGGTTGGATGCGGAGCGTTTGGTAAAGACAATGTACGCGCTGAACGGAGACTACTGGGGCGATCTGGCGCGTATTCAGCTTGATCAGGGCTGGCGCCCTGAAGAACTGATTATGTTGCGGACCGATTTAGCGTCTGATCGCACTATCACATTAGATGTGGTTGAAGGGGAAGCTCCGAAGACCGGTAAGCGAAGCATTCAAGTTCCCATCTCCGCGCGAGTGGCGGTGCGCCGGCGGATGACCGCTGGAACTGCCGTGTTGTTTCCACGAGTGGGTCTGACGGAAAAAGCACGTAAGCCGAAACTTCCCCGTTCCGGTCCATTGCATCGCGAAATGTGGTACCCGCGCAGCTTCGACAAAGTGTATTTAAGCCTGCTTCGCGAAGCCTCGACGAGCAGTGGGATCAGCGCCACTATAGATTGCCGGACGCTTCGCAGAACCTTTGGTTCCTTGCAATTGCGCGGTGGGAAAAAGGAGCACGAAGTTGCCGCTCTTATGGGCGACCTCGTTGATACCGTTCGGCGGCATTACGCTCGCATTCTTGCAGAGGAAGTCTCCACCGAGTTGGATGCAATGCTCGAAGAGCCAGTTCCAAGGTGCGAGGCATCGACGGTCACTGCGTCTTAATTCAACGCAACGGGCCATATTGCATGTCAATATTTATGATCGCGAGCGGCGTCCCAGCGAGTCTTCAATATGGGCGGTGATAACGGCAAGTGCCTCCAGCGTCACTGTGTCGTTTCGACGTAATATCTCTTCCATACGTCGACGCACGATATCCTTCAGACG
>Ga0105047_10006891_pt1 | contig 19206 bp, 15 predicted proteins | sample MAT04_FD_78384 | JGI IMG/M metagenome (GOLD analysis project Ga0105047, IMG submission 78384) | Freshwater microbial communities from Lake Fryxell liftoff mats and glacier meltwater in Antarctica - MAT-04 (megahit assembly) | ecosystem: Environmental > Aquatic > Freshwater > Ice > Liftoff... | reverse complement strand
GATCTCGTGCTCGTCGCCCTCGTACATGTCCAGCGTGCCGCTTTGCCAGTGCGGCATCCGCGCCTTGATCGGGGCTGTATCGACGACACGCTCATGCGTGCCAAGGCCGACATAGGCGGGCAGGGCGGGGCTGGGCAGGCGAGCGAGGGCGGCACATTCGGACAGGGCCGCGCGCAGCCAGCCCATCGTCGGCCCACCCATGGCCAGCGTCGGCGCGCCTTTCAGATGGCGCACCATATAGGCCCACATATCGGGATCGGTGGTCAGCACGTTGCCGGTAAAGGGCACGGTGGTGACATAAGGGATCGGGCCGGCGGTGGGGGCATAGAGGTAAGGCGCGCCAAACCAGGTTGCCAGGGTTGAGGAAACCTCTGCCAGCGGCTTTTGCCAACGGGTCATCCGGATGCCCCACATCGGTGCGGAAAATGCCGCCGCCTTGAACGGGTGCGGCGACATCAGGGTGCGAAGGCCGATGCAGCCGCCCATGGAATGGCAAAGCAGGTAGTAAGGCTCGGGCAGGCCGCGCGCCCGGGCGAAGGCGATCATTGCTGCGACATCGAGTTGAAATTCGCAGAAATCGCCGACATGGCCGGGCAGGTGACTGGCCGTGACCCGCGAGGCAAGGCCCTGACCGCGCCAGTCGACAGACAGGGTCGCATAGCCGCGCGCACGCAGGCCCACGGCGGAACGGCCATATTTTTCAATATATTCCGACCGGCCCGGGAACAGGAACACCGTGCCTTTGGCTGCGTCCAGCCCCCAGCCGCCGATCCGGATGCGACGCCCGTCTTGTGCGTCAGCCCAGTCGGCGAACCCGTCCGGGGGCCCCTCGGCAAGGCTGGCGTAGAACGGCGCGGTCATCCCAGCACCGAGCCCAGTTTCATCGCCAGCGCCATCTCGCCTTCGACCTTCAGTTTGCCGGACATGAAGGCGCTCATCGGGGACAGATCCCCGTCCAGCATGGCCTGAAACGCGTCCGCCGAGGCGGTCAGCGTCACATCCGCCGGATCGTCGCCTTCACGCACGCCGGATGCGTCCAGCATGATCGCGCCTTCATCGGTCAGCACGAATTTCACGACGCCGGGCAAAGCGTCCGGGCGCAACTTGGCTGCCAGCCGCGCCACGGCCTCGTCGATGACCTTCGACATATGTCGCTCCTTCGTGATGGGCGGGCGCTTGCGCTGGCCCGGCATTGCATTACGCTCCCCTTATGAAAGCCCTGCGCGCCCTTCTCAATCCTGCCGTTGCGTGTTTGCTCGCCTTTGGCGCCCCTGTGATGGCGGATGGTGTGAAACTGGACGATCTTTTCGCCCAGTTGCAGGCGACGGACAACCAGGGCGCGGCCGCGATCACCTCGCAAATCTGGGAGGAATGGGCGAAATCCGGCTCGCCGTCGATGGATTTGCTGTTGCAACGGGGCGAGCAGGCGATGCAATCGGGCGATCTGCCCAGTGCGATCGGCCATTTCACCGCGATCATCGACCATGCGCCCGAGTTTGCCGAGGCCTGGAACGCCCGCGCCACCGCTTACTATAATGCCGGTCAGCTTGGCCCTTCGATTGCCGATATCCAGCATGTTCTGGCCCTGAACCCGCGCCATTTTGGCGCTTTGGCCGGTCTTGGCATGATCTTCGAGCAACTCGGCGAGCCGGAAAAGGCGCTTGAGGTCTACAAGGCGGCGTTGGCGGTCAATCCGCACATGCCCCAGCTGAAGGACGCTATGACGCGGCTGTCGGCGGCCAAGGGGCAGGAACTTTAATTCATGACGACGCAAGCGCGGGTGACGGCGGTCCTTGGGCCGACGAACACCGGCAAGACCCATTTCGCCATCGAGCGCATGTTGGCGCACCGCACCGGGGTGATCGGCCTGCCGCTGCGTCTGCTGGCGCGCGAGGTTTATGACCGTGTGGTAGCGCAGCGCGGCCCGTCGGTGGTGGCGCTGGTGACGGGGGAGGAGCGGATTGTTCCCGACCGCGCCGCCTACTGGGTCTGCACGGTCGAGGCGATGCCGCTGGAGATCGGCGCGGACTTTGTGGCCGTCGATGAAATCCAGCTTTGCGCCGATCCCGAGCGCGGCCATGTGTTCACCGACCGGCTTTTAAGGGCGCGGGGGCTGCTGGAGACGATGTTTCTGGGCGCCGAAACGATGCGGCAGGCGATTGCCAATCTGGTTCCCGGCGTGACGTTCATGAAACGCGAGAGATTCTCGACCCTGACCTATACAGGTTTGAAGAAGATAAGCCGGATGCCGACGCGTAGTGCCATTGTCGGCTTCAGTGTTGAAAATGTCTATGCGATTGCCGAGCTGATCCGACGCACCAAGGGTGGCTGCGCGGTGGTGATGGGGGCGCTGAGCCCCCGAACGCGCAATGCGCAGGTGGCTTTGTATCAGAACGGCGACGTCGATTACCTTGTCGCCACGGATGCGATCGGGATGGGGCTGAACCTGGATATCAGCCATGTGGCCTTTGCGGCCACCGCCAAGTTCGACGGGCGCCGGATGCGCGCGCTGTATCCGCAGGAGTTGGCGCAGATTGCCGGGCGGGCCGGGCGGCATACGGAAAACGGCACGTTCGGCGTGACGGGTGAGGCGCGGCCCCTGGATGAGGAGATGGTCGCGGCCATCGAGGGGCACCGCTTTGCCCCGGTTCGCAAGCTGCAATGGCGCAACCATGATCTGGACTTCGGAACGCCGGAACGCCTGCTGCGCAGCCTCGAATCCCCGACGGACAATGTATGGCTGACCCGCGCGCGGGATGCCGATGACGTGCTGGCGGTGAAAGCGATGCTGGAGTTGCCCGAGGTTCGCAGCAAGGTGGACAGCCCGCGCCGGGTGCAGCTTTTGTGGGATGTCTGCCGCATTCCCGACTTTCGCAGCGTGTCGGACACCGAACATATCGCGCTGATTGCCCGGATTTTCGACTTTCTGGTCGGACGCGGCCTTGCCGGGGGCCGCGTGCCCTCGGACTGGCTGAAAACCGCCATCGAACGGCTGGACAAGCCGGGCGGCGACATTGACACGATCTCGAAACGGCTCGCCTATATCCGGACCTGGACCTATATCGCGCAGCGCAAAGGTTGGGTTGATGACGAAAGTCATTGGCGCGAGGAAACCCGCGCTGTAGAAGACCGCCTGTCAGACGCGCTTCACGCCGCGCTGACCCAACGATTTGTCGACCGGCGCACGTCAGTTCTGATGCGGCGGTTGAAACAGAAGGAGACCCTCGTGGCCGAGGTGAATGACAAGGGCGAAGTGACGGTTGAAGGCGAGTTCGTCGGCAAGCTGGAAGGGTTCCGGTTCCGCCAGGATGCGTCCAGCTCGCCCGATGAGGCGCGCACATTGGCGCAGGCCGCGATGGCGGCGCTGAAGCCGGAACTGTCGCTGCGCGCGGACCGCTTTTACAACGCGCCCGATACCGAGATGGATTTCACCACCCAAGGCGGGCTGATGTGGGGCTCTGCCGCGGTGGGCAAGCTGGTCAAGGGCGCCGAAACCTTGCGGCCGGGTGTCGAGGCGTTTGTCGATGACGAGGCCGGGCCGGAGGTTGCCGAAAAGGTGCGCCGCCGCTTGCAGCATTTCATCGACCGCAAGGTGGCGGCGCAGTTCGAACCGTTGGCGGCGATGAGCCGGGATGAGGCGCTGGTGGGTCTGGCGCGCGGATTTGCCTTCCGGCTGGTGGAAAATCTGGGCGTGATCACCCGCGATTCGGTTGCCAATGAAGTGAAAGAGCTGGATCAGGACTCCCGGTCCGCCCTGCGCAAGCATGGGGTGCGCTTTGGCCAGTTCACGGTTTTCCTGCCGCTGCTGCTGAAGCCCGCGCCGACCCGGCTGCGGCTGGTGCTGTGGTCGCTGTGGAACGGCGTGCAGGATTTTCCCGAAGCGCCGCCGCCGGGCCTGGTGACCATTCCGAACCTGACCGAGGTGCCGCGCGGACATTACACGCTGTCGGGCTATCACCCGGCAGGCGCGCGGGCGATCCGCATCGACATGCTGGAACGGCTGGCGGACATCGTACGGACCAAGGACAGCCGCGTCGGGTTTGAGGCAACGCCCGACATGCTGTCGATCACCGGCATGACGCTGGACCAGTTTGTCGATCTGATGGCCGGGCTTGGCTATCACGGCGAGAAGGGCGAGCGGGCGAAGGTGAAGCCCACTGTGGCCGAACTGGTGGTTGTGCCCGTGCCCGACGGCGAGGTCAGCCTGAACCCTGTGCCGGAAGAAGTTTCGCTGATCGTGCCGGTGGCCGTTCCTGCGCCAGAGGAAGCCTCGGCAGAGGGTTCAGAGGTCACAGAGGTCACAGAGTCAGCAGAGTCAGCAGTGCCTGCAAAGCCTGAGATGGATGTGTTCTACACCTTCACCTGGGCCCCCAAACCGCGCGTCCGCCCGCAGCGCCCGGAACGCAATGAACCGCGTGCAGATCGTGGCCCCGCGGGCGCGGACCGGACCTCTGACCGCCCGCGCGCCAACCGCCCCGAGGGAGAGGCCCGCAAAGGCCCGCGGAGGGACCGGGGCGACCGGCCCAAAGCGGAGGCCGCGCCCGCCGCGGCACCGGTGGAGGGCCAGATCGTGGCCGCCGAGGCTGCGCCTGCGCCGGCACCGACCGAGCGTCCCGACCGTGGCCCGCGCCCGGAAGGTGGCAAGCCGCGCAATGATCGCAATGATCGTGGGGATCGTGGGGATCGTGGAGATCGTGGCGATCGGGGCGGCAATCCGGGTCGCAAGGACGGGGACAAGAAGCCCTATGACAAGGGCCGCAGTCAGGGGCAGGAGTCCAAGCCCTATGAGGCCCGCCCGCCCCGCGTGGAAAAGCCCATCGACCCCGACAATCCGTTCGCGGTGCTGGCGGCTCTCAAGAACAAGTTGTAGGTGCCCGGCCCGTCCCGCAAGCCTGAACCGGATACGGCGCCGAAACTGCGTCTCGACAAGTACTTGTTCCAGGCCCGGTTCTTCCACAGCCGGGACGCGGCGGCCGAGGTTGTGATGGAAGGTCACTTGCGCCTGAACGGCCAGCATTGCCTGAAGCCCGGCCACGGCGTCACGCCCGGCGATGTGTTGACTTTCGTGCAGGCAGGCAAGGTCCGGGTGATCCGCGTTCTGGCGCTAGGCCAGCGGCGGGGGCCCCCTGAAGAGGCACAGGTGCTTTACCTTGACCTTGATGCTCCACAATCTGCCGGCTCTGGTGTTGAATGATCCTTCCCCTTGAATGATCTTTGGCGCTCGTCTAGTCAGACAGCGCACCCAAAAGGAAAACGGGCCCCGACATGACCTATGTGGTCACCGACAACTGCATCGCCTGCAAATACACCGACTGCGTCGAGGTTTGTCCGGTGGATTGCTTTTACGAAGGCGAGAACATGCTGGTCATCCATCCGGATGAATGCATCGACTGCGGCGTTTGTGAGCCGGAATGCCCCGCCGACGCGATCCGCCCGGACACCGAGCCGGACATGGACGCCTGGGTCACGTTCAACCGGAAGTATTCCGAAATGTGGCCGGTGATCGTGACCAAGAAGGACATGCTGCCCGATGCGGAAGCCAAGGACGGCGAGAAGGACAAGCTGAAGAAGTACTTCTCGGAACTGGCCGGCCCTGGCGGTTGATCGGGGCGGTTGATCGGGGCGGTTGATCGGGGCGGCTGATCGGCTAGGTTGGTCTTGGCGGCTGATCACAGCAGGTGATTCGGCAGACTGCGCCTTTCCTGCGCATTTTCGCGCGAGAAATGATCAATTCCGCACCATATGCCGCATTCCAGCCGCTTGCTCCGGTTGGAATCGGTCACATATTGTGTTATACAATCTTCGCAATCCATTCGGTCTCGCACCCCCGACTTCAGTGCCGCTGGCCTGACGTCGGTTTTTTTGACAGCAAGCCCTACCGGTCCTTCGCGTTTAACCCCGCGAACGGTGACTTGTCGTCTGAAACGGGGCCACTTGAAGGAAGTCGCTGCATGAACAAGTCCAGAAAGCCCGATTTCAGCCCGAACGAGTTTGTCGTCTATCCTGCGCATGGCGTGGGCAAGATCGTCTCGATCGAAGAGCAGGAGATCGCAGGAATCCGCCTCGAACTTTTCGTCATCGCGTTTGAAAAGGACAAGATGACCCTGCGGGTTCCGACCTACAAGGCAACCGACGTGGGCATGCGCGCCCTGTCGGCCCCCGATGTCGTGACCAAGGCGCTTGAGACGCTGAAGGGCAAGGCCCGGGTCAAGCGCGCGATGTGGTCGCGCCGCGCGCAGGAATATGAACAGAAGATCAACTCCGGCGATCTGATGGCGATTGCCGAGGTTGTGCGCGATTTGCACCGCGCCGATGACCAGCGCGAGCAAAGCTATTCCGAGCGTCAGCTTTATGAGGCCGCGCTGGAACGTCTGACCCGCGAAGTCGCTGCCGTGTCCGGCGTGGACGCGGCGGGCGCGCAAAAACAGGTCGATCAGGTTCTGCTGACCCGCGTCGCGGCCTGAAACCTTTGACATGACCAGACCGGCGGTCCCTTTGGGCCGCCGTTCTGCATTTCGCGCTCCGCTTTGCAGGTTTGGCGGCAAAGCGTCGGATTTTCGATTTCGTTTCCCCGGTCTTGGGTCTAAGCCTCGGCACGATTGACCCGGAGGCCCTGATGCCCGACCTGACCCTGCCGTTCTTCCGCACCTGCCTGACCCGGCTGCCTGCGCCCTTTGCGGACGCCATTGCAGGGGCAGAGGCGCGCAACGGCCAGTTGACCAAGCCGCCCGGCGCTTTGGGCCGCTTGGAGGTCATCGCGATCTGGCTCGCCGGCTGGCAAGGCACCGACCGCCCCCGGATCACCGCGCCGCAGATCGCGATTTTCGCGGGCAATCATGGGGTTGTGGCGAAGGGTGTTTCGGCCTTTCCCGCCGAGGTCACCGGGCAGATGGTCGCAAACTTTGCCCATGGCGGGGCGGCGATCAACCAGTTGGCGCGCAATGCCGGGGCCAAATTGACCGTTGAGGCGCTGGAGCTGGACCGTCCGACGCTGGATTTCAGCGAAGCTTCGGCGATGAGCGAGGCGGAGTTGGAAATCGCTTTGGCGGTCGGCTGGAACGCACTTGAAACGGCCACGGATCTTTTGGCCGTGGGCGAGATGGGGATTGGCAACACCACCTCGGCGGCGGCGATCTCGGCCGCGCTTTTCGGCGGCACCGGGGCGGATTGGGTGGGGCGCGGCACGGGTGTCGATGCGGCCGGGCTGGTCCGCAAGGCTGCCGTGGTGCAGCAGGCGCTGGACCTGCACTCTGGGCATTTCGCGGACCCGATGGAGGTTCTGCGGCGTCTGGGCGGCCGCGAGGTTGCGGCCATGACCGGCGCCATTCTTGCCGCAAGGATGGCCCGGGTGCCGGTGCTGCTGGACGGGTTCATCGCCAGTGCTGCCGCCGCGATCCTGTTCCGGGCCGCGCCCGGCGCGTTGGACCATGTGCTGGCGGCCCATGCCTCGGCGGAAGCGGCGCATGGCAAACTGCTGGCGGCAATGGGCAAGGAGCCGCTATTGGCGCTGGGCTTGCGGCTTGGCGAAGGCTCTGGCGCGGCGCTGGCGATCCCGTTGGTGCGCGCGGCGGCGGCGTGCCATTCCGGCATGGCGACCTTTGCCGAAGCCGGTGTCGCAGGCGGCTGAAGCCCATCGGGGCAAGGCGGGATCGGAGTCTGGCCATGATGCGCGCGCATCAGGCCGTGGATCATCCCTCGCGCGGCATCGCCAGCAGGACTTCCTTGCCGCCCTTTTGATAGCGCAGATTGTTGCCCGAAATGGCCACAACCCGGCCGCCGTCGAGGGTGTCGCCGACCTTCACCTTCTTCAGCGTGCCATTGGCCAGCCGGACATAGGCGTAGCGGCTGCCATCCATGCCAAAGACGCCGATCAACGCGACCTGCGAAGTGGCCAGCACGTTCTTTTCGGTCGCGACTTTGGCGACAGAGGCCGAGGTCGGGATTTTCGGCATGGGCGTGGTGACTTCGGGCTCGTCCCCGACGGCGGCCTCTGCGCTGGCAGCAGGGGCGGTGGCTGGCGCGGTGGCTGGCGCGGCGGCGACTTTTGCTTCTGGTTGCGCCATTGCTGCCGCGACGGCCTTGTTCACCGCCTGCGACAGGGCTGCGGGACGGGCAGGCGGCACGGCGGAGGTGCTCACCGCCAGAACCGAGGTCGCCTGATCGGCCGGTGCAGGTGCATCGGCCAGCCCTGCGGTCGATGCGGACATCGAACTGAGCACGGCCGAAGTGGTCCGCGCGCGCGGCCGGAAGACCGCGAGGGTTGGATCGGGAACATTCGCGATTTCGGCGGGATCTGGCGCCAAGGCTGCTGCCGGAACAAGACCCGCCGGGCGCGGCTTGGGACGGAACCCCTTCAATTCGGGACTGGGCGAAAGGGCTGGCTCGATGGTTGGCGCGGTGGCGGGTTCTGTGACGGGTTCGGTGACGGGTTCTGTGACGGCGGGCAGGCTTGCCGGGGCGAGGGTTCCGGTCGTTGAAGCGGTCGAAGCCGCAGCGGTGCCCGGGGCGGGCGTCGCGGAAAGGCCCATCGCGATTGCGCCGGGTGTGGCGGTGGCCGCTGGCTGCGCGGCGGTGTCCGTCGTCGTTGTCGCAGCGGCAACAACGGTGGCCGGAGCCAGAGCGGCAATCGCGGCAGGGCGGTCCGGCGGCACAGGTTTGGGCGCGCCTGCGACCAGCAGCACCCCGTCGGGCGACACCACGCCTGCGGCGGTCGGCACGATGCGCCCGTCAGCGTCGAACTGATAGACCGTGCCAAACGGCGGCGGATCAGGTGCGGGCAGGGGTTCGGCATCGCCTGATGCTGCAGCGGGAAGGGTGGCAAGGCCTGCAAGCGCGGTGGCCGGTTCGGTGGCGGCGAGGACAATCTGGTCGCTGCCGGTATCGCCTGCGGTCTGGGTGGCGGCTGCAACGGCCCCGGCGGAAACGGCGGCACCGGGGGGCAGCGCAGGGGCTGGCTCGGGCATCGTCGTTTCGGCGGAGGTCGTCGGTTCGGCGGAGGTGGTTGCGTCGGCAGAGGCGGCAGAGGCGGCAGAGGCGGCAGAGGCGGCTGTGTCGGCAGAGGCGGCTGTGTCGGCAGACGCGGCTGTGTCGGCAGGGGCTGTTGTGTCGGCAGAGGCTTCTATGTCAGCCGGCGCCGTTTCGGGGGGGACGTCTGCGCTTGCGGCGGCCAGACTTGGGTCTTGGCCATCGGCAGCGGCTTCATCGGACGCGGTCGTTGCTTGGGCGACCGGCTGCTCGCGGGGTGCGGGTTCCGCCGCCACAACGGTGTCGCTGGCTGGGGCGGCGGTTTCTGGAGTTGCGGTTGTCGCCGCAGCGTCCGGTTGGGCCTGCGGCGTTTCGGCCTGCGAGATCGCGGTGGTGGCCGGTGCCGCCTGATCGGTGCTTAGCCCGGCAAGGTAAAAGCTGGACCAGGCGGCAATCAGCACCAGGAAGACCAGCAATATCCCGGTCATGATCAGTCCCAGATAGCGCGGCCTGCCCCGCATCTGGACCGGGCGGCCCTTGAGATCGGTCAAGGGTTTTGCGCCAGTGGGGGTCTTGGGGGGCGGTGCCGCGCTGGCAGCCCCCGCCATGCTGACCGATGCCGGGGCGGGACCGGACGCCGGCTGTTTGCGCCGCCCAAGGCCCGGGATCGCCGGGGCAGTCACCATTCCCTCGGTGGCTTTGGAAGACTTGGGTGGCGGCGTTTGCTTGGCCGCCTGAAGTGGCGCCGGGCCTCTCGTCACGGCAGGGTCCCGAGCGCCCGCAGCCGTTCCGACCGGCTTGGTCTGCGATGGGCGCGCGCCAGCCGGGGCAGAGGCGGCGCCGAGGCTGGGGGCCGCGCCAGCCCCTGCCGAAAGCCGGCGTGCTGCGAGCGCCGCTCGCACCGCTTCGGAGGGACCGGTGGAAAGATCATCTTCGGGCGGCGGCACCGCTGCCAGAGATTTCTTCAAATCCGCCGCTGTCAGCGGACGCGGGGCGGCGGGGGGGGCGGCAGGTGGTGGGGTGTCGTCACCTGGCACATCCAGCGCCATCGGGGCTTCCGGCACGGGCTCTGTGTACCGGGGCAGTGTGGGTGCAAACTCCGGGGGCACAAACTCCGGGGGCACAAACTCCCGAAACGGGGGTTCAGCGGGTGCAGGCACCGGTTGGGGTGTTGCGGCGAACTCGGCACTTGGCACCGGATCAGCCCGTACCGGGTCCGGCGTGGTCACCGGTTCCGAAGCCTGACCCAGTGGTTCCGGCTTGGGCGGAGCGGCCCCGTCCGCTTTGGCAAGCGCCGGGCTGCCGTCTGCAAATTCCGGCTCCACAGGTGTCGCAGTTTCGGACCCAGTGCTTTCGGAGGCGTCATGCGCCACCGGGGCTGCGGCGCGCGGCATCTCGCGCGGCACGACATGCACGGGTTCCGAGTCGCGTTCGACCTTCTCGCCTTCGGCCAGCAGCGCAGGCGACATCTTGGACGGGCCGAAGAAGGGCTCGCTGTGGTAAAGGCCATTGTCCGGCACGGCCACGAAACTGACCGGATTGAACCGGTGTTCCGAGGCGAAAGCTTCGGCCTGTTCCAGCGTCTCACGCGAAAGCGCCGCGACCTGCACCTCTGGCCCGGACCCATGCGTGTCATAGACCAGATCGTCGAGCGCGTAGGGGGTCAGCCCCTCCAGCCCCGTCCGCACCTGGCGCTTGCGTTTGGCCGAATCCGGGCCTGGCGCCGACACCTGGGTGAACAGAATCTGGTCGTTCGGGATGATGACCTTGGTCGAAATGCCCCGAGGCGACAGCCCCAGCGCGGTCGAGCGCATATAGGCCAGCGCTTCGGCCATGTCGGGCGCGTCGAACCGCGTCTGACCGACCTCTTGCCAACCACGCGAGGTGCGGTGCAGAAGTGTCACCTGCTCGTCGCGCAAATCCAGTGCAAAACTTGGTTTCATCGAAGGAATTGTCCGTCTTTCCGGCGGACGACCCCTGCCCGCACGATCCGGGCTCTTCCTACATGGTCTTTGCCGCGAAGAAAAGGAAACCGCGCCGCTTGGGCACTTTTCCGCGAACTGCGCCGCACAAGGATCGGGCAATCTTCCGCTCAGGCGACATTATTTGTCCAAGGCGCCAAGGACGGCGACCCGGCGCGCGTCTATAATGTGTTGCATGTATAGAAGGAGTTTCCCATGCGTCTGTTTCCCATGTCCGCCCTTGCCCTTGCGCTTGCGATGATCGCCCCCGGCCTTGCGCTGGCCGATACCGCCCCCGGCCAGATCACTGTGACGGGTGAGGCGAGCGTGACCGTCGTGCCCGATCTTGCCACGGTCTCGCTTGGCGTGATGACCATTGGCGCCACGGCGGGCGAGGCTTTGACCGCCAATTCCGTAGCCGTGCAGGCGGTGATGGACCGGCTGGCGGCGGCGGGGATCGATGCCCGCGACATCCAGACCTCGAACCTGTCGCTGAACCCGAACTACATGGCGAGCGATGGCACCCAGGCGCCGAAGATTCAGAATTACATGGTGTCGAACATGGTCACAGTGGTGGTGCGCAAGCTGGATACGACGGGCGCAGTTCTGGATGCGGCGGTAAAGGACGGGGCCAACACGCTGAACGGGCTGAGCTTCGATCTTGCCGACCGGCGACCGGCCGAGGACAAGGCGCGGCAGGCCGCGGTGGCGGACGCCAAGGCCAAGGCAACGCTTCTGGCCGAGGCGGCGGGGGTGAAGGTGGGCAACATCGTGTCGATCACCGAAGGCGGGAGCTTCCAGCAACCCCAGCCGATGTTCCGGATGGCGGCGGATTCGGCTCAGGTGCCGGTGTCGGGCGGCACGCTGGACGTATCGGCCAGCGTGACGATGGTCTGGACGCTGAGCCAGTAGGACGGTTCTTGCGCAGTCTGGGGGTTGATGCAGATCAAAGCGGCCCCTCCTTTCACATACTACTAGTTGAATATGATGACAGGGAGACTTGGAATGCGCAAATTGATGGTGGCCGCCGCTCTGGCCGCCGCTCTGGCTGTGGCGATGGGTGGGTCGGCGGGTTTCGCCGGCCCGATGTCCGATGCAGAAACCGCGCTGCGCGGGGCTTACGGCCATTATCGCTGGGCGCTTTTCGCGACCAATACGGGCAAACCGGACAAGGCCACGGCCGAGCTTGCCGCTTTTCAGGCCGCCTGGACCGCGCTGGGGCCGCAACTGGCTGCGGCGCCGCAATATGCCGACGATATCCTGGTGCCGGGCACCTTTGCCAAAGTCGCCGAACTGGCCTCTGCCGCGTCCGAGGCGGTGACCGCCGGGGACATGGAAAAGGCGCATGAAACGCTGGAAGGGATTCGCGGGGAAATCGCCGGGCTGCATGACCGCAACGGCCTGATCGGTTTTTCCGACCGGATGAACGCCTATCACGCCACAATGGAAACGGTTCTGGGCATGACGCCTGACCAGATCGCGGCAGATGGCGGGATGGAAGCCCTGGCCGAAAGCACCGCGGTGCTGGCCTATCTGGCCGGTGACATTGCCGCCCATCCGGCTTCGGACTCTGCCGACGTCGGCTATGCCCCGCTTGGCACAGCGTTTCAGGCTTCGGTCAAGGCTTTGGTCGATGCCGTGCACAGTGGCGACGCAGCGGCATTGAGCAAAGCAATAGGCGAGCTGAAGCCCGCCTATTCCAAGTTCTTTGTCGCCTTCGGCTGACGCCCGACCCCTTGGATCAGGCGGTGGCCAAGGCCAGCGCCTGATCCAGATCGGCGATGAGATCCGCCGGGTCCTCGATCCCGATCGACAGGCGCACCACATTCGGGCCAGCCCCCGCCTTCAGCCGCTGCTCGTCCGACAATTGCCGGTGCGTGGTCGAGGCTGAATGGATCACCAGGCTGCGTGCATCGCCCAGGTTGGCGACATGGCTGAACAGTTTCAGACTGTCCACCAGCTTCACCGCCGCCTCGTACCCGCCGTTGATCGCAAAGGTGAACAGGGCGCCGGCGCCCTTGGGATACTGCGTCTTGCCCCGCTCGTACCAGGGCGAGGACTTCAGCCCGGCAAAGGTCACGTATTCGACGCGCGGGTCTTTTTCCAGCCAGGTTGCCACGGCGACGGCGTTGGCGACATGCTTGTCCATGCGCAGGGGCAGCGTTTCGATCCCCATCAGCGTGTAATGCGCGCCCTGCGGGTTCATCGTCATGCCCAGATCGCGCAGGCCGATGGCGATGGAGTAGAAGGTGAAGGCCATCGGCCCGAGGGTCGGATAGAACACGAGGCCGTGGTAGGCGGGTTCAGGTTCGGACAGGGACGGGAACTTGCCCGACTTCGCCCAGTCGAACTTTCCCGAGTCGACAATGACCCCGCCGGTGACAGTGCCGTTGCCGGTCAGGTATTTCGTGGCGGAATGGACGACCAGCGTTGCGCCATGCTCGATCGGGCGGCACAGGTAAGGGCTGGCGGTGGTGTTGTCCACGATCAGCGGCAGGCCGACCTTGTCGGCGATCTTCGCCAGCGCCGCGATATCGGTCAGATAGCCGCCGGGGTTGGCGATGGATTCGCAGAAGATCGCGCGGGTGTTCGCGTCGCAGGCCGCCTCAACCGCCGCCAGATCCTCGGTATCGACGAAGGTGCAGGACCAGCCGAACTTGCGGATCGTGTTGGTGAACTGCTGCACGGTGCCGCCGTACAGCCGGGTCGAGGCGACGATGTTGCAGCCGGGCTGCATCAGCGGAAAGATCGCCATGATCTGCGCGGCGTGCCCGGACGAGCAGCAAACTGCCCCCGCGCCGCCTTCAAGCGCCGCCACGCGGGCCGCCAAGGCCGAGACGGTCGGGTTGGTCAGGCGCGAGTAGATGTAGCCGACCTCTTGCAGGTTGAACAATTTGGCGGCGTGGTCGGCGTCGCGGAACACGTAAGCCGTGGTCTGATAGATCGGCACCTGCCGCGCGCCGGTCGCCGGATCGGGGAAAGCCCCCGCGTGAATGGCCAGCGTTTCAAAGCCTTGATGATCCGTCATGGAATCCCTCCCCCAGAAGACCGGCAGGCTAGGCCAGCCGTGGCGGGCGGGCAATTGCTAATCCCCGCTGCGGCTTGGGGGCGGCAAGTTTTGGACCACCCACAATCACCCGCCTGGCCAAAAGGGCCAAGCTTGGCCTTCCGGTGCGATTGACAACGCGGGCCCGGTCCAATTTTGTGGGTGCGTGCTGTCCAGCCGGAAGGGGGCTACGAACCCGATGTTGCAGACCTTGTTCCGAGCCTTGTCCGGTGCAGCACCGCAGGCGCTGCCGGCATGAGCAGAACCCAAGCCGATCTGGTGGTGATGGGGGGAGGGCCGGCCGGGGCGGCGGCGGCGATCACCGCGGCGCGGCGGGGGTTGCGCGTCGTTCTTGTGGACAAGGCCGTCTTTCCCCGAAGCAAGCTTTGCGGCGGGCTGTTGTCCGGGCGGACCGCGGTGCAGATTGCCAAGGTTTTCGGCGCAGAGCCGCCCGACCGGATTGTCCAGCCGCGGTCCGAGTTCATCTTCAGCTGGAACGGCAAGCCCTTTGCCAGCGGCACCAGCCCGATCGGCCTGCATCTGACCATGCGGCGGGATTTCGACGAGTGGCTCTTGTTGCAGGCCCGGGACGCCGGAGTGACGCTGCATCTTGGCCTGCGCGACGCGGAACCGGGGCTGGAGACCGGGGTTCTGACGCTTCCGGGCGGCGAGGAGATCAGCTGGCAGGCGCTGATCGGCGCGGATGGGGTCAATTCCGCTGTGGCGCGGGGTCTGTTCGGCGCGGCCTATGACAAGGCAACGATCGGCTTTTGTCTGGAGGCCGAGGTGCCCTATGCCCGATCCCTGCGCCCGCCCGGGACGCCGTTGCAGATCGATTTCGGTGGCGTGCCCTGGGGCTATGGCTGGTCGTTCCCGAAGCAGAGAAGCGTGACCGTGGGGTTGGGGGCGATCATGTCCAGGGCGGGGGATCTGAAGCCCCGGATCGCCGCGTTGCTGGCGAGCCACGCGGCGGACCCGCAGACCGTGCCGGTAAAGGGTCATTTCATCCCCTTCGGCGAGTTTCGCGCGGTGCCCGGCAGGGGCCGGGTGATCTTGGCCGGCGACGCTGCCGGGCTGGTGGACCCGCTGACCGGCGAAGGGATCGCCTATGCCATCGAAAGCGGAGCGCTGGCGGCGGATGCGGTGGCGGGCTGGCTGGGGCAGGCCAAGGCGGGCGATCTGACGGCGCGCTATGTCAGGGGGCTGGCGCAGATCCATGCCTCTCTCGCGGCATCGAACCATCTGGCGGCAACGATGCATGCCCGGTTTGTGCCGGCGTTCGTGAAGCGGCGGCTGGTGGCGCAAGCCCGTGTCCAGCGGAAGTTCTTTGCCATTCTGGGCGGGCAGGCGGAAAGCACGGATCTGGCGAAATTCAATCTGCTGCGCTACCTGCTGCTACCCAGGTGAAATGTGAAATCCTGACGATTGCGCGCGTGCATTCGCCACCAAGCCAAGAGCTTCCATACGTTTTGCAAGCTCTGCTTGGGAAGCGTGCATCATGGTTGGCGCGATGTCACACGCCAGCGCCTTGCGCGGCATAAGCGATGCGCCCGGCAACAAGCGTCCTGCGCGGACTGGGCATCTGGCCTTCGGGCCAGTCCAGAAGCACCAGATCGGCGCGTTGGCCCGGCGCGATCTGACCCCGATCCGTAAGGCCCGAGGCGCGGGCGGGGTTGGTGGCGATCAGCTTCCACAGATCGGGCAGGGCGTGGCCGTCGGCGTGCAGCTTCGCCACGGCGGCCAGCATGGAGGGGTAGAAATAGTCCGAGGCGAGAATGTCGCACAGCCCGCGTGCCAGCATCTCGCCCGCGCCGGGTGAGCCGAGATGGCTGCCGCCGCGTGCTGCGTTGGGCGCGCCAAAGACGATCCAGTCGCCCGCAGCACGGGCCGATTCTGCAGCGGCGATGGCCATCGGAAATTCGCTGATGCGCGCGCCAAGGCCCCGGTAGTAGTCCCGTGTCTCGGCTCGGCTGTCGTCATGGCTGAGCATCGGGGCGCTCGCCGCCCGGCCCAAGGCGGCGACGTGGGCCATTTTGGCGGGCACTTCGGCACGGCGGGTCCAGATCTGCTCCAGAACGGCGACGAGATCGGCGACCGGCAAGCCAACCCGTTTGGCACGTTCCGCCATCTTGGCGAGGAATACCGGGTGGTCGAGCGGGGTTATCGGGAAGGCTGGGTCATGGTCGAAGGGCCGGTCCTGCAGCGCCGTGCCGGGGTGCAGAAGGATCATCGACGTGTGGTCGTTGAACGCGATGGACGGGGCGAGGGGGCCTGCGAGCGCGGCTTCGATCAGCGGCAGGGCTTCGAAACAGAAGGTTTCCCAGCGCAGTTGCAGGCGGTTTTCGACGGTCAGGCGGGGGGCAAGGCGCACCAGCGCCTCGGCCACGGCGGTGCCCATGGCGACCGAGCGCAGGCCCGGCTCCCACGACAGGGTCAGGGCGTGATAGGCGGTGGCGATGCCATTGGCGGCCAGCTGGCGGTCGGTTTCCAGAAGGGCGGCGTCCAGCGGGAAGTTGACGCCGGGACGGGGCATGAGTTGGCGTTCGAATGCGTCGCCGTGGATATCGACGAGGGCGGGGGCGAGGATCAGGCCGGAGGCGTCCACCGGTGTGGCGCCGTCGCGGTGAGTGTCAAGGCCGGTGATCTGGCCGGCTTCGATGCGGACCGAGACCTTGGCCACCTCGCCCGGCAGGATCACGTTCGCGCCTTCATAGATCACGGCTTGCATGTTGGCCCCGGTGGTTTTGGTCTTCGTCGCCGGGCGGTGTAACCGCGGCGTGACGTTCAGCGCAACCACAGCCCTTCGGCCTTCAGCCGGTTGCGGATTGATTGCTCTCGGGCGGGCAGGTTGGCGCGGTCAAAGAGGGCGCGGGCTTCGGCGCCTTTGCCTTGATACAGCATCCGCCGGAAGGGCTCATAGGTTTTCAGCACCTTTTTCACCGGGTTGGAGGCGGTGATCTGTTCCAGCGCCTGCACCACGGCATCGTTTTCGCGGGCGTAGAGGAGGGGGAGGGTGCGGTAGTGGCAGGTGGCGATGCCGTCGAGGCCTGCCAGTTCCGGCCCGGGGCGGGCGCCGCCGAAGGAGTGGATCACCAGAGGCAGGGCGATCTGGTCAAGCCAGGGGTTCAGTTCCTGCAATGCCAGTGTGCTGGGGCGGTCATCGCGGAGGGAGGTGGCATAGGCGGTGAAGCGGGCGCCAAACTCCTGCGGGTCGGCACCGAAGAACCAGCCGGCGTTGAAGTAAAGGTAGCGCTGCCAGTATTCGTCGGGCTGGGTCATCTCGAGGCTGGAGGCATAATCGAGGCCGAAGCGGTCATAGAGCGATTTCCAGATCGCGGCATAGCCCGGGCCGTAAGCCTCGATCACCGGCCAAGTGCCTTCGCGGCGCATCGAGGCGGAGGGTCTGGCGAAGTCGAAAAGGATTTGCGCCAGGTCGGACAGGATCAGCGTGTCGGTGTCGAGGAACAGGAAGGGGCCGGGCGGCAGGGCGGCGAGCGCCTCGATCTTGTTGCCGTAGGGGTAGGATTGGCCGAAGTGCAGCGAGGCGAAGGGCAGGATTTCGGCGCCGTTGTCGGTCAGGAAGGCGCGGACCTGGGGGTCGCCGATGCGCGGATCGTCACGCCACAGGGGACCGGGCTGGGGTTCGGCGATGAAGACGCGGCCGGGGAAATCGGGGGAGCGGGCGCGGAGCGAGGCGACCAGCAGGACCGCCTCGTAAGACAGGCGCCCGGATTGGCCGATGGCGAGGATGTTGAAAGGGGTCATGGGGGCGCCCGGGACCGCGCCCCGTCAGCGGGACGGGGTGAAGCGCAGACTGAGGCAGGACATGCCGCCGTCAAGCTTGGCGCATTCGGAGTTGCCGATGGGGACGACTTTGTAACCAGCGCCTTGGACGGCGGCTTGCGTGCCGGGGAAGCCTTCGGCCATCAACACCACGTCGTTGAAACGGATGGCGTTGGCGGCGGCGTCTTCGCCGGGGGCGGTGTGGACCACCTTGTAGCCTGCAAAACAGCCCGAGGCCGCGAGGCGGGGGGTGGCGAGGATGGTGCCCGCGTCCAGGAGCGAGCAGTCGGTCTTGAAATGGAGGACGCCGGGCGGGGTGAACACTTCGCGCAGGCTGTGGCCCCAGGCGGCGGTGATCTTGTCCAATGCGGCGATGCCTGCGGCGTTGGTGCGGGCGGAGCGGCCGACGAGGATTTCGCGGCCCGTGACGAGGATGTCGCCGCCTTCGATGAACTCATCCGTGCCGGTGATGCGGGCGATGGTGCCGTAAAGATTGGCGAGGTGGGGCTCCATCTCAGCCGCCTCACCCAGACGCGAGGGCGCGCCGGGGCGCATGATGACGGCGCCTTGCAGCAGGCAAAGCGCGGTGTCTTCGACAAAGACGCTGTCGGGGAAGGCATCCAGAGCGTCCAGCAGGATCACGGTGGCGCCGGTGCCGCGCAGGGCGGCGACGTAAGCCGCGTGGTGGGCCTGCATCATGGCGAGGTCGGGCGCGCCGGTGTCAACGGCACGCAGGCCCTGGATGATCGAGGTGGCCGGGCGGCGGCTGATGGCGTGGGTGAAGCGGAAGCTGGCGTCGGGATGGGGCATGGGGGCCTCGGCTGGGGTCGGCGGGACGAAACCACGGGGGGCTTGGGGATGCAAGGCGGGCGGTGCGGCGGAGACCGGGCGTGATGCAGCGGAGGCTTCGCCAAGTCTTTGTGTGAGGAAGATTGGGGGTTTCACACCCCCAAACCCCCGTGGAGGTATTTGCCCCGCAATGATGATGGGAAGAGAAACGGGTTCTAGCGCAGGCGCAGGCCGGCGGCGCCGAACAGGAGGGCGCGGGATGTGTCGAAGCGGGCGGCCCGCTTCTGGCCGGGGATGAGGGCGCGGCCTTCGTCGACCGAGAGGGTCAGCATCTGGCCGCCGGGCGTGGGGCTGGCATAGGCGAAGGTGCCGTCGCCAAGATGCTCGACAATGTCGATCATCAGATCGAGGCTGGCGCTGCCGCCCTTGCGGAACGCTTCGGGGCGCAGGCCGAGGGTGACATTGCCGCCGTCCGGCAGGGGGGTCTTCAGCGCGGGCAGGGGGACGGTCTGGCCGGCGAAATCGGCGAGCGTCAGGACATTGCCCGCCACTTTCGCCTTCAGGAAGTTCATTTTCGGGCTGCCGATGAAGCCTGCCACGAACAGGTTGCTCGGGTCGTCGTAGAGGTCCAGGGGCGGACCGACTTGTTCGACAGTGCCTTCG
>Ga0105047_10006888_pt1 | contig 19216 bp, 15 predicted proteins | sample MAT04_FD_78384 | JGI IMG/M metagenome (GOLD analysis project Ga0105047, IMG submission 78384) | Freshwater microbial communities from Lake Fryxell liftoff mats and glacier meltwater in Antarctica - MAT-04 (megahit assembly) | ecosystem: Environmental > Aquatic > Freshwater > Ice > Liftoff... | reverse complement strand
TCCGGATCGAGTAGCCAGCCAGTCTGCGGACCACCGACGCGGGGTCGATGGAGCCGTGAAATTCGTTGTTTATGCTTAAGTCCACGCCATTGGGCGTAAAGCCGGTTGGGGGCAAAGTGAACGAGTTCACGACACATGTTATACTCCGCGCGGCTTGAAATGATGCCTTGCCATTCCAAACTCCGATGATCCAGGTTTTAATTGTTTAACCCGTGGCCACAGGCCAGGCTTTTTGGTCCTGGCTACCCGACGGCCTGGCCTGTGGCCACGGGTTAAACGAGGATTTACGGCCTCATTCTGGACCGCGCGGAGTATAGTACTCAAACCTGCGGTCGACTGGCACAAGGCCAGTCGGGCCGGACGCTGGCTGAGTTGTTGGAAACGATGTTAACATGTCGGAGCCTCGTGACAGCACCGGAACAAATACTGGATAAGACCTCTGACCTCAAATACGGATCGTTTGCGCATGCCAGTCACACCCTGCAGTTTCTGGCGCGCTATCTCAATTCCCCGTTATCGATCGACAACGCTGTGAATTCCTTTGTCGTCGAATTCCATTGATCCGTTAGTCGTGCAAGAATCTCTGGCTGCGATTGGGCCATGTCGGACTGTTCGCTTCGATCGCTTTCAACATCATACAACTCCCACGGCTGATCTTTTGCGGCGACCGCCTTCCACTGGCCCATCCGAATCGCGCGGTTGCCTTCGTGCAACCACCAGACAGATTCGTGCAGCACCGCGTCGTCCTTCGCGAACGAATCTGCCAGACTGCGACCGGGTGATGCAGGAACAGGGATCCCTTCAATCGCTGCTGGTCGCTCCACACCCGCTAGTTCCAGCACCGTCGGCACGACATCGATCACATGCCCCACCGTGCGACGCAGTTCTCCCGGAGTTTTGATTCCGGCAGGCCAATGCGCAATCAGCGGTGTCGAAATGCCGCCTTCGTGAACCCATGTCTTGTGCCGACGGAAGGGTGTATTACTGACGGTTGACCAGCCGGGGCCGAGACACAAGTGCGTCTCTGCAGAACCTGGCGCGGCGGCGGGATCATGGCCGTCGCCCCGCACCATCATCTCGGCCGACGCACCGTTATCGGACAGAAACAGGATAAGTGTATTGTCGAACACATGCATCACACGAAGTTGTTCGAGAATCCTGCCAATCTCGCGATCCATTCGATCGATCATCGCCGCATGAATCGCCATCTTGGTTGCCTGAAACGCTTGCTGGGCTTCATTCAGATCGTCCCATGGCACTGGCAAAGCCACTTCCGCTGGACCAAATTGACGAACCTGATCGGGAAACGCATAGGGCGGCCCGAGCGTATGTTCGGTGTCGCTCAAGCTTCCTGAAACGAGTCCTCGGACGACCATCCGTTCAAACCGCGCCTGTCGCACTTTTTCCCAGCCATCCCGGTAGCGATCTGCGTACCGCGCGATGTCGTCGGGCGGTGCCTGCAATGGAAAGTGAGGTGCGGTGAATGCAACATATTGAAAGAAAGGCTGTTCGATGCCAGCGTCCGCATGTGCTTTGAGGCAGCGAATCGCATGATCCGCGATCGCCACAGTGGAGTAATAACCATCGCCGTCTTTCACCAAAGGCAGCGGCATTCCGTCTTCCAGGTGCCGCTCAGGGCGAAAGAATCGTCCCTGATCCTGCAGTTCGTAGCTGCGATCAAAACCACCAGCGGCAGGCGTGCCGTCAATATGCCACTTGCCCGAATAGTAGCACTGATAACCCGCGGGTTTGAGCAATTTCGGCAGCAACGGAGCCCAGACCGGCCGGCCAAATTTGGGCGCGGCACCTCCGGCAACAGTCGGCAACGCATCGCGACCGACCTGCTGCGGATAGTATCCGGTCAGCAGCGCGGCGCGAGTGGGCCAGCACCGCGCGGTGTTGTAGAACTGTGTGTATTGCAGGCCGTGCTGAGCCAGCTGATCCAGATGCGGCGTGGCAATTTCACTTCCGTAACAGCCCAGGTCAGAGTAGCCGAGGTCATCCGCCAGAATCACTACGACATTCGGTCTGGCCCGCACGGGCGTGGCGGCGTCGGAAACTGTTGCAGTACAAAGCGGCCACAGCACAAAAGCCAGGCATATGGAGAAAAGTCTCATCCTTCGTACTCTGAGAGAAAGCCCATAAATTCGCGGCGGTGTTCTTCTTCGTCACCCAGTGCTGTGATGCAAAGATCCTGCGTCACATAGTCAAAGCCATCGCACAGTTGAATGATTTTCGAATACTGAGCAATCGCGGCGTCTTCGGCGATGATGACGCCCTTGATGATGGCGACAAGGTCCGTCATCTTCTTCGGAGGCTGCAGGCTGTCCTGTCGTGCCACAAACGACGCACTGCCGGGAACGATTCCACCCACCGTCTTGATGCGTTTCGCCAGCAACTGCGCATGCATCATTTCGGCCACGATATCTGCCTGCAGCGACGACTTGATTTCTTCCGCCCGGACGCCGTCCAGATTGATGGAGCAGGCGATGTAATTCATCACCGTTTCCATCTCCATCCAGTACGCGATGCAAAGTTCCGAGATGATCGTGTTTCGTTTTTCCTGATCGGACATGACTTTCACTTTCGATTTCTGATTCATGAACGCTGACAAAGTGACATTAACCCGAAGCGTCAGCGAGGGCCATAAATACCAATCCCTCGCTGACGCTTCGGGTTGCGATCCGGTGCTCACAAAAGTAACGGTGCTCACAAAAGTGACATGTTCGGTCGCGCTCAGTATTATAGTCATCTCCATCCTGAAACGAACGATGCAGGCGCATAAAAAAAGGCCGATCGGATTGAATTGAATCCGATGGCCTTTTTCAAGGAGCGAGGTTTCTCAGGCACTCGCTCAAATACACGGGCTCGTTTCTCAGGCGAGCCACCGTCTCTCAATACTGCGTTCTCAGGGCAGTACGCTGCGTTCTCAGGGCAGCTGTCGGGCTCAAGGATCTCACTCCGAGCCCGGTCTCTCTCTCGACAGAACAGTTAAGCAACGGGCGTGCCATTCGAGATCGAAGACTGTGGGAAACCGACGTCTTCGTGTTCTAAAAATCATGAAAACGCCTGACTTTTATGGGATTTACGGCATATTCAGAAATTTAGAGCTGCATTCCGAAAGTGTTCAAGCGCCCATGATTCGTCGGACGGTTTTGAATTTCTTACAATGGTTCCTCGTTGCAATGTTTACAAAATTGCAATTTTTCAGTTCTGTGTTTTGCCAGGATCGCTGCCAGTGTCCGACGCTCTGCTGTCTCATCCCTTTACGCCGCACGAATTCTGGATGAGGAAAGCGTTGGATCAGGCCATCCTGGCGTTTGATCAGGGGGAAGTTCCGGTTGGTGCGATTATTGTGCATCACGAGAAAATCATTGCCGAAGCCTGCAACCAGCGCGAGATGCTGAACGATCCGACGGCCCATGCGGAAATGATCGCGATCACGCAGGCGGCGGAGGTGCTGCAGACCTGGAGATTGCTTGATTGTACGCTGTACGTCACGCTTGAACCGTGTCCGATGTGTGCCGGGGCGATCGTGCAAGCCAGAATTCCGCGTGTGGTTTATGGGGCAACGGATCCCAAAGCGGGTGCCTGTCATACGCTTTTCAGTCTGACGTCCGACATTCGACTCAACCATCAGGCGGCGGTGCTGGGTGGCGTCATGCAGGAGGACTGTCGCGCGATTCTTCAGGAATTTTTTCGGCAACAGCGCGCACTTGGAAAGAAATAGATGTTCGTCTTTGCCGCTGCATGAATTATGCGGCCAGCGAAACCGCGTTGAGACACGTCAGATATGCCGATGGCCATGCCTGATCGGCGAAAACTGCCGATCCAGAGCCCTGTTTTTCAGTGCTTCGTGCCGCGCTGTGCAGAGCTGTCGAATAATTGCAATCAAAACTTTAAGAGGTATTGACCCAAATTTTGAGTTGGGATAAATCTCCCCTCACACGCAACGGGTTTCCCGGCAGATTCAGCCAAACCGATGCGACTCCCTTCCAAAACCTCCTGTTCATCACGCTCTGTCTGTTGATCTGCTTCCTTGCAGAAAATCAAACTGGCGTCCTGTCTCACCTCAGTGGTTTCAGACGCACCGCAATCCCGCTTCAGCCGCACTGAAGCAGACTGCATTGTGACACTGACACCAGAACCCGTCTCATCCGCCGGCTGACAGTTTATTGTCAAACTGTGTGCAGGCTCGTGATCCTGTCTTCAGGGAAGAAGCTCATGCTGTCCAGAAGAATCGCCCTTGTTGCCACGCTTGGAGTGTTGGCAGTATCATTGCAAAACGGTGTTGCAAGGGCTCAATACTATGGTGGTGGATGTTCCAATTGCGGAACATCAATGGCTGCACCGATTACTGCAGCTAATTTCTGCACTCCCATCCAGCCGCTGCAGGCGACCTGCTATCAGACGGTTCCTGTGACCACCTATGCACAGGTCAAACAGACAGTTGAAGTGCCGCGTTACGAAACCGCGATGGAAGAACGTGAAGTCACGGTCTACCGTCCGGTGACAACAAGTAGTGAAGTCGATGTGCCGACGGTTTCATATCAGAACGTCGTTGAAAACCGCACAGTCAACCGTGATATGGGTCGGTGGGTTACGAATTACCACCCGGTCGCCAAAAATGCTCCATGTCAGGTCGATCCTCGACCGGGCGTGATGGGATGGATGAATCGCACGGGCTACTCGATGCGTACAGCCTTCGTGCCGAACTATACGACATCCCGACAATATGTGCCGAGCATGATGACATGCAACGTGCCTTCGGTACGTCAGGTGGCAGTTCAGGGAACACGCCGCGTCACCGTTCAGGAAACCAAGATGGTGGCCGAGCGGAAAATGGAAAAAGTGAACGTCCAGAAGCTGGTCATGAGGAAAGAAGAAGTCACCGTAATGCGTCCGCAGACTGCGTATCGCACTGTACCAATCGGGTCATCAATGGCTTTCGGCGGATATTACGGCGGCTCACAAATGGCCTTTGGATACCCCATTCTCGACAGCACGACCCAGTCTGTTCAGCGACCCACACCCGATACTGTCGGCGGCGGGCCATCTCGTACTGCGACCAAGGAAAACTTCGAAGAAGACAAGCCGTACCCCCGCAAAGACTCGGAAACTCCAGCGAATGGTGCTTCATACGAATCTCCTGCCCGCGATGATGAACCGACAATGTTTCCTCCGTCAGCTCGCCGTGAATCCAACAAAGCAGTTGTCCCGACAGCTCACCGCCGCTCGTCTTCAACGGCTACTGCCGATCAATCCGCCGACAGTAAGTCGTCCGGGTGGCGAGCCACACGAAAGTCCAGCGAACGAAGTATCTCACAGAATGATCTGACAAAGCCGTCAATCTCGATGGCCGATTCAGTGCGTGAACGATAGTCGCCATCGCGGCGACGAATTGAAACGGAGTGCTGTCTCCCTGGCTGCACTCATTGAATCCTTTCCCCCTCTCCTCTCCCCTCCCCTCCTTTCTGGTTCAAGTTGATGCGTCCCCTCGCGGCACCGGTATCATACCGGTGCCCTTTTTCTTGCGCGGATGATTATGACGGACATGAATGTCCATCCTACATCGGGGGCGGCTGCAATAATCCTGGTGCACCCGGTCCCGCTGGCACGCCTGGGATAGCTGGTCCGCCTGGTACTCCTGGTGCGTTTGGGAAACCAGGTCCACCCGGCACTCCTGGGAAACCTTGTCCTCTCGGCGCTCCGGTTCCGCCTGGACCCATAGGCATTGCCCCCTGTAGAATTGCCGGGTTGTCCTTCAGAATACTGACGATCTGGCCGGGAATAGTGAGAGAAATTGTGGCAACTGATCCGCTGTGCGATGCGGCCAGACTACTGACCATCTGATTGACTGGTGCCTGCAACGGCTGAGGAACCATTTGAGCAGCGGCCAACGGATACATTTGTTTGGCCATCCCCAGCCCCTGGTCAAGTGGTCCCTGAACTTCGGTGGCCGCCTCAGGTTCTGTCAGGTTCACGACCACTTTCAGATCAAGATTTCTGTCGAAATTCATGGTGATCGCCGCACCGGCGATTTTCCCCCGCACGGCCTGAACAATTTCATTCACCAACGGAGGTGCTTCGGCCGGAGCGTCCGGAATGGATCCACTCATGCCGGCCAGCAGCGGGCTGGAAAACGCCAATACAAATGGACTGCCGTTCGAAACAAAGCTGAACTGCTCATTCGTCGCTTCGCCGGTACCGTTTGTGATCGCCGTCTGAATCGCCTTTTCAACGCCATAAACGTAGGTCCGTGCATCGACTGCGTACAGCGCAACCTGCGGCTGATTCGGTTGCTGACTTTCGATCAGGTAATACGGCTTTCCGTCGAATGTCGATTCGACGCCTTTGCTGGAGGCAATGATCGCCGCCAGCTCGATATCCTTATTCGTTCGCAGGACACTAATTGCGTTACCTCCCCCGAATAGATTCTGCGCCATTGCCGATGGATCCTGACCACTCGCCGCCAGCACTCCCAATTGCATCATTCCAGCCATGAAATTGCTGACACCGGATGTGACTGATTCAATATCGTTCGCGTCGAAGCCCGCCTGAGCCGCCATTTCGCTCATGACTTTTTCAAATTCCGGCGTGCCCTTCAATGGTGCTAAAAAACCGCTGGCGAGGACGTCGGCAGGTCGGACGTAAATGACAAAATCCGCATCCGCTGGAAGGTATGATGTGTCGATCGGCGCTCCTGTGGGGCGAGACGCTGAAGAACCGGGGATCGCAGGCTTACCACCGAGAAACGGGTTGCTCGACGCCGGCGCTTCAGGAGCTTCAGCGGTCGGAGTCGCTTCGGCCTTTGGTGTCGCCGCCGGAATATCCGCCGTCTTTGGTGCATCGGCTGCTGCCAACAGATCTCCGACTGAAGTTTTCGGAGCATTCACTCGAGCTTCGGCATCCATCCTGGCCTTATTCTCAGCCAAAATGGCCTCAGCCGCTTTCTGCTGGCGAGCCGCAGCTGCGGCTTGTTCGAGTTCTGCTTCCCGAGCAGCAGCGCGACCGGTTTCTGTCAGACGTTCTTCCCGCGACATCGAATCTAACTGTCGAATTTTGCGATGCGCCGCCTGGCGAGAAACAACGCTTCCGTTGATCTCGACAGTCGTCTGCTCTTCAATGATCTGCCGAATGCCGCCCTGGACATCCGTCAGTGCCAGATTGACAAGTTGAACATCCTTTGCGGTCTTTTCATGTGACAGACCATCTGCAAACGCGAGTTTTGCATCGTCTGTCCGTCCCATTTCTGCCAGCACGACTCCGCGGAAATAATACACCCTGGCATCTGTACCGCCGTCTTTGATCACTGCGTCAAATTTGGCAAGTGCTGTCTCTGGATCATGAGCCTTCCAGGCTTCGATGCCCTCACGGTACAACAACTTGTCAGCTTCTGCTTCTGGATCCGGCTTGAGTTTCGCACGAGCTTCCGCGCGGTACTTTTCAATCTTCGCCCGAGTTGCACCCTGAACATTTTCGAGCGCTCGATTGACCAGCCGCGTCGAAGTCATTTCCGCTTCAAGTTTGGCGGCCGCCAGCAGATCCTGTTCGGAATCGGATCCCAACTGCTCAGAAATCAACGCGCGGTAATAGTACACACGGGCGTCACGAGTGCCCTCTTCGATCATCTTCGTCAACTGCCCATGCGCCCCGTCGAGATCACCGATGCGCCACGACTCCACCACCGCCGCCATCTGATCTGCGTTTGATGGTTCTGCCGCTGACGCAGACGACCATGTGACGGCGCACAAAAAAACAAACCAACTCGGTACAAATCTTGATCTCATGAAATCACTCCAACCCATCAGTTACGTGAACACCGGTCCGACGGACATCATTTCACAGCATAACCCACGCTCTGACAATCTTTTGCTTGCAATTTCGCCAAATTGCAAGGTTATTTTCAATTCGACAACGGGCGTCGTCACTTTGCTGGGAATCGCCAACCGTCCGGAACACGGGCGTTCTTGCGGACGCAGGGGATTCCGTCGCGGACGAGCACTTCTCCGAAGTCGCAATCTGATGACGGTGCTTCACTGGCGACGATTCTGGCGTTACGACCGATGCAGACGTTTTTATCCAGCATTGCACCATCAATATAGGCCCCATCGCCGATGCCCCAGACGGCTGTTGAGTCACCGAATGAGTACAAATGGTCGTCGGTTGTCGGATAAAAATCGGCACCCATGAGGACGGAATTCTTCAGGGTGACGTTCTTGCCAATATGTGTCCTCATCCCGACGACGGATTTTTCGATGATAGTACTGGTGCCGATGAAGCAACCGTCTGCGATCAAACTGTCACGCACCGTGCAGGACGCCATTCGCGTCGATGGCAAAAAACGCGGACGAGTGAAAATCGGTGCCCGGCGATCCGCAAACAGGAACGGCGGATTTTCGTCAGTCAAGGCCAGATTGCAGTCGTAAAAAGCCTTGATCGTTCCAATGTCTTCCCAATAACCATCGAACAGATGTGTCTGGACATGGTGATTCCTGATTGCCATCGGAAAAATGTGCTGACCGAAGTCGTCATGGCTGGTGGATTCCAGCAGATCGACAAGCAGATCCCGGTTCCACAGATAAATGCCCATGCTGGCCAGATACTCGCGACCGTTTGCTTCGATATTCTTGCTTTCAATCCATGCGGCGGGTGTCCGAACTTTGGCGAGCGACGCATCATCTTTCGGTTTCTCAACGAAATCGATGACTCTGCCGGAGTCGTTCAGCTGCATGATACCGAAGCCGCATGCAGCATCGGCATGGACCGGGACCGTGGAAATTGTCACATCGGCGTTCGCATTGATGTGCGTCGCCAGCATCTCATTGAAATTCATGCGGTAGAGCTGATCGCCGGAAAGAATCAGTACATGTTTGATGCCGTACTCCTTCAGAAATCGCACCTGTTTGCGGACAGCATCGGCAGTCCCCTGATACCAGTCTGTACCACCCAGAGTCTGCTGAGCCGCAAGGATTTCCACAAAGCCATTGTGAAACAGGTCAAAGTTGTACGTCTGCCGGATATGCCGATGCAAACTGACGGAATTGAACTGTGTCAGCACGTACATCCGGTTGATGCTGCTGTTGATGCAGTTTGAAATCGGAACGTCGATGAGTCGATACTTTCCGCCCAGCGGCACAGCGGGCTTAGATCGATATTCGGTCAGCGGCATCAGTCGCGTTCCCTTACCGCCCCCAAGAATCAAGCAGACTGTGTGACGCATGATGTCATCCCTCTGGTAATAATGTATATGGGTCGGTCGGTTCAATCGTTTCTCTGCGAAGCTTAATGAATTCACTTGCGATTCGAAAAGGAACCGGGGCGACAAGTTTCAACATGCGATGAATTTTGGCTGCGACATATTTTCACTTCGCTCTGAACTTCCAATCGCGTATGCTGGACAAACCATCATCGTCACGTGCAAGCCACGGCCTGTATTCCATGCGGGTCTGACTCACAATGAAACTGGCCAACATGAAACAGACTCAATCATTATTCCCGGCGCAACATGCCCGGCGGACGTTTCTGCACAGTTCCGCACTTGGGCTGGGGGGCGTAGCGCTATCGACACTGCTCAATTCCGAATCCACTGCCGCTGAACGAGCGATGGCATTGCGTGATTCTCATTTTGCGCCGCGTGCGAAAAATGTCATCTTTCTGTTCATGGCGGGAGGACCGAGTCAGCTCGAATTGTTCACTCCCAAGCCAGTTCTGAATCAGTATCATGGGCAAGCGCCGCCAGCGAGCATGACAGAGGGACGTCGGTTTGCATTTCTGCCGGCAGATGCCAAATTGCTGGGTTCGAATCGTCATTTCGGACGCTGGGGCGACTGCGGCATGGATTTGAGCGAACTGCTGCCTTATCATCGGGCCATCGTCGATGACGTATGCTGGGTGCGCAGCGTGGCGACTGATGTCTTCAATCATGGACCAGCCAAGCTGTTTATGAATTGCGGGTTTCAGGCTCCGGGTCGTCCGAGTCTCGGGGCGTGGGTAACGTACGGTCTTGGCAGCGAGTCGAGCAGCTTGCCTGGTTTTGTGGTGTTGCAGTCCGGTCCTCGTGGACCTCGCGCTGGGAACACTTTGTGGTCGAGTGGATTTCTGCCAACCAGTCTGCAGGGCGTTCCATTCCGCAGCAAAGGGAATCCGATTCTAAACCTTTCGAATCCGCCCGGGATCACGCGGGAAGCTCAGCGCGATTTTACCGACACGGTCGGACAGCTTAATCGGCTGCGATTGGCAGAAGTCGGAGATCCGGAAATTGAAACTCGCATCAATGCGTACGAGACAGCATTTTCAATGCAGATGGCGGCTCCGGAGTTGACACAGCTGGAAGCTGAATCCAGATCGACGCTCGATCTGTACGGCGCGGTCCCGGGTAAGGCATCTTTTGCCAACAATTGCCTGCTGGCGCGACGGCTTGTGGAAAGCGGCGTGCGATTCGTGCAATTGTACCATACGGACTGGGATCATCATGGCGGCAAGGGCGCAGATCTGGATGTGGCATTGGATGGTGTGTGCCGCGAAGTGGATCAGGCGTCCGCCGCGTTGGTGCTCGATCTGAAAGCTCGAGGATTGCTCGAGGACACGCTGGTCATCTGGGGTGGCGAATTCGGTCGCACGCCGATGGGAGAACCGCGAGAGTCTATCGGTCGTGATCATCACGTCGATGCATTCACGATGTGGCTGGCGGGGGGCGGCGTGAAGCGAGGCCATATTTTCGGGGCGACGGATGAAATGGGTTTTGGCCCCGTGGAAAACCGCGTTCATGTCCATGATCTGCATGCGACCATTCTGCACCTGCTGGGACTGGATCATAAGCGGCTGACGTACCGATCGCAGGGCCGTGATTTTCGCCTGACCGATGTGCATGGAGAACTCGTCAACGGAATCCTTGCATGACACACAAGAATGCCAACGCCAGGCTGAGCCCCATCCCATGCTGAGTCCATCTGTGCTTTCCGCGCAGGACTTTGCGGAACTCAAGTATTCTCTGCCCGAGGCGGGCCGCTGGCATGAATTGCATGATGGTCAGACCGTGATGCTGTCGGCTCCGGATGACATCCACGGCACGATTGTGCTCAATCTGTCCCGCGCGCTGGCGGAGTGGTTTAAGAAGCAGCCACAGCAGACGCGAGGCTACGCATGTCACGATCTCGGATTACATGTGCATTCGGAACCGGACACAGTCTACGTTCCGGCGATGAGCATTTTTCGTGAGGGCAAGCCGTTCGGCCAGTTTGACAACGTGATCGCGACAGAGATTCCACACATCGTGATTGATGTGGCTTCGTCGAATGATCGCCGTTGTGACATGCGATTACGAACAACGGCGTACATGAAACACGGCGTCGAATGCATCTGGGTGCCTGACCCGTTCAAGAAAGAGGTCCAGGTTATTCGCCGCGGCAGCCACACCCTGTCGCTGGGGAAGTGGCAGACTCTGGAAGTCGGTGACCTCCTTCCCGACTTTACCATGCCCGTCGAAAAAGTCTTCTTGCAACCGAAGTGGTGGACCGAAAAACTGCCGGAGGTCTGAGTACATCATTTCCGCCGGTGGAGGCATGCGCGTTGTTGCCTTGCATCAGAAAGTGGAATTGAAATGATCATCGACACTCAAGCGTCCCCGCTGCGGATCCGCACACGATCTTCCTCAATGATCCATAAATATCCCACCAAAGGTTCCACCGTCAGGAGCGGAAGCACTTGTTTCAAAGCTCGCCGTATCGATGATCTGCTCTGGTCAGGTAGTCGCAGTACAATGATTCCCGCATAGTCACCTGGTGGGAACTCTCGAATGTCGGCGAAGTCCAGATCGAGGGTCACGATAACACGTTGTTCGTTCCGGCAGACATCGGCAATCTGGCGATCATCGCGCCCCCGCAACCCTTGATCGAAAACCGTCATGGCATCATGGCCTGCTTCACGGAGCAACTCCGCTGCTTCAGAATGCAGATTTTCATCGACCTTGAAAAACATCAGGCGGCTCCCGTTGGAAGCCGGATAATCCTTTCGCCGGCAAGGGCTGCCGCATAATGCAACGACGCCTGAAGGTCGGCTTCTTCGATGTGATACCCGCGAAGGATCGCTTCGTGAGACTCTCCTGCTGCGAGATTGTCGAGGATCACTGACACCATAATTCGGGTCCCTCTAATACAAGCCTTGCCGTGACAAACATTTGAATCGACACTAATTCTTTCTTGCCAGTTCATCGTCTGATTCCTTTGTCCTGCATGTCCATTTCACGCTGATCGACAAAATGTTCGCTGGAGAATTATTGCAGAATCTGTCGTCTGGCGTAACCGAAGGCACTTCATAGCCAATTGGGTGTTCTGACGTTAACATGCAACCCTCGGTTTCCACCGTTTTCAGATAAGGCATCCGTCATTCAAAAAATGTTCGTGTGTGTGTTCTTAAGCATCCTGTACTGCTCATCGGCGATTGCTGAAGACGCTCGACGGAATGTGCTGTTCATCATCTCCGATGACCTCAACAACCTGCTGGGATGTTATGGTGACCCGCAGGTGAAGACGCCGAATATCGATCGACTGGCAACGCGCGGTGTGCTGTTCAATAAAGCATACTGCTCGTTTCCGCTCTGCGGACCAAGCCGCAATTCTTTACTCACGGGATTGTATCCCAATAGTACCGGTATCCACGCGAATGGTCAGGTTTTCCGTCAGACCATTCCCAATCAGCTGAGTATGCCTCAGGCGTTTCGACAGCAGGGCTATTTTGCGGCGCGAATCGGGAAGCTGTATCACTACAACGTTCCGAATTCGATCGGCACCAACGGGCACGATGATCCGGGATCGTGGGAGATGGAACTCAATCCCGCAGGCGTCGATCGCCTCGAGGAACATCCGCAAATTTTCAGTCTGACAAAAAATCAATTCGGCGGAACACTCAGTTGGTATGCGTCTCCGAAGAGTGACGAGCACCATACCGACGCGCTCATGGCGAAAGATGCGGACTGGGTGCTGGAACGCTGTGCCAGAGAAAAACAGCGTCCGTTCTTTCTGGCGGTTGGATTCTTTCGTCCGCACACACCCTATGTCGCTCCAAAGACGCCGTACTTTGACATGTATAATGTCTCGGAAATGCCCGTAGTGCTGGAAATTCAGGAAGATCGAGCGGATATTCCAGAGGCGGGTCTTGCCAGCCAGAAAAAGGAGCAGGAACAACTAACCGATGAATTGCGCCGAGAATGCCGACAGGCGTATTATGCCAGTATCAGCTTTATGGACACACAGGTCGGCGTTGTTGTGGATTCACTCGAACGTCAGGGGTTGGCGGACAACACGGTGATCGTGTTTACTAGTGACCACGGTTATCACATGGGCGAACATGGGCTGTGGCAAAAAATGAGTCTGTTTGAGGAAAGTGCCCGCGTACCGCTGCTGGTCGTGGCCCCAGGAATGTCAAAAGGGAAGATCTCCGAGACTCCTGTGTCGCAGATCGATTTGTTTCCGACGCTGGCGGAACTTTGCGACGTCAGGATTCCAGACAATCTTCAGGGCCAGAGCCTGGTCCCGATGCTCAAGGATCCGTCGCACGCCGGACGTGGCTGGGCGTTGACACAGGTGACTCGCGGAGGCAGGCGTCGTAATGCCAAAAATGGCGATGAAGCGGACGCTCCGTTCTTTGGCTATTCGCTTCGCACACCCCGTTGGCGGTACACAGAATGGGACGGCGGGGATGCCGGTCGAGAACTTTATGATCACGACAATGACCCGCGCGAGTTGACAAACATTGCTGGAAATGACGAACATAGGGCGACCGTGGATGAACTGGCGGTCGCTCTAAAGGACGCCGTGGCATCTACGCTGCCAACTGACGGAAAGATTCCTGAGTTGCAACCAGGCACCTGGGCACCTCTGCTTTTGGCTCCATGATTGCCCCGTGAAACATGTTCTCTCTTCAACAGCAATACTCGAAAACCCCAACAATAAGGAACCACGCATGCCTCAATCAAAACTTCCACGCCGTCAGTTTTTGACACAATCCGCCGTTGCGACGACCGCCATGTTTGCGATGCCGTCCATCGGGCGCGCGGCCACGTTGCGGCAGGTGTTACACGTTGCAGCAATTGGCGTCAACGGAATGGGATGGACGGACTTATCCAGCGCCGGATCACATGCCAGTGTGAAATTCGTCGGTTTCTGCGACATAGATGCCGCGCGATTTGACAAAGCAGACGCAGCGTTTGCGGGAGTGCCGCACTTTGCCGATTATCGTCAGTTGTTGGCTGACCTGGGTGAAAAAGTGGATGCCGTGATTGTTTCGACGCCAGACCATATGCACGCTCCGATTGCCATGGCCGCTATGAAACTCGGAAAGCATGTCTATTGTCAAAAACCGCTCACGCATACCGTCTGGGAATCACGTCAGATGCGACTGCTGGCTGAGCAGAAAAAACTGACGACTCAGATGGGAAATCAGATTCATTCAAACGCTGAATACCGTCTGGGAGTCAGACTTATTCAGGATGGAGCGATTGGCAAAGTTCGTGAAGTGCATTCGTGGGTCGGGGTTCAGGGGCGACAATACTGCAATCGCACGGATCGACCTGCAGACGCTCCGGTTCCGGAAGGCGTCAACTGGGACCTGTGGCTGGGCGCGGCTCCCGTTCGTTCGTTTGCTGCGGACGTTTATCATCCGTTCAAATGGCGTGACTGGCAGGACTTCGGATCCGGAGCGCTGGGAGATTTCGGGTGTCACATTCTCGATCCTGTCTTCACGGCATTGGGAATTCGGGCACCCATTTCGATCGAAGCTGCGAATGATGGAACAACATCAGAAGTCTGGCCCGGTCCGGAAACCCTGACGTTTGAATTTCCCGGCACGAAATACACGGTTGGAGGCACCATCAAAGTCATCTGGCGAGACGGTGGACTCAAGCCACCGGCACAATTGGCTCAGCTGCCTGCTGGCGCTAAGTTGCCGGATGCGGGGTCGCTGTTTATCGGTGAAGGCGGTGTGATGGTACTCCCGCATGTTGCCTGGCCGTTGTTGTATCCGCAGGCAAAGTATGCCGACTTCAGGATGCCGGATGTCACAGGAACCAGTCACTGGCACGATTGGGTTGATGCGGTGATTTCGGGACAGAAAACCACCGATGGATTTGAATACGCCGGGCCACTTTCTGAAACTGTGCAGCTGGGCAACATCGCGGCACGATTGCCTCGCACGAAACTTGAATGGAATACGGAGACGATGGCAATCACCGGGCACGACAGTGCTGCGGCAATGCTGACAAAAAGTTATCGACCGGGCTTTGAAGTCGAAGCGGTGGGATAGCAAACGAGAGTGCATACGACCTATAGGACGTATGAGACTTATGTGACTGCATGTTTCGTAAACAGCCATCCTGGTAAGGCGAGCGGCAGATTTCTGGTTTCCGCCGAAAACCGGGGGCTAGCGCCCTGCGGCTAATAAAATCAGCCGCCACGCGCTAGCGTCCGGTTGTTCGGCTTTTGGTAGTTCCTAATCTTCCGCTCGCCTGGAAAGTCCAAGACGTGTATCATCAAAGGTGGTTCGGCCTGGTGCTTTTTTGTGTACTGTTGAAGTCATTGGCCGCCTGTGCCAATGACGATCCTGCCGTCGTACTTCATGAATTCATCTACGAAACGGCACCGTATCCGGAATGCCATGCTTCGACGATTGCAGAAACTCCAACCGGAATGATTGCCGCATGGTTTGGCGGTACGGAAGAAAAGCATCCGGATGTCGGCATTTGGGTATCACGCCACATCAACGGCAAATGGTTGCCATCTGTCGAAGTGGCCAACGGAATTCAGTATTCGCTGACTGACGGGACCGTGCATCGGCATCCGACATGGAACCCGGTGTTGTTTCAATATCCCGATGGCCCTTTATTGTTGTTCTGGAAATGCGGACCGGCACCGGATAACTGGTGGGGCATGATGAGTGAGTCATCCGACGACGGTGAGACATGGTCGCGCGCTAGACGACTGCCCGAACACATCGACGGCCCTGTCCGCAACAAACCGATTCTGCTGAACGATGGCGCGTTACTTTGTGGCAGCAGTACAGAATTCGCTGGCTGGCGAGTCCACTTTGAAAGCACGCATGATCATGGCCGAACATGGCAGAGAACTCCTGCGATCCATGACGGGAAAAAGTTCGGCGCGATTCAGCCAACTCTGCTGCGGCATCCGGATGGATCGATTCAGGCACTCTGTCGTAATCGTGACGGCGATGGTTCGATCCTTTCGACAATTTCCTCGGATCAAGGGCTTTCCTGGAGTGATCTTGAAGCGATCAATCTGCCCAATCCCAGTAGCGGGATCGATGCCGTGACGCTGCAGGATGGCCGTCACCTGCTCGTCTACAATCACACCCATCGCAACAAGGGGATGCCACGCGGGCGGGAAATGATCAACGTCGCCGTCAGCGAAAATGGCATCGACTGGAAACCTGCATTGACGCTCGATCGGGAAGCAAAGGCAGAGTTTTCCTATCCCGCAGTGATCCAGGCGGCGGACGGCAGCGTTCACCTCACCTACACATGGAAACGGCAGAAGGTACGGCATTTCGTGCTGAATGCGGCCAAATTGACACTCAAGGACTGGAATGGCGGTGTTTGGCCAGAATAACGATTCCGCGAGAACTTAAGGCACTGCGGAATTCTGTATCCATCGTTTGCGATAACGAAACTCAAGTCGACGGTTGCAGGTTCAGGGGTTAGAATCTGTACGAAGCTACGCTGAAGCAAACGAACACGGCCCCTACATCCACAAGACAACCTGCGGCAACGGACGCAGACAGGGATTGAAAAGTCGTACCGATGGGAATTGAAAACAGAGAATATCTGCGCGACGAGTATGACGATACTGCCGGTTCGTTTCGCAGACCTTCGTCAAAGCCAATGACTTTGATTCTGGTCGTCGTCACAGTCGCGGTCTTTCTGCTGCAACTTTTCACCAGTAGTAAGGACAATGGTCTGCCGGGGGCTTCAACATCCCTCGTTCAGGAATGGCTGGCGCTCAACTTTGACGACGTGATGACTCGCGGGCAGATCTGGCGACTCTTGACCTACGCTTTTTGTCACGACCAGAATAATCTATTGCACATCGTGTTCAACATGATGGTGCTGTATTCCATCGGTGGCGTGCTGAGGCAATTGCTGGGAGATCGGGAATTCCTGTGGTTCTATCTGGCCGCCGCCGTCTTCGCAGGAATTTGCTCGCTGGTATTCTACCGCCTGGTGAGCATCAATGCACAGATCATCGGTGCGTCAGGTGCCACAATGGGCGTCTTCTGCCTGGTCGCTTTGCACTATCCGCGACAACGCGTGCTGCTGATGGGCATTATTCCCATTGAGTTCCGTTGGTTGCTGGCCGCGTTTGTAGCGATCGATACTCTGCCGATGATCAACCAGGTCGCGGCAGCGCTTCAAAACAGGCAGTTGGACACTCAGGTTGCGAATTCGGCGCATATCGGCGGACTGATTTTTGGCTATCTGTACTTCCGCTGGAACATGAGGATCACGCGCTGGTGGGATCAGTTTGCCGGGCGAATAACGACACGTCGGCGACGCGGAAAGTTGAAGGTCTTCACGGAAGCAGCTGAACCTGAATCCAATCTGAGTTCACAAGTCGATGACATCCTGGAAAAGATCAGCCGTGAAGGCGAAGCCAGTCTGACCTCGCGCGAACGGAAAATCCTGGCTCAGGCCAGCAGGCAGTATCGGAAGGGTAAGGACTAAATCTTCGTTAGCCCTCGTTTTCAAGGTAGACTGGGCTCATCGACAAATGAAGTGCACGGTGACATTTGTGGATTAAATGAGTTGGCGTTGATCGACGATGTGAGTGCTGCGACTGAGCCTGAAAGGCTCGAGCATATCAGCCTGGGGCAAGAGAATCCGCGAATGCGGATGAACGCCGCCCCAGGTTGATATCCCGTCTGGACACGAACCCTGAAAGGGTTCCACAATGCTGGTCTGTGTTGCCCATTCAGGGCAAGACGTGTTACTGCCGTGGAAACATGGGGCGTTGCCTGGGCTGACTTGCCGAGGCCCGTTGGGCCGAATTACTGTGGTTTAACACCACAAGCAGGCTCAACTCACCCCAAAGTCCGCCATTTCTAAGTCGCACACTTCATTTGTCGATGAACCATTCTTTGGACTCGACGGTATTAATGCAGTGTGACACACGTCCGGATTCGCACATGTTCGCACACTTGCACACTTGCCGGGCGCTTCGAGAATCGACACTCCGCCGATTTATTTCAACTGCGGCCTGAGCGGCGCAATGTTTGCGTCAATGCGTCCACTGAGCACGTGGGCTCCTTGTTTCCATTTTCATTCCAGAGACCAATCGTATGAGATCCTTCAGTCGAACTGCGAAGTTGTCGTCAGTTGTCGCCGTCGTCGCAACGGTGCTTGTGGTATTGTTTTCTCAGTCGGTGGGGTTCAGCCGGTCGTCTGCCAGCCAGGATGAGAAAAATGTCGTCAAGGTGCCGCCGACAAAAGATAAAGGTTCTGCAGACAAGAAGGACGACCCGGACCCTGGGCTGAAAAAATTCATGCGTCAGAAGCTGCAGGCGTCCAATCAGATTCTGGAAGGGCTTTGTACCGAAGATCTGCAAATGGTGTCTGAAGGTTCTGCCACGCTGATGAAAATGAGCGGCGAAGAACATTGGCGAGTCTCGAATGACATCATGTATCGTCGGTACAGCACCGAATTCATCCATGCCGTCGAAGAGTTACAGAAGGAAGCCGAAGACAACGATATGAATGGCACATCATTGGCGTGGGTCAATGTCACGATGAAGTGCCTGAAATGCCATGAATGGGTACGAAACACTATCCTGGTGGATTCTGACAAGTAAGGAATTTGTGGCATCGGGGCTTCATAATCGGGCACCATTCCTCAACAAGGCATGCGTCGAGCACCGTTCAGAATTCTACGCCTTGCGCACCGCCGGCCGATAAAGTGGTGTGTGCGCGTAGTAGTCTTCTGTAATATTGTATTAAGGGTTCATCTACAAATGAAGTGCGCGATGACATTTGTGCATTAAATGTGTTGGCGTTCATCAACAATGTGAGTGCTGCGACTGAGCCTGAAAGGCTCGCGCAGATCAGCCTGGGGCAAGAGAATCCGCGAATGCGGATGAACGCCGCCCCAGGTTGATATCCCGTCTGAACACGAACCCTGAAAGGGTTCCACAATGCTGGTCTCCAGTTTGCGTA
>Ga0105047_10006885_pt1 | contig 19225 bp, 17 predicted proteins | sample MAT04_FD_78384 | JGI IMG/M metagenome (GOLD analysis project Ga0105047, IMG submission 78384) | Freshwater microbial communities from Lake Fryxell liftoff mats and glacier meltwater in Antarctica - MAT-04 (megahit assembly) | ecosystem: Environmental > Aquatic > Freshwater > Ice > Liftoff... | reverse complement strand
TCACCGGCACGGCCGCCGAGACCAAGGCCACGGTCCGCCTGAAGCTGGAATTGCAGAAGGCAAAACGCACCGCTTGGATTCGGATCGAGAAGCCGGATTCCATCATCGCCATCCACGCGTTTCGCCCGCTGGAGGTGGCTGTGGAAACGGCCACGTTCCAAATGATGGAGTGGCTGATCACGGACTACGGGTTTACGCCCACGGACGCCTACTGCTTTGTCAGCACCTGCCCTGACTTCCGCATCAACGTCTATCAGATGTGCAAGCTTGGTAAGCTGAACTACGTGGCCGGCGCGGAAGTCCCCAAGCGCTATCTCACGCCGCGCGGTTGACGGTAATTGAAGCCGCAGGCGCCGCGCGCTTAGTGCGCGTGTCCGTTGGTCGCGGCCGCCACAGGCTGAGGCGCGATGTCAAAATCGACTACCAGCGGCAGATGATCGCTCGCCTGCCGGGCCATGGCGCTGTGAGCGATAAACGCCTTTTCGACCTGCAGTCCCCGCACAAATGCCTTGTCGAGCGAGCCCAACGGCAAGAAGGCCGGGAACGAGCGAAAGCGCGACGCCGGGTGCGTCACTTGCTCAAAACCGTGCACGGCCAGATGGGCGTGCTTCAACTGGTTGCGCCAGTCGTTGTAGTCGCCGATGATCACCGTCGGCAGATGCAGGCCCTGTCGAAACAGATCGTGACCAAACAGATGGTTCACCTGCCAGGTGCGCTCTCGTTCGGATAGGCCCAAGTGCCAGTTGACCGCATGGAGCGGACCTTGTGGCGTGTCCAGGACCACCAGTTGCGCGCCGCGCGGCTTCTTCTCGCGCAGCCGCAAAGAAATATGATGCTTCTCCAGCACGTCAAACCGAGACAGGATCAGGTTGCCGTAACCGCCTGACTTGAGATGGACGTTCAGTTGGTACACTGACGTGGAGAGTTCCAGCTTCTCGGCCAGGAGCTTGGGCTGGTTGTCGTGGCGCGACCGGGCGACGTTGTGATCGACCTCTTGCAGACAGACCACGTCCGGCTCCAAGGCCCGGATCACTTCCAGAATTCGCTCAAAGCGGTAGAGGCGATCGCGGCCGCCAATACCCTTGTGAATGTTGTAACTGACGATGCGCACGAGTCAGACCACCTGAAGAATTGCGGAATTTATCTATGAACTATACGTCTCAGGGCAACCCATTGGTCGGCAAAATGCCAGTCGTCCCGACCATACGGCGATCGCCAGCAAATTAGGGGATTTTACGCATGCTTGACTGGAACTCTTTATATTCCAACGGGTTGGAGTACGCAGACTTTCTAGAACGCCACGGCACGCCGGAACATCGCCGCCGCTGGGCCGATCTGCACGCTGCTATCGCACTGACCGAGCCCCAACGGGAGCTCCTCGGGCGATTCACCCGAGAGATGCACGTTGCATGCCTTGCCGGGGCCTGGTGCGGCGACTGCGTCTACCAGTGTCCGATCCTGGATCATATCGCCCAGGCCTGCCCCCGGGTCAAGGTCCGCTATTGGGATCGAGACGCCGCGCCTCTGGTGGCGAGCGAGTTGAAGGTCTGCGGCGGCAGTCGCGTGCCGATCGTTGTCTTCCTCAGCGAAGACCTGCAAGAGGTCAGCCGCTATGGCGATCGCACGCTGGCGCGCTACCGCCAGATGATGGAACAGATGTTCGGCGCCTCCTGCCCCACCGGTTTGGTCCTCCCCTCAGGCGAAGACCTGGCCGCCGTGGTCCAAGACTGGTTCGACGAGTTCGAGCGCGTGCAGTGGCTATTGCGAACGTCGCCCAGATTACGACAGCTTCACGGCGATTGATCTCTTGCGGCGAACGACTACCGAAAGCGCTGTGGGCTGGTTGGCGGCTGCCAACTATCGGCCGTGCGGAGCGGTTCGCGGCCGGCCGGAATTTGCGGCGTTGGGGACACAGTATCCATCGACGTTGGGTGCTGGCTGGTCCGCGTCTGACGCGTGGCAGTCAACTGCCGCAGGAATTCAGGCGACGCCCGATCCAGCACCAACGAGTCGCTCTGGCCACCTTGCGACGCGCGTGGGCGAACGATGATCAATAGTTCCGAATCGGGGCCGTGGGCGCGAACTTTGTCGAGCATGGCGTGCTCCGCCGCGCTCATGCCGGCAGCCGAGCCCGCGTTGGGCATCGTTCCCAGTGGCGCGTCGGCGCTGGTCGGCAAGATTCGCGAGGGGGGCTCCATGGCGCTGACGCCTGGCATCGCCTTCAGCATCGCGGGCGGAACGCCGCCGGCGAGTTGAACCTGGCCCGCGCTGCCCGTCAGCATTTCGGACAGATCGTGATGAGCGACTTGCTCGTGGATCGTGCGGATGCCGGCGTAAAGTCCTTCATTGTCGGTCGGATCGGCCGCGTTGCAGACGCCAATCACAACGCCATCGGCAGTGAACAGCCCACCGCCGCTGCGGCCTTCGACTGGTTGTCCGGCGACTTGAATGTTCGATGGTCCGGCGTATTTGTCGACGCCGTTGATGTGGCTGCGGATTACGGTCGGCTCGCGACCGTTGTCGCAACCGACGTTCATCACCACGTCGCCGCGCTTGGGGACGTAGGACAACGGGGCCAATCTCGCCACAGTCACCGGAGTGGTTGGGCGAATGCTGACCAGGCCAACGTCGCGCTTCAGGTCATAGCCGACCAGTGTCCCTTCCAAGCCCTTGGGGGCGCCGGGGCCAAACAGATCCACTCGGATCTTTCCTTTGCCGGCCGAATCGCGAAACACATGCCCACAGGTGAGGACCAGGGCTTCGCCCGCGCGGCTGTCGATAATGGTGCCGGAGCCAACGGAGTTGCCGTTGGGATCTTCGATCTTCAATCGCACGCTCGACGCCAGACAGGTCTTTGCGGTCTCGTTGCCGGCGTTCAACGCCGAGCCGGCCGCTGCCAACTGCGGACGATGCGGACCTTGTAGCGCCGTGGGCGCGTTCGGCACAAACGGGTGTTGTTCTACATTCGCCGGAAAGTTACCGGCGCTTTTTGAATTGGCGATCGCCGCCAGTTGCGCGGGCGTGGGCGAAGGCGCGGCCGGCGCGGCGTACATTGGCTGCAAGCCGGCGGTTGGTGGCGCGCCTGCCGAAGCCTGGCGGGCCGTGGCCGTTTGGAACATGCGCTCGAGCTGCGCGGGCGTGGCGCCGCCGACAACGCGATCGACCTCTTGTCCGTTCGCGAGCATCACGAAGCACGGAATGGCCGTGATCTTGTACTGCGCGACCAGTGCGCGCTCGCGGTCGAAATCGACTTTGCGGATCTTGTAGCCCTTGGCCGTCAGAGAATCGACGATGGGGCTCATTTGTTGACACGGCCCACACCAGGGCGCCGTGAAATCGAGCAGTTCAACCTCCCCCGCCTGCCCAACACTTGCGATCGAAAGACACAAAACAGCGGACTTCAACCACACCATAAATGATCCCTCCTTGGATCGTGCGCACGGATACCGTGGCGCTGCGCGGTTTGCGGGACGCGCGCAGCAGCGGACCGAGCTATCGCGGGAGCGAGTAGGAAGATGGGTCTGGAGGCGCCGGTCTATAGAAACAGACCGGTGAGCGCCAGCGCGGGGCAACTTCCGTGTCGCCGTCACGGCCAGAACATTGCGTGGTTCGTCGCAGGACCAGTCTCCTTACTGGCGGCGGGTCCAATCCTTTGGACCCCAGACTGCGACGGCGGGACACGCTGTTTCGGACCACAAAGATCGGGGACAAATGCGGGCGGTATCTTGCCGAGGCTTGACAAATCGCACAAGAGCAATCGCCGAGGAATTGCGCGGATTTCAAGAGCTTCGCCGCAGGCCGACGCCCTTCGCCCTGGGGGGCTCTCTGCGTTACAATGCCACGTTCTCAGCGTCCCCTCAGCCTGCTAGCGGCCCCAGGGGGCGGCGCGTCAGACCCTTCCGCGAACCAGCAACAGACACGCGCTGTCTTCTTTTGAATTCGCGCCGCACGGACGGAGATTTCATGGCCCCGCGACGGATCCTAGTCACCAGCGCTCTCCCCTATGCGAATGGCCACATTCATCTGGGCCATCTGGTGGAGTACATCCAGACAGATATCTGGGTCAGATTTCAAAAGCTCTCCGGGCATCACTGCGTCTATGTCTGCGCGGACGACACGCACGGCACGGCCATCATGATCCGCGCTCGCCAAGAAGGGCGCAGCGAAGCCGCGCTGATCGCCGACATGCAGGCGGCCCACGAGAAGGACTTCGCCGGGTTTGATATCGTCTTCGACCACTACAGCAGCACCAACAGTCCGGCTAACGAGGCGCTTTGCGGCGAAGTCTGGAAATCGCTCCGCGCCGCAGGGCTGGTGCAGACGCGCGAAGTAACGCAGCTCTTCGATCCCCAGGCTGGCACGTTTCTGGCAGATCGCTTTGTCAAAGGGACCTGCCCCAAGTGTGGCGCCAAGGATCAATACGGAGACAGCTGCGACAAGTGCGGCAGCACGTATAGCCCTACGGAACTGATCGATCCGGTCAGCACGCACACCGGCGCCAAGCCGGAGCTGCGCTCGGCGGACCACCTGTTTATTGAAACCGAGAAGTCTCGACCGTTTTTAAACGAGTGGACGCAGACCGGCGACCATCTCCATCCGGACGTCGCCAAGTGGTTGGCCGCCGCGTTTCTGGCGGAGCCGCTGCGCGATTGGGACATCTCGCGCCCGGCGCCCTACTTTGGCTTTGAGATCCCGGACGCGCCAGGGCACTACTGGTACGTCTGGTTTGACGCGCCAATCGGTTACATGGCCGCCACCAAGGAATGGGCTGACGCCCGCGGCGAAGACTTCAACCGTTGGTGGCGCGATCCGGCGACGGAGATCCACCACTTTATCGGCAAGGACATCACGTACTTTCACACGCTCTTCTGGCCGGTGATGCTCAAGGCCAGCGGTTTCAATCTGCCACGGATGGTCCACATCCACGGTTTCTTGACCGTCAACGGCGAGAAGATGTCCAAGACCAAGGGGACGTTTGTACGCGCCGCCACGTACCTGGAGCAAGGGCTCAATCCGGCCTATCTGCGTTACTACTATGCGTCGAAATTGACGCCTAAGCTCGACGATCTCGACATGAACCTCGACGAGTTCGTCAACAAGATCAACAGCGACCTGGTCGGCAAAGTGGTCAACCTGGCGAGCCGCACGGCGCGGTTCGTCGAGCAGACCGGCCTGGCCGCCACCTATCCGGACGACGGGGGCTTGTTCGCGAACGCCGCCGCGGCGAGCGCCGAGATCGCGGCCGCTTACGAAGCGTGCGATTTCAATCGCGCCATGCGAACGATCATGCTGCTGGCCGACAGGGCCAATAAGTATGTCGAAGAACGCGAGCCCTGGAAGTTGAACAAGCAGCCGGAGAGCGCAGCCGAATTGCAAAGCGTATGCACCGTGTGTCTCAATTTGTTCCGCCAGTTGGTCGTCTACCTGGCGCCGGTGCTACCGCGTCTGGCCGAACAGACAGGCGAGCTATTGAATCGCCCGATCCAACATTGGGACGAGGCGCAGACGCCGCTGGTCGGCACGCCGGTCAACAAGTTCACGCACTTACTGCAACGCGTTGATGTAGCGCAAGTAGAAAAAATGGTCGCGGCCAGCGCCGAGGCGCCGGCATCGGCCCCATCCAACTCAACTAAATCAACCTTGAAATCTTCAGGAGCCACGATGACGGACGAAACCACGCCAGCGACCGCTACGCCCACGGACTCTGCCTTGCCGGTCGATGGCCCGGAGCCCCTAGCGGCGGAACCAATGGCCGAGCAGATCAGCTACGATGAGTTTGCCAAGGTCGACCTGCGCGTGGCGCGCGTTGTCGCCGCGGAGGAAGTGCCAAAGAGCAAGAAGCTGTTGCGGCTCACGCTCAGCCTGGGCGGAGAAGAACGCCGCAACGTCTTTGCCGGAATCAAAGAGGCGTACAAGCCCGAGGCGCTCGTCGGCCGGCTGGTGATCATGGTGGCCAACCTGGCGCCGCGTCAGATGTCGTCCGGCCTGAGCGAAGGCATGGTCGTGGCCAGCGGCCCCGGCGGCGCGGAAGTATTCATCCTCTCCCCAGACAGCGGCGCCAAGCCAGGCCAGCGAATTCACTAGGGCGCGGTGTTTTGCCTTCAATCGAATGTGCTCTGTGGATTGCCGGGCTTGCAGTATTCGCAGCCATAACTGCGCGTTAGCAGATGCATGGGAATCTTGAACCTCGCGATGCAAAACGGACAGATTCGACAATAGGCGAGGGCAGTGGGTTTTCCGAGAAGGCGGTATCCGAGTTCGGACAGCACCGGCAACACAACCCAAGGCCCCAGCAGGGCTGCCCAGGCGATCAGCGGTCGCAAAACCTGTCGGTCCGCTCCGAAGAGAACGGCAGCGAACACGATGCCGATCACAATGCCGCAAATCGCCAGCCCTCCTAATACTACGGAGAGCGTTCTAAGATAGAACCTTGCGCCCATCCAACCATGCGCAGTCCCGCGATATAGGCCGTAGGCGATCGCGACCGCCACTGCGACTAGGAAGGCGGAAAAATAGGGAATTCCGCCGTTTCTGAACCTCGCAATCGCGAACCAGAAACTGTAACCGGCGCCTGCAATCACAATGCCCATCGCTGTGATCACCGTCGCTGGCATGTGCGATCTTCTCCAGGCGGACGGGCATGTTCGATTGGTTGAGGCCCTACAACTCAACGTCCAGGTTTCGACCGCCGGCTACCTGCACTGCGGTAACGCGTTTTACCGCGCCAGTCTGGGACGGGTTTCGTCGCGAGGGTGGCTTTGGGCGCCGAGTAGCCAGGCGAGGATTCCCTTTTGGGCGTGCAGGCGGTTGGCCGCTTGTTGCACGACGACGCTATTCGGCCCGTCGATCACCTGGTCCGTGACTTCTTCGCCTCGGTGCGCCGGCAGGCAGTGCATAAAGACGGCGTCTGGTCCGGCGAGCGACATCAGCCTGGCGTTGACCTGAAAGTCGGCGAACGCTTTGCGCCGAATGTCGGTCTCGGCTTCCTGGCCCATGCTGGTCCAGACGTCGGTGTAGACGGCCGCGGCGTTCTTTACGGCTTTGGCCGGATCGTTGGTTACCAGCAAATCCAGATTCGGGACTTCGCGCTTCAGCACGGCCAGATAGTCCGCATCGAACTCGTACCCCTTGGGCGTCGCCAGTGCGAAACGCATACCGGTCTTGCCGCAACCCATCGCCAGGCTGCGCGCCACGTTATTGCCATCGCCGATAAAGGCCAGCGTCTCCCCTTCCAGCGGACCGATCAACTCGCGCAGCGTGTACAGGTCCGCCAGGGCCTGGCAGGGATGGTCGTAGTCCGTCAGGCCGTTGATCACGGAGCACTTGCAGAATTGTGCCAGGTCCGTGACTTTGTCGTGGCTGTTGGTGCGGACGACGATCACGTCGACGTACTCGCTTAGCACGCGGCCGAAGTCGGCCATGCTTTCGCGCGAGCCAAAGCCAACGTCGTCCCCCAGAAACAGGCTCTGACCGCCCAGGTTGATGATGCCTGCTTCAAAGCTGACGCGCGTTCGCAAAGAGGGTTTATCGAACAGCAGCGCCATCACGCGCCCGGGCAGGAGCGGCTCGCGCAGCCCTTGCTGGTATTTGGCCTTCAGGTCTTCCGTGATGGCAAAGATGCGGTCGAGTTCTGCGCTTGTCAGATCGGCCAGTGTGATCAGATGTCTCATGCGTGGTTGGGTATCCCGAGCCGCTTGCGTCCTAGGGGACGCAGTGCGCTTACTTGGCCTGTTCCTTAATGACCTCGGCCAGAATATCACAGCCCTGTTCTGCTTGCTGGGGAGTGAGATTCATGGCGGGCAATAACCGGATGACGGTGTTGTGGGTGCAATTAATCAGCAATTTGCGATTCATGCATTCCCGCACAATCGCCGCTCCTTCGGTCGCTAGCTCCACGCCGATCATGACGCCCAGCACGCGGACGTCGCGGACCAGGTCACATTCGTCGCGGAGGGCTTCCAACCGGGTCTTGAAGATCTGGCTGATCCGCTGCGTATTTTCCAGCAGCTTCTCGTCTTCGATCATTTCGATCGCAGCGATGCCTGCCCTCGCGGCGATTGGATTACCGCCAAACGTGGCCGCGTGCATGCCTGGTCGCAGGCTGGGGGCGATCTCCGCGGTGGTCAAAAGAGCGCCACCGGCGATGCCGCCGCAGATTGCCTTGGCCAGCGTCATCACGTCCGGCGTGACGCCAAAATGTTGATAGGCAAACCAGTTACCGGTCCGTCCGCAACCGGTTTGAACTTCGTCGAACATTAGCAGCAGGCCGTTGTCATCGCACAGCTTGCGCAGGCCTTCCAGGAAACCAGGAGGGGGCAGGTTGACGCCCCCTTCGCCCTGGACTGGCTCGACCATGATCGCGGCAGTCTCAGCGTCGATCTTGCGTTTGACGAATTCGAGATCGCCGAACGGAGCATAGACAAAGCCGGCCATCAGTGGGCCGAGGCCTTCATGGTATTTCGGCTGTGCGGTGGCGGCCGTGGCGCCCAGCGTGCGGCCGTGGAAACTTCCTTCGAAGGTGATGATCTTGTATCGCTCTTTGGGCGTGTGCAGACGGGCCAGCTTGATGGCGGCCTCGTTGGCTTCCGCGCCCGAATTGCAAAAGAACGCCTGCCCTCCAAAGCTGCGATCCGAGAGGGCTTTGGCCCACATCCCTTGCGCTTCGGTGTACCAGGTGTTGGGGACGTGGATCAGCGTGGCGACTTGCTCCTGCACCGCCTTGACCACAGGCTCTGGACAGTGGCCTAGCAGGTTGCAGCCCCAGCCGGGAAAGAAATCCAAGTAGCGATTTCCTTCAGCGTCCCAGACGTAGCTCCCCTCGCCGCGCACTAGACAAACCGGGTAGCGGCCATAGTTAGGCACGACGTACCGCTTGAACAGTTCCACGACCTCGGTCGAACTGGACGCGTTTGCAGTGGCCACGATTGTGGGGTCTCCTGAAGTAACAAATCGGGCAACGGACTTATCCGCGGCGCCTGACAACTATTCGCCAACCAAATCAGCCGAACGAAACCAAACCATTCTAGAGCCTTGTTCAGTCGGCAAGGTTCGCGTCCGTCAAGGTTATCCGGTCCAGCCAATCCATGGATCCCGCTTTGGTTGGATCCGGCGGCCTGACCCGAGCAGCCTAACGCGAGCGCGTGATCTCTGTCCCTACGCCGCGGCTGGTGTAAACCTCCATCAGCAGCGAGTGCCTGAGACGTCCATCAATAATATGGATCTTGCGGACGCCGCGGTCGAGCGTTTCCAGGCAGGCCTGAACTTTGGGGATCATGCCAGACTCAATCGCGCCGCTGGCAATCAGAGACCTGGCCTCGACGTCCGACAGCGAATGGATCAGCGAATCTGGGTCTTCTTTCTTGCGGCGGACGCCATTCACGTCGCTCAAGAAGACCAGCTTTTCGGCCCCCAGCGCTTGGGCGACTGCCGTGGCCGCTGTGTCTGCGTTGACGTTCAGTTTCTCGCCTAGATCGTCTACGCACATCGACGGAATGATCGGCACGATCCCCGCGTAGCATAGGTTGGAGATCGTCGCGTGGTCCACGCGGGTGACGCCGCCGACAAAGCCCAGATCAATGGGCTCGCCATCCGCGCCGTCCAGTTGAATTTGCTCGCCGAACAGGACGTTGGTGGTCTGAAAGTTAAGCGGCGCGGCGCGTCCGCCCAATTCTTCGACGCGGGCGACCAGCTCTTCGTTGGCTTCGTACGCCAAGACGCGTTCGACGATGTCGCGCGCGGCGGCGTCCGTATAGCGACGACCTTGGATGAAGCGTGGTTGCAAGCCTTCGGCTTCCATCGCGCGGCTGATGGCAGCGCCACCGCCATGCACGACGACCGGGCGCATGCCGACGGTGGACATGAAGACGATGTCCAGCAGCAAGTGTCGCAGCGCGTTGGGATCTTCCATCACGCTGCCGCCGAGCTTGATCACGGTGACCTTATCTCGGAACTTGCGAATCCACTCCAGAGCCTCGATGAGAACGTCAGCCTTCTCGATCGCCTTGGTCAGCGGTTTGCTCACGGCAATTTGTCTATGCAGAGGGGTGGCGGCGGTTGAAATACTCACCGAGAACATTCCCCCGATTTTATCAATACCGAGGTGACGAATTGGCCGAGGATCGGCGCCCAGTATCCGCGTTTTCGGGGCTTTCGGTGGTCGCCCCTCGCCCGTTCAATACCTGGGACTCAAATAGGGAAAGAGCTATTGTAGGAGCGGCGTTTTGGGTGTCAACCAACGACAATGGGGCTAGAGTGGCCGCGGCGACAGGCGATTGCCTCTCGCATTCCCCGCTGGAACGCGCGGCTGGTCCCCTGGAAACCAGTTGGATTTCATGCCAAGATGGGGACCGCGGTGGATTCGCTTCAAGCACCCCCATTTCGCGCCGCTCTCGCCGCTTGCTGAAGCGACGACCGGCTACAGAATATGAGCCGAAAAGTCGCCGTTGTGTTGGCCGCAGGCAAAGGAACTCGCATGCAAAGCGAGCTCCCCAAGGTCTTGATCGAGATTTGTGGCCGGCCGATGCTCGATTACGTGCTCGACGCCCTGGAAAAGGTCGGCTTTGACCAGGTGGTGGTTGTCGTCGGCTATCGGGCCGCGGACGTCCAACGCGCCGTCGGCGGAAGAAAAAACATCTCGTTTGCCCTGCAAGAGCAGCAAATGGGGACAGGGCACGCCGTGATGACCTGCCGCGAGGCGCTCGCCAATCACGACGGCGCCGTGGCCGTGGTCACGGGCGACGCCCCGATGATCCAGCCAGAGTCGCTGCAAGCCCTACTGGCCGAATACGATCGCCAGCACCCGGCCTGCGTCATGGGGACCATTCATAAAGACGCTCCGGGTGGTCTGGGCCGCATTATCCGCGACGCTGACGGCCAGTTTCAGGCCATTGTCGAAGAGAAAGACGCGACGGAAGCGCAGCGCAAAATCACCGAAGTTAACATGAGCTGCTACGTGTTCGATTGCCGGTCGCTGCTGACCGCCCTCGACGAACTACGGCCTGACAACGCCCAAGGCGAATACTACATCACAGACTGCCCCGGTTTGATGCGTCGCGAAGGGAAGCAGGTGTTAGCGCTCCCGGTACTGCGGCCGATTGAATCGCTGGGCGTCAATACCATGGACGAACTTCGACAAGTCGAAGAAGTCGTCCGGGCCGGGAATTACAGCGGCAAATAGCGACGATTCACGCGTCTCGCGGCCGCAGTAAGCGAGCTGTGGCGGACGCAAAATCAGTGGCCCGCGGGGCGCATTTCGGTATTCGTTTTGGTCCGCGGCAAGCGCGGCCGTTTCTCCAATAGTTCTTGAAGATCGGACTCTCTGATGAATGGCCTGAAGATCTTCAGCGGTCGCGCCAATCCCCCTCTAGCCCGACGAATTTGCGAGTATTTAGGCCTGCCGATGGGGGCGATCTCGATGGGAAACTTCCCGGATGGCGAGATCTCCTGCAAGATCGACGAAGATGTCCGCGGTCGCGACGTGTTTCTCGTCCAGCCCACCTGCCCTCCGGTGAACGACAGCTTGATGGAGCTGTTGATCATGATCGAGAGCTGCAAGCGGGCGAGCGCAGAGCGGGTGACCGCGGTGCTCCCTTACTTCGGCTACGCGCGCCAGGATCGCAAGGATGAAGGACGCGTGCCGATCACTGCCAAGCTGGTGGCCAACATCATCACCCGCGCCGGCGCGGATCGCGTTTTGACAATGGACCTGCACGCGGCCCAAATTCAGGGCTTTTTTGACGTTCCGGTCGATCACTTGTACGCCGCGCCTGTGTTGAACGATTACTTCCAGAAGATGGGAATCGACGAACAGGACCTGGTGGTCGTCAGCCCGGACGAGGGGAGCATCAAGCGCGCTCTGGGGCACGCGAAACGCCTGGGAGGCCGGCTGGCAATTGTCGATAAGCGACGCAGCAGCGCCGAAAAGACGAACCAGGAGAACATCATCGGCGGCCCGGTCGCCGGCAAGGTCTGCCTGATGTTCGACGACATGATCAGCACCGCCGGCAGTATTACCGGCGCGGCCCAAAAGCTGCACGACGCCGGCGCCAGCAAGATCTTTGTGGCCGCCACGCACGGCGTGCTGTGCGGCCCGGCGATCGAGAAATTGCAGGCCGCCCCGATCGAAAGCGTGGTGATTACCGACACCATTCCGCTGACGCCCGAAAAGGCCGAACTGGCCAAAGTCACGGTCCTGACCGTGGCGCCGCTGCTGGGTGAGGCGATTAAGCGGATCCACCGGAACGAATCGGTCAGCCGGCTGTTTGTGTAGATCAGACGGGGCTGTAGGTCTGAAATCCTGCCGAGGGAGGTGGTGGGAAAGAACGCCCTTTTCGCGTTCACTTTCCGCTGCGACCGGACCCGCTGCAATCGGCCTGGTTTCTTGACTTTAAGCGGGCTTGCAATTCGCCTATTTTCCGCCACAATGGCGATTCTCGCGCCTGCCCGTCTGGGCCGGCTGCTGGGGGTGGGCTATTTGCCTACGGAGCCAGTTCCTTTTTAGGGCAAGTCCCTTACGGGGGACGGTTCCCTCGCGACACAAGCTGTTTTGGCTCGCGCAAGTGACCGAGAGTGGGTCGCTGGTGACGGGATTATTTGCACGAATTATTGGCGATCGCCGCTGTGACTATGTGGGTCCGCGGTTTTGCGGTCAGGAGTTAGAGAGACATGTCGGAATCTTTGAAGGTCGAACGTCGTAAGACTAGCGGCAAGCGAGCGTCGCGCCAGCTGCGTTATCAGGGCATTGTCCCCGTAGTTCTGTACGGCCACGGCGAGGACACCCTCAGTCTGACCGTGCCGGCGGACCAACTGCGAGCCGCGCTGCGTCATGGCGCCCGCGTGGTCGACCTGGAAGGCGCTGTCAACGAGAAGGCGTTCATTCGCGAGATGCAGTGGGATCCGTTCGGCACGCATATTTTGCACGTCGACTTCACCCGCGTTTCGCTCGACGAGCGTTTGCAGATCGAGGTCCCGGTTACGTTGCGTGGCGAGAGCCCGGGCGTGAAAGAAGGTGGCCACATTGAGATCCTGCAACACTCGGTGGAAATTGACTGCCTGGCGGTCGCCATTCCCGAGAAGGTCGAACTCAAGGTTTTTGAGCTGCAGCTGGACCAGTCGCTGCGGGCCAGCAATATCGAGCTGCCGGCTGGCGTAACGCTGATTACCGACCCGGAAACCGTGATCGTCCACTGCGCGTTGCCTATTGTGGAGAAGGACGACGAAGGCGCCGAAGGCGAGCCGGAGATCATCGGCCGCAAGGCGGACGATGGCGAGAAGGAAGAAGAATAGTCCGTGTCGCAGAATCGCGGCGGCAATTGGCCGCGTGAGGGCGACGGCGATTGAGATAAGACCGCATGAAATTGGTCGTTGGGTTAGGAAATCCCGGCAGCAAGTACGAGGGGACGCGGCATAACGTCGGTTACCAGGTCTTGGAAGAACTGGTCCAGCGCGGCGGCGGGCCCCGGAAAAAGAAGGCGTTTCAGGGCGAGGTGGCCGAAATTACGGCGCAGGGGGAGCGGATTCTGCTCCTCTGGCCACACACCTTCATGAATCGCAGCGGCGCAAGCGTGCTGGAAGCCCGCGACTTTTACAAGATTGAGACCCCGCACATTTTGATCGTTTGTGATGATTTCAACCTGCCGCTGGCTAAGTTGCGCATTCGGGCGACTGGCTCCTCGGGCGGGCAAAAAGGAATCGCCGACATCATCCGCGTGCTGGGAACGGAAGACGTGCCAAGGATGCGGGTAGGAATTGGCGCTATCCCGGACCACTGGGAAGGCGCGGATTACGTGCTCGGCAAGTTCACCCGGCAGGAAGCCCCGATCGTCGCGGACGCCATGTCCAAAGCGGCGGAAGCGGTAGAGTCGTGGGCCACGCGGGGCATGCAGCAGTGCATGAACCAATATAATTAGCCGGCAGATTCCGACAGTTACCTGTACATGAGCCGGTTGCCGACATCGCCAGCAAATAGTTCAAATCAACACCGCACATAAAACCACAGCGACCATTTTTTCGAGGAGACAGAGCTTTGGCTGAGAACGCGTACGAAGGGTTGTTCATTTTTGATGCGAATCGTTACGCCCGGGAGCCGGCCAATGTGTCCGGCCAGTTGGCTACGATGATCCAGAAGCACGGTGGCATGGTCCTGGCCAGCCGGTTGTGGGAAGAGCGCCGCCTGGCCTATCCCATCAACGGTCAGCGCAAGGGAACGTACTGGCTGACGTACTTCAAGATTGACAGCAGCCAGATTGAGCCGATGCGACGCGAGTGCCAGATCAACGAGAACGTTCTCCGCGAGCTGATGCTGAAGATCGATCCACGGATCGTCGACGCGCTGGTCGAGCATGCCCTGGCCAGCGGGATCGAGAAGCCCAAGCCGGCGCCCAAGCCGGTCCCGGTCGCCGTCATCAGCCCAGACGACGAGCCGCCTGTGGACCTGGATAACTAATCTGCGCGGTGGCCCTTACGGGACCATTGCGGCGGCGGCGACGGGAGCAACGGAGCGGCCTGAGCGGCGATCGCTTGGGACGTCTTTTGCGGCGGGCGCCAGCAGCGCTTGAAATAGCGCAGCGGCCGCGATAGTATCCGCATATAGGACAAATGTTCAGTCGTCCTGCTTTGCTGTGACGCTGGCAGTGGGCAGTTAGCGCAACAGCGCACGCACGAGAATCAGGAGTCTCCCGATCATGGCCAGCTTCAATCGAGTCATTCTTGTCGGGAATCTAACGCGCGACCCAGAGCTGCGCTATACGCCCAGCAATACGGCCGTGACCGAGATCGGGCTGGCCGTGAACGACCGTCGCAAGACGGCGTCGGGCGAGTGGGTCGAGGAGACAACCTTTGTCGACGTTACGCTTTGGGGCCGCACTGCCGAGGTTGCCAGCGAATATCTGACCAAAGGGGCGTCGCTGCTGGTCGAAGGGCGCCTCAAGCTCGATAGCTGGGAAGCCAAAGACGGCCAAAAGCGCTCCAAGCTCCGCGTCGTCGGCGAGAAGATGCAGATGCTCAGTGGCAAAGGGGGCGGTGGTGGCGGAGGCGGAGGTGGTGGCGGAGCCAGCCGAGCTCCGGCCGGGCGTGGCCGCGGTGGATCTGGCGGCGGCGGTGGAGGAGGCGGATCGAACTACGATGACGCCGATTTCGGGCCACCGGCAGACGTCTACTCCGGCTCCGACGAGCCCAGTCGTGGCGCACCTCCTGACGACGATATTCCTTTCTGAGTTGGCCGTTCTAAGCTGCAAAGAAACTAGCCGGTCAGACAGCACGATTTGGCTGGCCGGAAACCGGTCCTTCTTCCCCTGGCCCACTGGCGGGTCGTCGGGTACGATGAGGGGCCGTTCGCTCTGGTGGACGCCGTTACCTAATATCAATCGCGCGATTTGTGAGACGAGAGCCCCCGATGGTCACGAAGAAAGCTAAGTCCGCTGCCAAGCTCGCGTCCTCTGCCAGGCGCCAACCGCGCGGCTGCCTCCCCAAGGGTCCTCACGGCGGTATCGAACTGCTGTTGATTCAAGCTGTTGATCATCTGGGCAAGCAAGGCGAAGTAGTCGAAGTTCGCCCCGGCTTCGCCAAGAACTACCTGCTGCCGCAGGGTTTGGCGACGATTGCTACCGACCATCACAAGCGGATGGTCGAAAAGCACCGCGCCAAGTTGCAAGAAATTCAGAACGCGCGATTGGCCGGCTTGCGTAACTTGGCCGAGGAACTGGGACGCCAGAGCATCACCATCGAAGCCAACGCCAACGACGAAGGCCATCTGTATGGCTCGGTCGGAGCGTCGGAGATCGTCAGCGCTCTGAAGCGAAACGACTTCACCATCACCGCCGACCAGGTCCGCCTGAAAGGCCCGCTCAAGGAGTTGGGTCTTTACACCGTGCAGATTCACATCGGTCACGAGATCGAGGCGGAGCTCAAGGTGTGGGTCGTGCCAACAGTGACGGACGAAGACGCTGCCCCCCAGGCCGCGCCGGCGCCCAAGCAAGCCTAAGGCCTGCTTAACGTTGCCACTCTCGTTATCTCCAACGCGCTAGCGATACGCGCTGATTCGTTTCCGCGCTGATGCTCTGCTCGCGTTCGGCGACTCCTTGTCCGTCGTTTCGATTGCGAGCATTTCGATTCCGTCCCGCGTGTTTCCCCCCGCATGGGACAGGGCACATTTTGTAGCGGCGTTTCGGCGATCTACCAATCGGTTGACGATCGCCCTCGCGTACGATGGAATGCGGAGAGTACCGCGGCGCGCAGGCGAGTTGTTTCCGTCAGTGCCGGTTTCGCCGCTCGCAGCGTTCAGGGAGGAAGATTACATGGCCACCGCGCACGTCGATTCGCGTTCTTCAGGCGCCGCTCGCACGGATCTCTTCGATCGATTGCCGCCGCAGAGCGTCGAGGCCGAAAAAGGCGTCTTGGGCAGCGTTTTGCTGGATCCTTTGCTGTGCGATGACGTCGCACTGGTCGTCCGTCCGCAAGACTTCTACGCGCATGCGCATCAGACGCTATTCACGCATCTGCTTGAGATGCACGAGGCCGGTTCGCGGATCGATATCACGCTGTTGGTCGATCGGCTGAAGAAGGCCGGCGATTTCGAATCGGTCGGTGGCAGCAGCTACCTGGGCGAGGTCCTGCAATCCGTCCCCACCGCGGCCAACGCCGTGCATTACGCGCAGGTCGTCCGCGACAAAGCCACGCTCCGCGCGCTGATCCACACCAGCACGGAGATTCTACGAGACGCCTACGATCAATCGCGCGAACCGCAAGAGTTGCTTTCGTCGGCGGAAGAGCAGGTCTTCCGGATTCTCGAAGACGGCACCGCCGCGGACATCATCAGCATGGAGGACGCGCTCGGCGAAACGCTCTCGCGAATCGACGCGCGTCTAAGTCACGGCGGTATTCCGGGCTGCGTGGAAACCGGCTTTACGGAGTTGGACGCCATGATGGGCGGCCTCAACGCAGGCGAGTTGATCATCATCGCCGGCCGCCCTGGCATGGGCAAAACGGCCCTGGCGGCCAACATCGCCGAGCACGCGGCGATGAATCAGCAGATGACATTGTTCGTCAGCCTGGAAATGTCGCGGCATGAGCTCAGCGAGCGCATGCTCTGCTCCTATGCGCGCATCAATTCGCACAAGCTTCGCAACGGGCATCTCTCTCGCGCAGAACAGGACCGCTTGCCGGATGTCTCGTCCGAGTTGAGCCAGGCAACGCTCTACATTGACGACAGCCCGAGCCGGACGATGGCCCAAATCGCCGCCACGGCGCGCCGTCTGAAGCGCCGCAAAGAGTTGAGCCTGGTGATCATTGACTACTTACAGTTGATTGAGCCGGACAACAACAAGGATCAGCGGCAGGAGCAGGTCGCCCGGATCGCACGCCGTCTGAAGACGCTAGCACGCGAACTCAAGGTGCCGGTGCTTTGCCTGGCGCAGTTGAATCGCCAGGCGGAAGCGTCGCGGGACAACATCCCCCGGCTGAATCATCTCCGCGAGAGTGGCGCCATTGAGCAGGACGCAGACGCCGTGATGTTCGTCCATCGCGAAGAGTATTACGCCACGGATCCGGAGCAGAAGTCCAAGGTCGCCGGCCAGGCGGATATTATCATCGCCAAGCAGCGCAGCGGACCAACCGGCACGTCGCGCGTGCAATGGAAGCAAGAGTTCACGCGGTTCGAAAACCCGACGAGCGAATTCCTGGACGAGTCGGAATTCACGCGTCCGTTCTAGCCGCCAGAGCAGGCTGGCTGCAAACCGGCGCCGGCTTTGATTGCCTGCCGCTTTGTGCATCGCCCGCTCAATCGCGCAGCACGTTGTCGCTAGTTCGCGCAGCTCATCCGGTTTGCGCAGACACTCTTCATTGGCAGATGCGCTAGCAATCTTTTGGGTGGGCGCCAGCATCCAGAAATTCTGCTAGCGATTACGATTCATCCAGCTTCTTGCCAGAAACAGCACAGAAATGAGCTGTATTCGCCTTGCCGGGTGGGTCGCCTTGCAGTATTTCTACGCGACCTTTCCCGAGGACTCCCCGCGAGTCTCTGCGCGGTGGCCAAACGTCGGCCAGGCGAACCGCGAGGAAACGAGAGCGGGCGTCCTTGTCTACTACGTCTTATCTGCGTCCAATCTGCTCCCTGGAATACGCCCTGATGGCCGGCGGCCGCTCCCATTTTGCCCTGACTGTGCGCTGCCTTGCCGGCTGTTTGTCGGCATGGCTGGCGCTCTCAGCGCTTTCGGCGCTAGCCCAAGTAATACCGAGCGGGCCAGTCAACATTTACAGCTCGGGTGGACCACCAGCGCGAGACACTCGGCCGAAGAGTTATCGCCCGCCGAAGAATCCACCTGCCGCTCAGCCGCCAGCGGCCGCGGCGCCGGGCACTGGGCAAGTTGCTGGGCCGGCGCCAGGGCAGAACTATCCTCCACCGGCGTCACCGCCGCCGGGAGCAGTTGCTCCAACTCCGGCAGTTGGCGCCCCGGGCGGTCCCTCCGGCCCGCTGTTGCCTGGTCTGCCGCAGGTCGGCGAGGTGCGCATCGAGGGTAACCGCAACGTTCAACAGCAAAAGATTCTGGCGATCATCAAGACCCGTCCCGGTCGCGGCCTGGACCGTAATCAGGTCGAAGAAGATGTCCGCAAGTTGCTCAAGACGCACTTGTTCATCAATGTCGATCCGCGCTACGAACGCGCGCCGGACGGCAGCGTGCTGGTGATCTTCCGCGTCGTCGAGCGGCCGACAATTCGGCACGTGCGCGTCCTGGGAACCACCAAGTCCCAGTACGCCCTGGCCAAGCAACACGGCTTAAAGAAAGGGGATCCGCTCGATCCCTACGCCGTGGACGAAGCTCGTTCCAAGCTCGAGACCTGGTACCACGCCAAGGCCTACTCGCAAGCCACCGTTACTACGCTCGAAGGGGACAAGCCCGGGGATCTCGGCGTGACGTTGGTCGTCAACGAAGGGCTGAAGCAGAAAGTGGGCAAGGTTAATTTCGAAGGGAACGAGATCGCCACCGACGGTCGCTTAAAGACCCAGATCCAGTCGAAACCGCCGGTCCTGTGGCTGTTTAAGGGCGAAGTGGATTACGACCGCGTCGATGAAGACGTGCAGCGATTGATCGACTACTACCGTGGTCTGGGCTTCTTCAAAGCCCGCGTCGGTCGAGAGTTGAAATTCAACGACAACCAGAATTGGGCCACGATCAACTTCGTGATCGATGAAGGCCCGCGCTACCTGGTGCAAAATATCTCGATCATTGGC
>Ga0105047_10006883_pt1 | contig 19226 bp, 22 predicted proteins | sample MAT04_FD_78384 | JGI IMG/M metagenome (GOLD analysis project Ga0105047, IMG submission 78384) | Freshwater microbial communities from Lake Fryxell liftoff mats and glacier meltwater in Antarctica - MAT-04 (megahit assembly) | ecosystem: Environmental > Aquatic > Freshwater > Ice > Liftoff... | reverse complement strand
GATGGTCTTGTAGCCGCGGGCGACCTGATAGCGTTCCATCGACACGTACATGTAGGCCAGGCAGGCGGTGACGCCGCCGGTCAGCACGGCCATCGAGATCAGCAGGCTGATCCACGGCCGGTCGACGTGCGCCTGATAGATGCCGACCGTGAGCATCCCGACGACCAGCGCGGTGAAGCTGGGCCAGCGAGTCCAGGCGAGCGTCTGTTCCCACAGCCGAAAGCCGCGGCGGATGAGGCTTTCGATGATGCGGCCGACGAAGCCGATCGCCCGATCAGCCCAGCCGAGCAGAAACAATGCCCCGGCCAGCACGATCAGGAAGACGATTGTCGAAAGAATCCAGAAGGTGGAATTCGCCTGATCGAGGTAGACGTTCCACGGTTGACCGGGCATGGCAGCATTCCGAAGATGAAGAGTCGGGCAGAATCCTCACGGCAAACGGTGCGCCAATCCGCAGCCGTTACTTCACCTTCGAGTAATCCGTCCCCTTGTAGAACTTCACTTCGACCTTGGTCAGCAGCTTGCCGTTCTTTTCGGAGTTGTCGCGAGCTTTGACCCAATCGGGGTCGGCGCGGAAGCTGTCCCATGCCTTCTTGGCAGCTTCTTCGCTGGGATGGGCGACGATGTAAACCAGTACTTCCTCCGCCCCCTTCGCATCCGTGGGAACCCAGAAGCCGACCAGTTCCATGCCGTGCTTCTCGAGCAACTTGCAGGTGTGGTCGCGAAAGCGCGCATGCAGGTCGGCCATCTTACCCGGGGCGGCGTAGTAGGTGCGCATCTCGAAGACGCGGCCTGCGCCATCCGCGGGCTTGTCGGCGGCGACGGCGCGGGGCGACAGCAGGGCCATCGCCAGAAACATCAATGCGATCAGCTTCATCGGTGTCACTCCAGATTTACTTCTTGCCCGGGAACACGTGCCCGGCCACGTCCATCGGCACACTGTACACCGATGTGCGGGCGGTCACAAACAATGTCTTCATGTCTTTTCCACCAAACGTGGCGTTCGATGGCTGTTCCGGGAACTTGATGACGCCGAGCGGCTTGCCATCCGGTGCGAAAATCTGCAGGCCCAACGCGGAGGTGATGTACAGATTCCCCTTCGTGTCGATCGTCAGCCCGTCGCCTCCGCCGGCTTTCTTGCCCTCGGCCTGCGCGAGCGTGCAGAACACCTTCCCTTTGCCGATCTTGCCCTGGCCTTCTACCAGGTAGGTCATCATCTCGGCCTGGCCGGAGGGGATGACGTACAGCGTCTTTTCATCGGGCGAGAGGATCACGCCGTTCGGGTTCGGCAGGTCGTCGATTAATCGAGTAACCTTGCCTTCAGCATCACCGTAGTAAACAGCAGTCTTTCCCTGCGGCAGCTCTTTCGGTGCCCGGAAGGCCGGGTCGGTGAAATAGACACCGCCTGCCTGATCGACAACAAGGTCGTTGGGGGCATTGAAGCGCTTGGCGTCGTGCGTCGGCGCAACCATCCGGCGGGTCTTGCCGTCGGCACTCCAGGCGACGATCTGGCCATCCATCTCGCAGGCGACCAGCTCGCCCTTGCCGTTGAACATCAACCCGTTGGCGTGGTTCGACTTATCGACGAATACGGTCACGTTGCCATCGGTGTCGATCTTGTGGATCTTCTCCTTGGGAATGTCGGTGAAGTACAGGTTGCCGGCCTTATCCGATGCCGGGCCTTCGGTAAAGTCATGGCCGGTAGAGACTTTCTTCACCGGGCCGGTCGGCCCCAACCCTTTGATGGCGTCCTGAGCGGGCAGCGCGGTCACGACCAGGCCGGCGAACAACGCGATCGAAGCAAGCGAACGCAGCAACATGAGATGTCCTTTTATCAGTGTGGATCGAGGGTGCGGGTTCAATTAGCCTGTAGCCGACAGAATTCCCGAGGTGGACGACAGCGACAGGGAAGCCATTCATGGGGGATAGTCAAGCGATCGTCAGTTTATGCGACTCAAGCGACCGTACCGGAACAAGTTAGGTTGAAACCGGGTATTCTTCGCAAAAATTGAACAACCAGCATAACCGATTCGTTGACTCCCCTGTTTCGGGCGAATAGATTGAGGACAATTCTTTCCGAAACGCCCACTTGTCAGAGATCAGCCGCCATGACACGCAAGAGCGATGCCGGTTCCTCCCCCGCCCCGGAACGGCCCGCATCTGCGAAGGATTTGAAATCCTACCGCGTGCAGATCGACAAATTGGACCTCCAGATCCTCGAACTGGTGAACAAGCGTGCCAGTCTGGCATCGCAGATCGGCAAGGTCAAGAACGACAACGGTGAGAGCATCTTCTCCCCCGCACGGGAAGAAGAGGTCATTCAGAACGTTCTGAAAAGCAGCCATGGCCCGTTGACCGAGCCGACCCTCCGGGCGATCTACCGCGAGCTGATCAGCGGCAGCCGGGCGCTTCAGCGCGTGCTGAAAGTCGCGTTCCTGGGGCCGGAATACAGCTTCAGCCATCTGGCGGCCCTGACGCGTTTCGGCGAAGCGATCGAGTACATGGCCGTCGGCAACATCGCGGCCATCTTCGAGGAAGTGAATCGCAAGCACGTCGACTTCGGCGTGGTGCCGCTCGAGAACTCGACCGACGGCCGGGTGGCCGACACGCTGGACATGTTCATCCGCCTGCCGCAGATCCGCATCTGTTCGGAAGTACGCATCCGCGTCCACCACAACCTGCTGACCAACTGCGAACAAACGGAGATCCGCCGGATTTACAGCAAGCCCCAGGCGTTGTCGCAGTGCCGTAACTGGCTCAGCAAGAACGTCCCGCAGGCAACGCTGCACGAAGTGACCAGCACCGCCGCTGCCGCCCAGCTGGTGCAGCGCGAGCCCGGTGCCGCCGCCGTCGCCAGCCGCGAAGCGGCCGTGCGCTACGGCCTGCGCGTGCTGTTCCCGGACATTGAAGACTCCCCGCACAACGAGACTCGCTTCGCCGTCATCGGCCCGCACGACGCCCAGCGCACCGGCAACGACAAGACCGCCATCATGTTCGAAATCCCGCACAGCCCGGGCTCGCTGGCGGACATCCTCAACCTCTTCAAGCAGAACAAGGTCAACCTGACCTGGATCGAATCGTTCCCCAGCTCCGAAGCCAAGGGCGAGTACGTCTTCTTCGTCGAATTCGAAGGCCACACCGACGACACCAAGGTGAAGAAGACTCTCGGTTCGCTCGAAGGGCACTGCGAGAAACTGAGCAACCTGGGTTCATTCCCGGTGGCGACAATGCTGGATTAGTGCAAGTTGTATGATGAGTATGGCTAGCGTGCATCCCGACGGGATGCACGGTCAATCCCGGCGAGGAAGCCGACATGACCCTCCATATCGACGTTGAACAGGAATCCGACGGCCGTTGGATCGCGGAAGTGACGGAATTGCCGGGAACAATGGTCTACGGCAGCGAACACCATGATGCCATCCTCAAGGCGCGTGTACTTGCGTTCCGCGTTCTTGCAGACCGATTGGAGCACGGTGAGAGTCTTCCCGATCTGGACGGCGTGTTCGCCGAGTCGGCATGAACTGGCCGTCGACGAAAGCTCGTCGTGTACTCGCGGCACTGCTGCGAATCGGTTGGTCAATCAAGCGGCATGTTGGAAGTTCGCATCGCATTCCGGAGCGCGTCGGCTGGGCCGACTACGTCTTTGCCTTCCACGACAATGACGAAATCGGGCCGAGGATGCTGGCGCGGATCGCGAAACAGACCGGGTTGACGCCAGATGACATTTGAGCCCATCCCTTCGGGATGGCCGCTAACCTCCTTCTCTCCATCATCCATTTGATACCCCATGATCCTCATCCTCCACCCCGACATCACCCAATCGCAGATCGACCACATCCATGAGCGCATCGCCGCCATCGGCTCCCGGCCGCATGTATCGCAGGGGGAGCAGCGGACCATCATCGGCGTCATCGGCGATGAGGGAAAGCCGCAGATCGAGGCGTTTGCTTCGATGCCGGGCGTCGAGCGGGTGCTGCCGATCCTGAAGCCGTATAAGCTGGCCAGTCGGGAGATGCGCAAGGCTGATACCGTTGTCAGCGTCGGCAACGTGAAGATCGGCGGCGGGCATTTCGCGATGATCGCGGGGCCCTGCGCGGTCGAGAGCAAGCAGGGGCTGGACGCGATCGCGAAAGCGGTCAAAGCTGCCGGGGCGGACATCCTGCGCGGCGGGGCGTTCAAGCCGCGTACCAGTCCGTACAGCTTTCAGGGGCTGGGCCAGCAGGGGCTCGAGATTCTGCGTGAAGTCGGCGATGCCCACGACATGCCGGTCGTCACCGAGGTGATGGACCCGCGGCAGGTGGCTCTCGTCGAGCAATGGGCCGACATGTTCCAGGTCGGTGCCCGCAACATGCAGAACTTCGACCTGCTCAAGGAGATCGGCCAGACGCGCAAACCGGTGCTGCTGAAGCGCGGCATGAGTGCGACCGTGAAAGACCTGCTGATGTCGGCCGAGTACCTGCTGGCGGAAGGCAACAGCCAAGTGGTGCTGTGCGAACGCGGTGTGCGCAGCTTCGAGGATTCGACGCGCAATATGCTCGACCTGAGCGCGGTGCCGAACGTGAAGGGTCTCAGCCACCTGCCGATCATCGTCGATCCCAGCCATGCGACCGGCCGGCGTGACCTGATCCCGGCGATGGCATTGGCGTCCGTCGCCGCCGGTGCGGATGGTGTGCATATCGAAGTGCACGACTGCCCCGAGAAGGCCCTCTCCGATGGCCCGCAGGCGCTGCTGCCCGACGCGTTCGCGTCGCTGATGGTGCGGATTCGTAAACTGGTGGAAGTGATGGGAACGAGAATCTGAACGAGAACCCCCCGATGCGCAAGAAATTCATTGCCGGCAACTGGAAGATGTACACCTCGCTGCCGGGGGCGAAGGAACTGGCCGCCAGCGTGGCGAAAGGCGTGGCCGACAGTGCGGTGGTCGTGGCGGTCTGCCCGCCGTTTCCGTGGCTGCTGCCCGTGGCCGAGGTGCTGAAGGGCAGCAAGGTTCACCTGGGTGCGCAGAACTGCCATTACTCGTCTGAAGGGGCCTATACGGGCGATGTTGCCCCTCGGATGCTGCTCGAGGCCGGCTGCGAATTCGTCATCATCGGCCACAGCGAACGCCGGCACGGGTTGGGCGAGGCAGAGCGCATTCTGAACCTGAACGTGAAGGCCGCGCTGAAATCCGGCCTGGGTGTGATCTTCTGCATCGGCGAGACGCTGGTGGAACGCGAAGCCAAAGAGACCGAGGACGTGTTGGCATTTCAGCTCGATGCGGGCCTGTCGCTGTTGTCGAAGAGCCTGATCGGCAAACTGACGATCGCCTATGAGCCGGTCTGGGCCATCGGCACCGGCAAAGTGGCGACGCCCCAGCAGGCGCAGGATGCCCATGCGTTCATCCGCGGGCATTTCGGGAAACTTTATGGCGAGGAATCGGCCGCGAAAGTCCTTATTCAGTACGGCGGCAGCGTGAAACCGGACAATGCAGCCGAGATCCTGAAGCAACCGGACGTCGACGGGGCCCTTGTGGGCGGGGCCAGCCTAAAGGCCGATTCGTTCCTGGCGATCATCAACGCGGTGCGCTGAGCCGCTCGCGGCGTTGCCAACGCGCGGTTGCTCGAATCGGTTCCGGTTCCTATACTAGCCGCCTTACGAAACTTCCGAACCGGGGGATGCGCTCGTGGCACTCTTAGGCGTGGCCTGGTATATTTCGACTCTCAACGTCATCATCATTTTGCTGGCGTTGGTACTGATGCTGATCGTGCTGATCCAGCGCGGCAAGGGCGGCGGCTTGGCCGGTGCCTTCGGCGGGGCCGGCGGCTCGAGCGCCTTCGGCTCGCGTGCGGGCGATGCATTTACGCGAATCACGCTGATCATCGCCGGCGTTTGGGTTTTCCTCATTATGGTGCAGGTCGTCCTCATCAAGAATGAGAATGAGAACAACCCGGCCGCAGTGATCGTCGGCAGGTAATTGGAAGCTTCGGGACTTCGAACAGGTGCACTGTGCTTCTGAGCATGACCGGTTTCGGTGAAGCCCGCTTCCAGAGCGGTGACCTGACTCTGGGCGTGGAGGTGCGCGCCGTCAACAATCGCCACCTCAAGGTGACCGTTCGCGGCTCCGAGCCTTACCCGATGCTCGAGCCGGAACTGGAAAAGATCGTCCGCAAGCATGTCCGCCGCGGCACCATCCTCATTCATGTCCGCTGCGACCGCAGTTACCGTCCGCATGACTTCCGCATCAATGAAGTCGCACTGAAATCGTACATCGAGCAGGTACACGACGTCTGTGCCGACCTGGGCTGGGGCGACCGCGCCCACCATCTGCTCGGCCAGGTGCTGATGATGCCGGGCGTGACCTCCGAACCGGGCAGCTCCGGCCGGCCCGCCGATGCCGAGATGACTGCGGTGGAACAGACGCTCGAAAAAGCGCTGGTCAGTCTCGATCGCATGCGGAAGGAAGAAGGCCGGGCGATGGGCGAGGAACTGCTGGCACACCGCCGCACGATTGCCGAGCAGCTGGACCGGATTCGCATGCAGATACCGACCGTGGCCGAACATTATCGCGTGCGCCTGCGTGACCGCGTCATGAGCATGCTGCGCGATGCCGGCGTGACGGTGACCGACGACCACCTGATGCGCGAAGTGGCAATCTTCGCCGAGCGCAGCGACGTGGCCGAGGAAGTGATGCGCCTGAACAGCCACCTCGACCAGTTCGACGAAGTGGTGAAGAAAGAGACCGACGGCCCCGGCCGCAAGCTCGAGTTCCTGACGCAGGAAATGTTCCGCGAGACCAACACGATCGGCTCAAAAGCGGGCGACGTCGTCATCTCCCGCCATGTGGTCGAGATTAAATCGACACTCGAGAAGATCCGCGAGTTGGTTCAGAACGTGGAATAAGTTCGTGTACGCCTCCGGCAGCATCCTCAGGTGAAATGGCACCGTTGATCATCATTTCCGGCCCGAGCGGCAGTGGGAAGACCACCGTCGTTTCGCACCTGCTGGCGACGACGTCGCTGCCGTTGCGCCGGGCGATCACGGCCACCACGCGCGAACCGCGCATGGGCGAAGTTGCCGAGCGGGACTATCATTTCTGGACGCGGGACCGCTTCGAGCACGAGATTGCCGCCGGCGGCCTGCTGGAATATGCCCTCGTTCACGAGCGCGACTACTACGGCACCCCCCGACTCGAAGTCGACTCATATCGGGCCAAAGGCATCGGCGTGCTGCTGGTCATTGATGTGCAGGGGGCCGACCTGGTGCGGAAGCTGCATCCTGAGGCATACTCGATCTTTCTGCGCGCCCCGGACGATATCTACGAAGTCCGATTGCGCGAACGCGGTGACGAGGAAATGGCGATTGTTCGCCGATTGGCGTCTGCCAAACGGGAACTTCACCGCGTCGGCGAATACAATGAACAGCTGATGAACGATCAACTGTCCAGTACGGTCCAACAACTCGAGACAATCATCGCCCGGCAATTTGCCGGGCGGACGGAGGTTGCGAATGCTTGATGATCTGAAGGAAGAAGGAATCGTCAACCGCGTGGGCGGACGATTCAAGCTGTCGACGCTGATCCAGAAGCGGATGGTCGCGCTGAACACCGGTGCCCGCCCGATGGTCGACGTCCGTGGCGGCGACCGCATGGCCACCGTCATTCAGGAGATCCTGCAGGACAAGATCTTCCTCGACACCGATGGCAACATTCGCTCGCGCATGGAACAGCTTCCCCCGATGGAAGCCACCGCGGATGATTGAGTTTAAGGGCGACGCCGCAAGCGGCTCTTGTGTGGAGTGAATCGCATCATGCCCGAACAGGGACCGATCCCGTCGATCGAGACGCCGAATACCGAGGCCGACTATCGGCCTCTGTCGGGTTTGGCCGTCGCGGCCATCTTCGTCGCGGGGGCCTACATCCTGCTCGTACTTGGCACCGCTCTGGTAGCCATTTCCCAGAAGCGCCCGGCCCTTAATTCGACACTGCTCGTTCTCCCCGTCATCGGCATCGCGCTGGCCATCGCGGCACGCGTTCAGATCAAGCGCTCCGAAGGTGCGCGCATCGGCCTGCGTTTGTCAGGTATCGCATGGTGGTTGTGCGTGGTCGGCGGCATCGGCTTTGGCGCCTACTACGGTGCCAGTTACGTCGCCCTGCGGCAGCAGTCCGAGAAGATCGCGGCCGACTGGTTCGACCTGTTGAAGAGGCGCGAGGTCGATCGCGCGTTCTACTACACCATCCCGCCGCAGTTCCGGCAGAGCATCAACCCCGCCGCCACGGCGGAACTCGAAGCCCGCTTCGGTCAGGGCCAGTTGCCGGGCTTCCGCAACTCCGAGCTCGCCCGTTTCTTCAAACGCAGCGGCGACGACGTGACCATCGAACCGCTCGGCCTCACCAGTCTCGAACAGATCGATAACGGCTACAAAGTCGACCTGTCGTTCGCGGTGCGCAGTCCGGAAGGGCGTTATGAAGTCGATCTGTCGATGACCGGCATGGAAGGGCCGAACTTCAACGGGCGCGAATGGCAGGTCACCGTCGGCGAGGGCGGTCTGCTCGCCAAGGGACTGACCGAGTATGGCTGGCTCGTCAACGAACTGGAGCGAGAAGCATTGCCGCTGGCCAACTCATGGCTGGCGACATTGCAGACCCGGCAGTTTGATGAAACGATGCTGCTGGCATTGCCCGAGGCCGAACGGCCGTTGCAGTTGGCGATGCTCCTGGCCCGGCGAATGGCGGCCCCGTTGCCGTTGCTCATCGGCAATTCACCGGAGAACGATGCCGCGACGCGCGCGTTCAAGCAGTTGAGCCGCAACGGCTTTTTCGTCCTTGATCCCGGCGTACCGGAGACGGCGGAGAAGAAGGAGCTTTTCCGGCAGGCCTGGATGATCGGCTCGATGTCGCCGGCGGTGCCGATGCGCTATCTGGATTCGGAGACTTCGCCCGCGATGAGCGTCACGCGCGAAGCGATCACCTACACGCTGCCGCTGGAGATCCGCCTGCCGGGCATGCCGATCATGTTCGCACGCGGCCGGATGGTGCTGGCGGTGGAATCAAAGGAAGTGGTCGAGGCGTTGGCGGCAGCGAAGGCACGCTGCGGCCCCGGGGCAGCCATCGCGCAGACACCGATCGGCATCGGGCTGAATGCGTTGCCGCCGCGGCACTGGCGGGTGGTGCGCCTGGAAAGCAACCTGGAACCGCTGCAGGTTCCGTCGCGTCCCGTGCCGCAGTAGCCGCTTGCAGCATCGCCTTCCTGTTATCCGTTGATCATCTCTTCAGTAAGATTCGCGTTGGTGTAGACCGTCTGCACGTCGTCATGGTCGTCGAGCATGTCCATCAGCTTGACGACTTTCTTGCCGGTCTCGACGTCGACCGCGGCCGGCGTCTTCGCCAGCAGCGTAATCTCGGCTGACTTCGGAGTGATGTTCGCCGTCGCCAGGGCCTGCTGCACGCCCACGAAACTGGTCGGTTCGCAGACGATCTCGAACAGGTCCCCCTGCCGGCTCATGTCGTCCGCGCCGGATTCGAGGACGATGTTCGTCAGCACATCTTCGGTCGTACTCGCGGCATCAATGACGAACAGGCCCTTGCGGTCGAACAGGTAGCCGACGCAGCCGGGGCCGCCCATGTTGCCGCCGCCTTTCTCGAAGAGCTTGCGGACTTCGCCGCCCGTGCGGTTACGGTTGTCGGTCGTCGATTCAACGACGATGGCAACGCCGCCCGGGCCGAAGCCTTCGTAGCTCAGTTCTTCCAGCGCCTCGCCGCCGAGTTCGCCCGAGCCTTTCTTCACCGCGCGTTCGATGTTGTCGCGCGGCATGCTGACGGCACGGGCTTTGTCGATGGCGTAGCGTAGCCTGAGGTTCGTATCCGGGTCGGGCCCGCCGTTGCGTGCGGCAATGATGATGTACCGGCTCAGCTTGCTGAACAGCTTCGCCCGCTGAGCGTCCTGCTTGCCTTTGCGGACGGCGATATTCGCGGAGTGGGAATGCCCGGCCATGAAATCTCCTTCAAATGTTGCGTCAAATCGTTATAGCCCATCGCGGTCGATGGCACAGGGGCGGTATGCCGCTGAGGTAGCCGCGTTCGCCGGAACGCGGGCGCGATACGTAACCCGCGTTCTGGCGAACGCGGCTACGGCGTGGGCGATATGCGCATCGTCGGCTACGGTCGTTCAAACTCGGGCTTTTCACGAATCGAGAAATCTGCTCCAATCGTCGAACACATACTCCGCTGATGAGGACGCAAGGATGCGCCTGTGCCAATTTGAAGACAGCCGCGCTGCCACGCTTGAACCGCTGGCGCTCTCCCGACCCGTGTTCGACCTGCGTTGCGGCATGAACACGCTGGGCGAAAAGCAGGCCCGGTACTTCGACGCAAAGACCGAAGGCGCGCTGGTGCGCCCGCACCTCGCGCCGCTGCTGGCGAAACAGCAGCCGCAACTTGCGATCAACGACTACGACTGGCTGAGCGGTCATTTGACGATCCTCGTCAACGCGCGCTGGCTGCCGCCCGCGCGTCCGACTCGGCTCGACCCCGAAGCGCTCTTGGCCGATGGCCCGTGTGTCGGCGTCGTCGATGACGAAGTCGCCTACGCGGTGCTGACACCCGATGAGTTGAGCGGCGTCTCGCCCGCACGGCTGCCGCATTGCGTCGAACAGTGGCGCAAGACACTGCCGCATCGCCCGGCCGGCGGGCAGTTGGTGCGCTTCCTCTGGGACATCGTGGATGCCAACACCGAACAACTCGCAGTTGACTTCCAGCATCTGCCTCGATCGGAAGCAGGCCGGCCCGGTACGCTGACGCTCGTCGGCCGATCGGACTGGCTGCGTGTCGATCCCACCGCGCGCGTCGACCCGTTCGTGGTGGCCGACACCAGCAACGGCCCCGTGATCATCGACCGCGATGCGGTCATCACCTCATTCAGCCGGCTCGAGGGCCCATGCTGGGTCGGGCCGCGTTCGCAGGTCTTCGCGGCCAACATCCGCGGTGGTACTTCCATCGGCCCCAACTGCCGGATCGGCGGCGAGGTCGAAGCGAGCATCGTGCATGCGAACAGCAACAAGTACCACGAAGGGTTCCTGGGCCACAGCTACGTCGGTGAGTGGGTGAACCTGGGTGCCGGCACGCACACCAGCGACCTGCGCAACGATTACGGCGAAGTGAAGATGATGGTCAACGGCTCGCTGATCGCGACCGGGCGCAAGAAGATCGGCAGTTACATCGGCGACCACAGCAAGAGCGGCCTGGGATCGCTGATCAACACCGGCACCAACGTCGGCGTCTTCGGCAACCTGCTGCCGGCCGGAGAGCTTCTTCCGAAGTTCGTGCCGTCGTTCACGTGGGTCGAACATGGGCACATCGTCGACCGCGCCGACCCGGCCGCCTTGTTCGCCACCGCCGAGAAGGTGATGGAACGCCGCGGTGAGGAGTTCGACCAGACCGCGCGCGAACTGTTCGAAGCGATCTACGAGAAGACCGCCGCGATCCGCCGGCAGACGATTCATGCGTCGGAGATCAAACGGCTACGCCGTTCAGCGTGAGATACGACCCGTGAAGCCGCGGCGCACAGCGGAGCGATCGCGCGATCACCGTCGCGCCGTCACTTCGCCCGTCAGCAGATCCAAGTTCAACCGCACGATCTCCAGCGATGCGGTTCGCAATGCGTCCGAGCAATCGGCGAAGGCGAAGTTCTTTCCTTCCGCGATGCTCAGCCAGTAGGGCGGCAGCGTCTGCAACCGCGAAACCATGCCGCCGATCTCGTCGACAGCGACATGTAAAATGTCGAGCACATGCGAGCAACTGAGTCGCACCAGGCACATCGGGCACGGTTCCAGCGACGTGACCAATGTCAATTTGCCCGCCGCCCGGCGTGATTCTTCCCAGCGTTCCAGCACCACCATCTCGGCATGCCGATCGCTGCGGAAGTACGGGTGGAACACTTGGTTGTGCCCACTTTCGACGACAACGCCCGCCTCATCAAGCAGCACCGCACCGACGCCGAAATTCCCTTCGATGACCGACTCAAGCGCCAGCACGCACGCCAGCCACGAGGCCGCTTCGTGCGGACGATCTGTCAACGCATACCCGCGCAGCATCGTGTGCCAATGCCGCAGTGCGTCCGCCTCGACGCTCATTGTGTTGAGAAGTTGACGTCCGACCTTCAGAATGGCGTCGTTCATCAGTTGAGCCTCGAACATGACGAATGTGAACCACGAGTACGACGAATCAAACGAATGAGAACCAGGAACTACCTTCGGTACTCCTGTCTTTAGTCGTTTGGTTCGGCTTATTCGTGGTCAGTTGTCGTTCATTCCGCAAACAACGCCAGAACGCCCAACCCGTAGAACGTGTACTCGACATCGATCCCGTCATCCCAAAGGCCGCCGCGGAAGCCGCCGGTGGGGACTTCGCACGATTCGGCATACTCGCGCAGCGCGGTTGCATCCAGGCGATCGATCGCCCCCATCTGGGCCATTGTCCAACTGCCGGTGAACGTTGACAGCAAGTCGGCGGCAGGAATCCGGCCGTTGGCGCGCAGGCCGCCTTCAAACTCCGACGGAAGCTCCATCATGAAGTCGGCCACCGCATCGCGAGCGGCATCATCGAATGCACCGGCCATCTGCAGGATGCCGACACCCGCGGCCGTGGGGTTGGTGCCGCTCTTGCGCATCGGGGCGAACTCGACGTAGCCGCCATCGTCACGCCGGCGCGAGTTAACGAAGCTCACCAGTCGTTCAATCTCCGGTACCGATCGGTCGAGCAGTTGCAGCGCGAGCATCACAAGAAACGAATGGTAGGTACTGCCCGAGATGGCCCCTTCGCTCTTCGCGTAGCCGCCATCGGGCGTGCGGTGAGCTTCGAACAGTTTTGCCACGCGGTCGGGCCAGTCGGCCGGTGCTTCCGCGAGTACGTCCGGCCCGCCTCCCAGCGGAACCAGGAAACTTCCGACCAGCAGCGAGAACAGGTCGATCACCGTGGCCGAGCCGGTCATCTGTGTGCGCAACCAGCGGCCGGCCGGCTCGCAGATTTCGGGAGTCAGCCCCTGCAGCACCGCCAGCGACCGCAGCGCGAAGCCGGTGTAGTACAAGTCCGATTCGCCTTCCCGACCCGGGAAGCCGCCATCGGCATTCTGCTTGGCGATCAGCCACGAACGATGCCGTTCGCGCGTCTCGTCGGGCAGGCGTTCGATTCCTTCAAGCAGTCGAACGGTCAGTTGCTGCAGGTACGGTTCACTCATCGGCCGTGACCGCCCCGCTCAGCAGTTTCGCGCGAAGGGCATCGGGAATCTCGATGGAACAAAGACCATGCCCCGGCGCTTCCCGGCAGTAGACCGATGTGAGTTTGCCAATGGCGATCGCGTCGTCGCCCCGGCTGAAGTCGAAGCGGTAACTCAGGGACTTGGTGCCGACTTTCTCGAGCGTGACCGCGATGGTCAGCACGTCCCCGAAATGCGCGGGCTTCGTGAAGTCGCAGGCAACCGAGACACGCGGAAAGCCGACACGCAGGCCATCTTCATGCCAACTGACCGACATCCCGCGGGCGCGCAGGAAGGCCGTCTCCGCAGCTTCCATGTAGCGGAGGTAATTGGAAAAGTGCACGATCCCAGCCATGTCGGTATCGCCGAACTCGACGCGGCGGGTGGTGCGGAATGGGGTCATTGTGTCCTCATGTTGTTTTCCCCCCTCTCCCCCGCTTCGGGGGAGAGGGAACAAGAGCGTATTGCAGTACCTTCAATCCCCCAGGCGTTCGACCTGCACATATCGCGGGCCGACAGAAGAGGGCACGTCGCCCAGCCATGCTTCCAGACGCGTATCCCCCTGCTTCACATTCAATTTGTCGATGACGGCTTTGCCATCGACGAACTTCGCTTCGCCCGTCGCGCCACCGATCAGCACATGCCCCGAGCGGTCGCCCGGCTTGTCTTCGAACAGCGTGACGCGGTAGGTGCCAGGCCGTTCAACGTTGAGTTCCCAGAAGCCCTGGTCGTTCGGGGTCCAGCCGGAACGCGGGCCACGCCAGTCCTGCCGTGTGAGCAGGCTGGGGTTTTCCTTCTCCGACCCGACGATGATCCGCGGCGGCAGGAAGTTGCGATCGGCCTTCACATCCTTGAACCAGGCTTCGTAGTCCTTGCGCATCTTCTCGACGATTTCGGGATGCTTGTCGGCCAGGTTGGTCTGCTCGGCCGGGTCGTTGATGATGTCATATAGTTCGATCTTCGCATCCTTCGGGGCCGGGCCGGGCTGTACGCCCTGCGGCTGCACGATTTTGTATTGCGGACCACGGGCCATGTACGACCGGCCCATGTCGGGCACCTCGCCGCGATGCCACTGAATGTGGATCGTCCGTTCCGGCGTCGGCATCATCTCGCCTTTCAGCGCCGGAAGAACGCTGATGCCGTCGATCTTGAGTCCCTTTGGCAAGGCGACGCCGCTAGCGGCTAAGAGTGTGGGAAGAACATCAATGTGAGCGGCGACGACATCACTGCCCTTGCCGGCCGGGAACTGCCCGGGCCAGCGCGCGTAGAACGGCACGCGTACCCCGCCTTCGTAGACGCTGGCCTTCAGTCCGCGGAAGCCGGAATTGTAGCGCGGCTGCTGCGGGCCGTTGTCGGTCAGGAAGATGACGATGGTGTCGTCAGCCAGCTTGTGCGTATCGAGCGCCTTGAACAGCCGGCCCAGGTTGCGGTCGATGTTCGTGACCATCGCGTAGATGCGCGCGGTTGTCTCGATACTGTACTTGCCGATGACCGGGGCACCGGTCTTCGGGAACTGGTCGAGGGCCAGGTTCATCTTCTTGTACGGCTCAAGTTCATCGTCGCCGACTTCGGGCGGTCCGTGCGGGCAGTTGAACGGCATGTAGACGAAGAACGGCTTCGCCGATTTCGCTTTGATGAAGTTGATCGCCGCAGTGGTGATGATGTCCGAGATGTAGCCCTGCTGGCGTTCCGGCTTGCCGTTGTGCAGCAGGATCGGGTTGAAGTACGAGCCGCCGTCGGGCAGGTCGGACGGTTGCCCGAGGCCGCCCCCCTTGATGGCCAGCACTTCCTGGAAGCCCTGTTCCTGCGGCCGCAGGGGGTAGTTGTCGCCCAGGTGCCACTTGCCGAACAGGCCCGTGCGGTAACCGTTCGCGCCGAGGATTTCCGCCAGCGTCGTTTCATCCGGGTGCATCATCGATCGGCCGAAGGCGGTATCAACAATGCCGGTGCGATAGGTGGAACGCCCGGTCATCAGGCTCGAACGTGTCGGCGAGCAGACGGGGCAAACGTAGAAGTGCCGCAGTTGCATCGACTGTTTGGCAAACGCATCCAAGTTCGGCGTCTGGATCTTCGGGTTGCCGTGCGCGCCGAAGTCGCCGTAGCCCTGATCATCGGTCATGATCAGGATGATGTTGGGTTTGGCACTGGCGAGTGTTGCGAAAGCGGCGAGCACGAAGAGGGTGAGTACGGCACGCATGGAAACACCTTTCGGAGAGAGGTACTTCCGGAAGCGTATCCGGACACGATGCGAAAAGCAACGACACGGGATGACTGGCTGCCCGCATGAAAAAGCCGTCAGCCCTCTTTCCCCCTTCGAAGCGGGGCAGAGGGGATCAGAGGGCCGGTGGGATTTGCAGCATGACAGTCTTTAACAGCCGAGCGCTGTGCGCTTTTCGTGGATAAACTTCACATGATGCGGGATGTGGTAGATGGCATAGCCGACGAGGTCGGCCAGCGTGACCAGTCCGCGCCAGGTGTGGATGCCGGGGCGCTCGGCCGCTTCAGCGGGAAGCGTTCGCAGGATGCGCGTCAACTGGCTGCGTGTCGTCTCGACGATGGCCAACTCTTCTTCGGTGTCGCGATCATGGTAACGCATGGCGTTGAAGAACTTCCCTTCGTCGGCATCGATCAGCAACGGCCGATCGAGTGCGATGACATACTTCATGCGGGCGGCATGCACCGGCTCGAAGTCCGCCAGATGCGCGACGCATTCAAGCGTGCTCCATTTGCCGGCCACCGGCCGAGTCAGCATCTGTTCATGCGACATCCCGGCCACGGCCTGCCGCAACAACGATGCACCGGCGGCGTACCGGTCGATCAACGATTGAAAGGTGTTCATGCGAATTGTTGTAGCGATCAGAGCCTGAGCGCAAGCGAAGTAATCGAATCCTCGCTCGCGCTCGGGTTCTGATCAGGCTGCCCGGGCGTTCAGGCCATGCCGCAGCATCGCCACCTGACGCTGACGGACTTCATCCGGGGCGTAGGGGTCGAAGTCGATCGCACGGCCCAGGATATGTTTGAGCACTTCACCCGCTCGTACGCGCAACTCGATCTCCCGGCGTTCCAGCGCTTCGATCAGTGCCGGTACGGCCGAGCGGCCGCGGCGGACCAGTTCTTCGGTCGCCTGTCGGAGTGTGGCGTTGTTGCGCAGCCCGTCGATCAGGCGGCGGATCTTTTCGACTTCCAGCAACTGCTCCATGTTGAACGCCGGGGCGGCCACGGGTTGGGCCATCGGCACCGGCGCGGGGCCGATGCCGCCGCCGAAGGTGTTGTCCGAGAACGTAGTGCCCAGGTACTCGTTGATCGCCACGGGGTCGTTGATGATCTGCTGCGGGGTGCCGGTGGTCACCACTCGCCCATCCTTGATCAGGTAGCTGCGATCGGTGATCTTCAGCACTTCGCGGACGTTGTGATCGGTCAGCAGGATGCCGATGCCCGATTGTGCGAGTTCGCGGATGTTCGAGCGAATGTCCTCGGTCGTCTTCGGGTCGACGGCGGCGAACGGTTCATCAAGGAGAATCAGCATCGGTTCGCAGACGAGGCAACGTGCGATCTCGAGCCGGCGTTTTTCGCCGCCCGACGCCCGGGCCGCGGAGTTCTTGCGGATATGCGTGAGATGAAAGCGGTCGAGCACTTGATCGGTGCGGGCCCAGCGCTCCGCCTTGGTCAACTTCCGGCCCAGGCTGCGGCTGCGCGGCAGAGCTTCAAGGATCGCCAGCAGGTTCTTTTCAACGGTCAGACGGCGGAAGATGCTCTGTTCCTGCGACAGATACCCCATGCCCAGACGGGCCCGGCGGTACATCGGCAGCATGGTGATGTCCTGCCCGTTGAACTTCACCTCGCCATCGTTGGGCGTGATCTGCCCGGTCGTCATCCGGAAGCTGGTCGTCTTGCCCGCGCCGTTAGGGCCCAGCAGGCCGACCACCTCGCCGGCGTTCACATCGAACGAGACGCCATCGACCACCCGGCGTTTGCCGAAGATCTTGACCAATCCGCGAACTTCGAGAAGCGGCATCCTGTGTGTCTCCGCGGAGTAGCGCACCGATTCCCTTCGGGCACTTGTGGACCGACCAGCAGGTTTACCCGATCTTGCGTAATTCAACAAGTGCAGCATCCGCAGCGGAACAAAAGATGGTGAAGATGGGGTGGATGTGCCGGCCGCACTCTCTCTGTCGGGGCCTTACGTTGGCTCAAACTGACAGGGCATCAAGATATGGGGCAGCACCCGCCGATTGATTCGACTAGATGTAATCGGGAATTTGGGTTAGGTTCCGCTATCCCCGGGCATTCGTACCGGGCACGGGGACACGGAACGGAGTGAGACTGGAATGCTGGGACAGCTTTCAACCATCTGGAAGTTTCGCCATTTCTGGCTGTCGCTGGTCGTCATGGACTTGCGGACACGCTATCGGCGATCGGTGCTCGGCGTCGGCTGGTCGCTGATGAACCCGATCATGATGACCGCGGTCTTCTGCGTCGTCTTCAGCTCGTGGTTGAACAACCCGGACTGGCGACAGTACGGCCCATGGTTTCTGGCCGGCCTGACCCTGTTCGATTTCGTCCGTTCGTCTGCCCTCAGTGGCTGCACGACGTTCTTCCGCAACGAATCGTACATCAGGCAATGTCCACTGCCACTCGCCATCTACACGCTGCGAACAGTGCTGGGGGCGGCAATCCACTACCTCATTGCCCTGGGCGTGGTACTGGCTGCCGTATGCGTTCTTCAGCCGCACCATATTTCATCGATGCTCAGCGTGCTGTGGACGTTGATTCCTTCACTCCTGCTGCTGTTCATGTTCTGCTGGGCTATTTCGATCATCGCCAGTTTCATGACGGTCTATTTCCAGGACTCGCAGCAGATTCTGGAAGTGCTGTTTCAGGTGTTCTTCTTCCTGACGCCGATCATGTACAGTCCGCAGATGCTGAAAGATCGCGGATTGGGCATCCTGCTGCAACTGAACCCGGTATGCACGTTCTTTGAACTGATCCGCGAGACGATCATTACCGGCAACATCGCACCGATCTGGGCGTATCAGAAGGCAATCATCGTCGTATCCGTCTTCGGTGCGATGGCGATCGGCTGCATCGCCCGGCTTGAACGCAAACTGATTTTCCACCTGTGATTCGCGTAATTGGGTGACGGGACGACAACGACCAAGGCAGGAAGCCAATGGCCAGGATTCATCTGAATGACATCAGCCTGCAGTTCAGGGTCCGCCAGGCACGGCGGATCACGCTGAAGGAATACATCGTCCGCCGGTTGTACCGCGAGGCGGTCAATCCGTTCATCGAAGTGAACGCCCTGCGCGGCATCACCCTCGACCTGAACGACGGCGACCGCCTCGGCATCATCGGTCACAACGGTGCGGGCAAGAGCACGCTGCTGAAGCTGATGGCCGGGGTCTATCCGCCGACCTCCGGCGAACAGAAGGTCGAAGGGTCGATCAGTTCGCTGTTCGACATCACCCTCGGCTTCGAAGGCGATGCCAGCGGGTGGGACAACATCCGCTATCGGGGCTACCTGCAGGGCGAAACACCCAGGAGCATCTCGAAGAAGCTCAACGAGATTGCCGAATTCAGCGAACTGGGCAAGTTCCTCGACATGCCGGTACGCTACTATTCCGCGGGCATGATGATCCGGTTGGCGTTCTCGATCGCGTCGTCGATCGAACCTGAAATCCTCCTGATCGACGAAGTGCTGGCCGCGGGCGATCTTGCTTTCCAGAACAAAGCTCGCAACCGCATGCAGGACCTGATGAGCCAGGCCCGCCTCATGGTGCTGATCTCGCACGATCTGACCACGCTGCCGACGCTCTGCTCACAGGCGATCTGGATGGACCACGGCCAGATCCGTGCCATGGGGCCCGCCCACGATGTCGTGGCTGAGTATCAGCGCAGCGTCAACGGCACCGTGCCGGTGCTGGCCGCGGCATAAGCAATCTTCCTCACCGGGAACAGTCTTTCGATGCGAGTGCTCATCAACGGCGTGGCCGCCCTGCG
>Ga0105047_10006882_pt1 | contig 19228 bp, 17 predicted proteins | sample MAT04_FD_78384 | JGI IMG/M metagenome (GOLD analysis project Ga0105047, IMG submission 78384) | Freshwater microbial communities from Lake Fryxell liftoff mats and glacier meltwater in Antarctica - MAT-04 (megahit assembly) | ecosystem: Environmental > Aquatic > Freshwater > Ice > Liftoff... | reverse complement strand
TGGCGCTTCATGGGGTGGTGAGCTCACCACCTCGGCTGTTCGCGCCCTCATCGTTTTCCTGCTTGCGGTCTTCATCTACCTCGCCATTCGGCTGGAGTGGAAGATGGCGGCGGGTGCCATCATCGCGGTGGTCCACGACGTGGTGATTTCGGTCGGGGTGTATTCGGTCTTCGGCTTCGAGGTCACCCCGTCAACGGTGATCGCTTTCCTCACCATTCTCGGATTCTCGATCTACGACACCGTGGTGGTGTTCGACAAGGTGCAGGAGAACATGGCCCGTCCCGGGCTTTCGAATCGAGTCACCTACACCGAACTCATGAGCGTATCGATGAACCAAGTGCTCCTGCGTTCGCTCAATACGTCGATTGTCGGGCTACTCCCGGTTCTCGCCATGCTCGTGGTCGGTGCTGGCATTCTGGGCGCGCTCACCCTTCAGGAGTTCTCCATTGCCTTGGCTGTCGGCCTCCTCGCTGGTGCCTACTCGTCGCTGTTCATCGCGGCGCCGATGGTGGTGCTCATCAAGGAACGTGAACCCCGGCAGCGCCAGATTCGTGAGCGGCTCGGCGCGGGCAAACCCCTCACCTCCGCCGCAATGACCTCCCGCCGCGACCCCGAGCTTGCTCCGGCGAACCTGCCGTCGGCCGCCACCGGAGTTCCCGTCCGCCGTAACCCGTCGGCGGGATCCACTGCCGAACGGCGTGCCACCACCGGCACGCCCGTTCCGGGGGCCTACTCGGGCACCATCCCGCCGCGCCCGCGCAAGCAAGGCAAGAAGCGCTAACCCGTTCGTAGACCAGCCGTGGCCGGGCACAAGTCGGGCCGGGTCACCCGGTAGCCTGACCTTCGTTCACCCAGTCCCCGTTCGGAGGCACTCCACCGCGTGGCAACCGTCAACCGTGTGCTTCCCTGGCGCCGTCATGCCGCTCCCGCCGACGAGGAGCTCGCGCCGTTGCTGTCGGCCTACCGGGTGCGCCATCCGAAGGCGTCGCCGGCGCTGATCGATCGGGCCTACCACCTCGCCAAGGACGCCCACACCGGGCAGGTGCGCAAGAGCGGCGAGCCCTACATCACCCACCCCGCGGCGGTGGCCAAGATCGTGGCCGAGCAAGGCCTCGACGACATCACCATCGCCGCCGCCTTGCTCCACGACGCGGTCGAAGACACCGGTGTCACGTTGGTTCAGCTCGAACGCGATTTCGGGCCGGAAGTGATGTCCATCGTCGACGGCGTCACCAAACTCGACCGGGTGAAGTTCGACTCGAAGGAGGCGCAGCAGGCCGCCACCGTCCGCAAGATGCTCGTGGCCATGGCCGACGACCTGCGGGTCCTGATCATCAAGCTCGCCGACCGGCTGCACAACATGCGCACCATCGCCGCCATGCCGGCGTGGAAGCAGGAGCGCACGGCGCAAGAGACGCTCGATGTGTACGCGCCGTTGGCGCATCGGCTCGGCATGCAGGACATGAAGCAGCAACTCGAAGACCTCGCCTTCGCCGCGCTGCATCCCAAACGCTACGCCGAGATCGACCACATGGTGGCCACCCGTTCGCCCGAACGGGACCTCTACCTCACGCAGGTGCTCGAAGACGTGCGCAACCGGCTCGAGGAGCTGCACATCTCGGCGCAGGTCACGGGGCGGCCCAAACATTTGTGGAGCATCTACGAGAAGATGGTGGTGAAGGGGAGGGAGTTCGACGAGATCTTCGACCTTGTGGGCATCCGGGTGGTTGTCGACACGGTGAAAGACTGTTACGCCGCGTTGGGCTCGATCCACGCCACGTGGAAGCCGGTGCAGGGGCGGTTCAAGGACTACATCGCCATGCCCAAGTTCAACCTCTACCAGAGCCTGCACACCACGGTGATAGGGCCGCAGGGAAAGCCGTTGGAGGTGCAGATCCGAAGCATGGAGATGCACCAGAGGGCGGAGCGAGGGGTCGCCGCCCACTGGAACTACAAGGACGACCACCGCAGCACCGGAGATCTTGTCTGGCTCAACCGGATCATGGACTGGCAATCGGAGACCTCGGATCCCACCGAGTTCATGTCGAACCTGAAGATCGACCTCGAACAGGACGAGGTGTTCGTGTTCAGCCCGAAGGGGAAGGTGGTGTCGTTGCCGGCCGGGGCCACCCCGATCGATTTCGCCTACGCCATCCACACCGAGGTTGGGCACCACTGCATCGGCGCCCGCGTGAACGGCAAACTCGTCCCGCTCGACGGCAAGTTGTCGTCGGGGGATGCCATCGAGATCTTCACCTCGAAGGTGGAAGGCGCCGGCCCCTCACGCGACTGGCTGGGATTCGTGGTCACCCATCGGGCGGCCAACAAGATTCGCCAGTGGTACAGCCGGGAGCGCCGCGAAGACGCCATCGAGACCGGCGCCGACGAGCTCATCAAGGCCATGCGCCGTGAAGGTCTGCCGGTGCAGAAGATCTTCCAGGCGAAAGTTCTCGACGAGGTAGCCACCACCTTGAACTACGCGTCTCTCGACGCCCTCAAGGCGGCGATCGGCGACAACCACCTTTCGGGTCAGAGCGTGGCGCAGCGTGTCCGCAAGACGTTGCAAGATCCTGAAGCGTCGGGTGACGAGCAACTCCCGCTCACTGTGCGCGAGCCGAGTCGGCGGCACTCTCGCCATCGGTCCACCGGCACGCAGGGCGTGCACGTGGAGGGTCTCGACGACGTGATGGTGCGGCTGTCGCAGTGCTGCAAGCCAGTGCCGGGCGACGAGATCATGGGGTTCATCAGTCGGGGACGAGGAGTGACGGTGCATCGCACCGATTGCGCCAACGCCCGCGGCCTCACGATGCACCAAGCCGACCGGCTCATCGATGTGGAGTGGGACGCCAACAACACCGGCACGTTCCTCGCATCGATCGAAGTGAAGGCGCTCGACCGGTCGCGTTTGTTACGCGACGTGAGCGCAGCGATGGCCGATGCCCACGTCAACATCGTGTCGTGCAACAGCGTCACCGGCAACGACCGCATCTCCACCATGCAGTTCGACTTCGAGATGGCCGACCCCAGCCACATGCAGTCGCTGATCTCCTCGATCAAGCAGATCGACTCAATCTACGACGCCTATCGAGTGCTGCCTGGCCACGGCGGCTGAGCGATCCAGCTGGCTATTGCTGAGTATCTGCGTGGTGGCGTGGCTCGAAGCCGGCCCTACAGCGTTGCTCCACACGATACTGGTGCCGTTGCCAGGAGGTGTGCCGACGGTGGCAGGGCGCCACATCGAAGACGGCTCCCCTCGGCCCATTGGGACTCGCGCGTGAAGCCTCCTAGGACTTCTGCCTATTGAGCGGTGCCGGTCGACGCCTCGACACGGGGGAGGCGGCGAGGCCCCGATGGCGAGGTGACCTTGCTCCCTGTCGACGAATACTCACTTCGACCGTGAATGTGGCTGGTCGATGAGTCCGTGGAGGCGGAGTCGCCGGAGGTCGCAGGTGATCCGGCCCGCGGTCATGTTTTCGGAGTCAAGCCGCGGGAGGTCTCAGTGTCGGCGTCTACCGGCGTCGCTGCGTCGCTGGATGACGTCCTGGTGGACGCGATTGAGCTTCGGCTTGGTCTCGGTTGGCAGCCGGGCGAGCCGCTGCGCCGCGAGTAGGTAGACGTAACCCTCGTCGCGTTGTTCGACGGCGACGACCTCGATCACCTGGGTCGTGCCATCGGCGAGCTCCCGATAGACGATGCGATGCGTGGGCTCGGAGGTCAGCCCGAAGTAGATCTTGCGGCAGTCGCTGAGGTCGCCGTACGACGCGAGGAGTTGGAGTTCGACGCCATCGATCTTGCCGTCGACGACAAGATCGACGAGGGCGACCGCTCGGATCGGCAGACGATCGTCGTCCGCCTTCAGTCGCGTGAGATCAGCGGCCGCGGCGGGAAGGTACTGGGCGCGCCGCTTCGGTTTCGGCTTCGTCACCGGTTACAGCAGTCCGAGCTCTCGGCGTAGGGCCGCCTTCTCGGTGGCGACGGCTTCCTGGCTGATGCCGAGGTGGGCCTTCGTCTCGTCCGCGGGGATGGCGGGCGCGCCGACCGCGAGGCGCTCGCGGAGGTCCTCGGCGAGCAACATGTCCTCGAGCCACGGGGCGAGTTGCTCGACGATCTTGGCGGACAGGATCACCGCTTCTGGATGTCGGTACGAGCCAACGAACACCGGCTCGGCATGGAGGCCGTCGTGCCGGAAGCGATCCAGGATTCGTGGGAGCTCCTTGCGGGCTTCCGCAGTCCCGAGCACGCGAGGTGGTGCGAGAGGAATGGTCATGACTTTCAGGCTATCCCCACGTTCGGGAGATGTCCATGATGTTGTACATCAAATCCCCTCTACCGCTCGACATCTGCGAAGACGTTGCGCAGAGGTACGGTCACGGAGCTGTCGCCAGCTCGCTGGTGGCGGTTCTCCCGATCCTGGATCGGTGAGGACACGATACGTACGATCTTCGCTCGACCGTAACCTGCGAAAACGCGATCGAGCACCGCGCTCGGACGGAGATGCACGACGCCTATCGAGTGCTGCCGGGCCACGGCGGATGAGCAATCGAGCCCGCCATTGCTGACTATTCGCGGGTTCAGCGGGTCGCCACCGAATGAGCCACGTGCTACCACGCGACCATTGCTCGCCTGACCGGCGGATGCCGCCCCGGTCCCGGCCGCGGGAGCGGGTCTGACATCAGCCGGGTTCAGCGCGGTGCGTGTTGGTGGGAGTTGGTGAGATGTTGCGCGGGTTGGTGAAGGCATCCGGTGGGCTCGTGTTCGGCCGTTGCCGCAGCGCGGCCACCCAGCGGTCGGGATCGTTCACGAAGAAGCCGACCTCGGCAGGTCCCGTCACCTCCACCACCACGTGTTCCTTGGTCGCGACGACCGAGCCGAGGAAGATCTTCGCTTTGTGCGCCCCGGTGACCCGCGATGTCGGCACCTCGATCACGCCGCCCGTGCCCTTGCGTACCACGAGTCGAGTCGAGGTCAGCGCGACGCTCCCGTTGCCCTTGAGCACGCTGAACGCTCCCGTGCCCCCTCGATAGACGCATGGTTCGCGGGCAAGAATCACGGCTTCCCCGCTCGCCGCGACCTGGGCGTCGAAATCGACCCAGAAGGCATCAGACCGTCGCTTGGCGCGGACCCCGAGGGGGATCCAGATCGCGGCCTGTACGCCTGCCAGGGCGGTGACGATGCCCACGATGAGCAGGAGCGAGTTCACCCGCCCACCTCCGGATCCATGCCAACTCCCATTCCCGATATCCGATCCACGGCCACAGCCTCGCACGTCCGTCCACCCGGGTCGGAGTCGGTGAGCTGAGGCCCCCTGGCGCAGGATGCGACATCGGCGCGGTCGAACACCAACCAACCGATCCGTGAACACGCCGAACGACGTTGTGCGAGTTGGGCGCCGGTCACGGCGGGTGAATCGGGCACTGCGGGGAGAACGGGCTCAACGGTCGGGTATCGTCCGCCCGGTGCGCCGCCTCCCGATCCTCCTCGCCTGCGCCAGCGTTTCGTTCGTTCTCGTGGCTTCCGCCTGCGCATCGAACGAGTCCGCAGGTTCCGATGGCTCGGTGAGCGCCGGTGCCGTCCCGACGCCTTCCACGGCCGGATCGAGTGGGCCGGGGATCGGTTCCGTTTCCCGTCCAGGTGGGCTGCCCGGACCGTCCACGAACTCCGCCGCACCGACGGTTGACACGTCGGGCACGATCCCGGGTTCGGGGACCACGACCACCACCGAAGTCCCACTCCCAGCCGTGTCCCCGGCCCTGAAGATCACCGACAACCGAGTCTTCATCCTGGCTGATTCCGTGCTGCTTGGTGCCAAGGCGGAGATTCCTGCCGCCCTCAAGGGGTGGAAGCCCACCGTCGATGCCGCGGAGAGCCGGTTCGTCACGCAGGGGCAGACCGTGCTGGCATCGAAACAGGCCTCGCTCGACAAGCAGCATGCTGAGGAGTGGGACGACGCTGTCGCCACCGCCCAGGCCGCTGGGCAACCGACCCCGCCGGAGCCCAAGAAGGTCACGCTCGTCGAGGCCGTTGGTCAGGTCGTCGTGGTGAGCCTCTGCACGAACTTCGAGGCCGGCGGCAACTTCGGCGCGTGGATCGACAAGTTCATGGTCACGCTCAAGGACGCGGCGCGCGTGGTGTGGGTCACCTGTGCCGAATGGTCCAAGGGGCAGACCGAGGCCAACGACGCCATTCGGGCGTCGGCGGCGAAGCACAAGACCATCGTGGTGGCCGACTGGGCCCTCTACGCCGGAAAGCCGGGCTACACCTACGACGACAAGATCCACCTCGACGGGCTCGGGCGGAAGGCGGCGGCGGAACTCCTCGCCCTTGCGGTCGGCCCGGCGCCGAACGCCAAGTAAGGGCTGGTTTCAGCCCGACAATGAGGTGAGCCATCGGGAACTGTTGCGGCGAGTCCGGGGGCGCTGCCACCAAGGACGAGGACGCAGCCGCACTTGGTTGTGCGGCGAGGACGAGGACGCCGGAGGTGGGGTCATCCGGCCGTCGAAACACCCACGTCATTGTCGGGCGGGCCCTAACCCGGCTGGTTTCAGCTCGATACGGGTTCGTCGTCCTTCATGGTGGACACGAACGCGTTTCCGGCGTTGATGAACGCTTTCCCCACCCGTTTGCCAACTTCGCTACCCACGACGCCTCCGGCGACGGCGCCAAGGAACGTACCCAACACCGGCACCGGGATCATCGATCCGATGCGGGCGCCGCTCAATGCGCCGGCCACGCCGCCGGCCACCTTGCCGACTTCTTCCTTCTCGGTCTCGTTCATGGGTTCGTACCTCCACGGCATCGGCGCCACGGTGCTCGGGCGCACGCACCAAGTATGGGCCGTGGCGGCGCTCCAACGCTCGCGGCCCGCAACGCTCGTGGTCGAGGCCCAATCTGGCTCGGGTGCTCGCGATGGCGGGGGATAGCCTCGCCGCGATGAGCGACGAATCCAGCGCCGACCTGAGTCGTGGCCCGTTTCGCACACCGAAGGGCACGAAGGACATCATGCCTCCCGAATCGGCACGGTGGGAGGCGTTGATCGGGGCGTTCGCGGCCGCGGCGGGCCGGGCGGGGTACGGGCTGATCCAAGGGCCGGTGTTCGAGGACATCGGGGTGTTCCAGCGCATGGGCGCCGGCACCGATGTGGTTCGCAAGGAGATGTACGACTTCACCGACAAGGGTGGCCGCCACATCGCCCTGCGTCCCGAAGGCACCGCCGGGGTGATGCGGGCGTTCATCGAGCACAACCCGGTGCCGCCTTGGAAGGTGTGGTACGCCGCGCCCAACTTCCGCTACGAAGAGCCGCAGAGCAACCGTCTTCGCCAGCACCACCAGCTCGGGGTGGAGGTGATCGGCGTGGACGACCCCGACATCGACGTGGAAGTCATCGTCCTCCTGGCCGACTTCTACGCGTCGCTCGGGCTGTGCCAGGTCGACCTGGTGATCAACAGCATCGGCACCATCGCCGATCGCGCCGCCTACATCGATCGCCTTCGCGAACACCTCCTGGCCCGGTTCGTCGAGCTCGATCCCGAGGATCAGGCCAAGGTGGAGGCGCACCCCATGCGTGTGCTCGACACCAAACGGCCGCGGAGCCTTCCGGTTGCCGATGATGCGCCGAAGCTGATCGAAAGCCTGTCGGGCGAAGCCAAGGAGCACTTCGAACGGGTGCAATCCGGACTTACCGCCGCCGGGGTGGCGTTCACGATTGAGCCGCGCCTCGTGCGCGGGCTCGACTACTACACCCACACCGCCTTCGAGTTCCGCAGTGCTGCGCTGGAGTCGGCGCAGAACACGATTGGCGGGGGTGGGCGGTATGACGGGCTCGCCGAATCGCTCGGCGGAAAGTCGGTGGCCGGTGTCGGGTTCGGCAGCGGCATCGAGCGCATCCTCGCCACGTGCGATGCCGAAGGCGTGTTCAGCGGCTTCACCAGCGCGGTCGACGTGTTCGTGGTCGACGTCACCGGCGGCGACGTAGCACGCGATCTCATCTTGGAGCTCCGTCGGGCCGGAGTCTCGGCCGATCGCGCGTGGATGGGACGGTCCATGAAGAGCCAGATGAAACAGGCCGATCGTTCGGGGGCCAAGGTCGGCCTCATCATCGGTGGCGACGAACTCGAAGCCGGCATGGTGTTGGTGCGAGACCTGCGGGTGGAGACCGGCCAACAGCCGGTGGCCCGCGCCGACCTCATGGCCGAACTCGCCCGCCGGTTGTCCACCCCCTGAGCCGAACCCGACACCCGTGCCGCGTCCGTGTCGGATCGGGTGACGGGTTCTCGTGCAGGTACCGGCTTTCGCGGGGGGTGGTGAAGCTGGAAGGATCAGGCGGGTGAGCACCAAGAGCCCTTTCGCCGCCACCTCCCTCCGCACGCACTACTGCGGCGAGCTGAACCTCGACGATGTCGGCAGCACGGTGAGCGTGTGCGGGTGGGTGCAGAGCCGTCGGGAGCACGGTGACCACTTGGCGTTCGTCGACCTTCGCGACCGCACCGGGCTGATTCAATGCGTGGTGAGCAACGCCCACGACCTGCGCTCCGAGTACGTGCTGCGAGTTACCGGCACCGTGCGGGCCCGCCCGCCGGGGCTCGAGAACCCCAAATTCGCCACCGGATCGATCGAGATCGTCGATGCCGAGGTCGAGGTGCTCAGCGCCGCCGAGCCGCCGCCGTTCCCCGTGAACGGCCGCACCAACGTGGATGAGACGGTGCGGCTCCGACATCGCTACCTCGACCTGCGCAACGACCGGCTGCAACGCAACCTTCTGATCCGGGCCAAGGTGAACAGCGCGGTCCGGGGTGCGATGGAGCGCCAGGGTTTCACCGAGATCGAAACTCCGATGCTCATCGCGTCAACGCCGGAAGGCGCCCGCGACTTCGTGGTGCCCAGCCGGCTCAGCCCGGGGGAGTTCTACGCGTTGCCGCAAAGCCCGCAGCTCTTCAAACAGCTCTGCATGGTGGGCGGGATGGATCGCTACTACCAGATCGCCCGTTGCCTGCGCGATGAGGACCTTCGAGCCGATCGCCAGTTCGAGTTCATGCAACTCGATGCTGAGGCCAGCTTCGTCGACCAAGAAGACGTGCTCCGATTCATCACGGAGGCCGTGCTCGACGCCGCCGAGGCCGTCACGGGTGAACGGCCTGGCGAGATCGGTCGCATCACCTGGCTGGAAGCCCGCGAGCGGTACGGATCCGACAAACCCGACACCCGGTTCGGCATGGAACTGGTGGAGCTCACCGACGTGTTCGCCGGCACCGAGTTCAACGCATTCAAGGCAGCGTGCGTCAAGGGCATTCGAGTGCAGGGTGGCGCTGCGCTCACTCGCAAACGCCTCGACGAACTCACCGACGCGGCCAAACGGTGGGGCGCCAAAGGGCTGGTGTGGATGCGGGTCGAAGCCGAAGGCGCGCTCAACTCGCCAGTCGCCAAGTTCCTCGGACCAAACGAACTCACCGGCATCGTGTCCACCCTCGACGCCGAGCAGGGCGACCTCGTGCTCATCGTGGCCGACGAGCGCCGCACGGTGTGCCACGTGCTCGGCTTGCTCCGCCTCGAGCTCGGTCGACTTCCTGTAACCGAGGGCGGTCTCAACTTCCTGTGGGTCGTGGACTTCCCGATGTTCGAAGCCGTCTCGTCCGAAGGGAAGCCGATCCCGGCCCATCATCCGTTCACGATGCCGCACCCCGACGATGTCGACCTGCTCACGTCGTCGGACCCCGACGATCTCTTGCGCACCCGAGCGCAGAGCTACGACCTCACCCTGAACGGTTGGGAGTTGGGATCAGGAAGTGTGCGGATCCACCGTCCCGATGTGCAGCGCCAGATCTTCTCGCTGCTCGGGATCTCCGACGAAGACGCTGAGCGCAAGTTCGGCTTTCTCCTCGCGGCGTTCAAGTACGGGGCTCCGCCCCATGCCGGATTCGCCTTCGGCCTCGACCGGCTCGTTGCCCTGCTGGCGGGGGAGGAGAACATCCGTGAGGTGATCGCCTTCCCCAAAACCCAGAGCGGGTCCGATCCGCTCACGAACGCCCCGACCCCGATCGACGCCGCCCACCTCACCGAGCTCGGCCTCCGCGTTCTCCCCAAGCTCGACGCCTGAGGCCGAACTGGGCACACTTTTTGGCGCGGGGACGACGGAACGTGTGCCCAGTTCGGAGAATCGGGCCGGAGAATCGGGCCGAGTTCGGGAAAAGGGGGATCGGGGTGGGATCGGGGTCGGCTTGGGGTTAGCTGGAGAACACCACGGCCACGCTGCCGGCGGGAACGTGGGGGAACATGCGAGCACCGTCCTCGGCGGCCGTCTTGGCCTGCGGGTGGAGGGTGACGCTGAGGACCTGGTTCCCCTTTCTGGCCTCCAGCGTTGTGTCGCCGGTGGAGTGCAACGAGTACCCAAGACGTTCGAGTTCGTCGCCCACCTCCCGCCCCACCGCGGCTGGTCCGTGGTCTGGGGTGCTGAAGGCCACCCGGTGCGGACCAAACGAGCCTTCCGGCGACATCACCGGCGCCAGGCCGCAGGGAAGTTGAATGCCGGCCAAGAGTTCGGCCACCGGTTTTGCCGGTTCGGCGGACGGCCCTTCGTCGGTTGCTCCCGACGCGAAGAACCCGGCCCGCTGAGCGGCGGGCTCGGGTGCTGAACCCAGGGCAGCGGTGCTCTCTGAGGGAGGGGCTCCTGGTGTTGCGGGATCATCGGACGCACCCGCCGGTGTTTGTTGCCGAGCGAGTTCCTCCTGGAAGAGCTTCTGGGTGGGCGTGAGGCCGTCGGTGTCGGGGAGTGCGCTGACCTGGTGGTCGGCGGTCCCCATCACGAGCGCCGACAGCTTTGGTCGGTGTGATGTGGCGGCGGCCGGCGACGTGCCCGACGGCCCAGCGGACGAACCTCCCGATCGAGCGGCGGTGTCGGCACTGGCCTTGGCGTCGGTGAGTGATAGATCCCCTGCGGTCGGGCCCGATCGTTTCGTCTGCACGCGGCGAACAATTCGGTAGACGATGACTCCGAGCGAGCCGAGCAGCCAGAGGTAGAAGGGGTAGGCGTACCATGCGAGCCCGCTGTCCTGGACGACGACTGTTGGATCCTGCTGGCTCAGGAGCGAGGTGAGCGAGGCGAACACGACGCGATCGTCGCACATCGGCACGCCGTGGTGCCGTCAATCGGGAACCGAGGGTCCGGCGCGCGGCGCCCACAGGAGGCGAATGGAATGCGGGCGGCAGCGACGAGCTCCGCTGGCGGGCCGATAGCCTCGCACGACAATGCCCTCCGACCTCTTCTCCTCGGCGGCATCGGAAGCACTCGAAGCCCGAGCGCCGCTCGCCGCCCGATTGCGACCACGCACCCTCGACGAGGTGGTCGGCCAGTCGCATCTCCTGGGTCAGGGGAAGCCACTCCGCACGTTGATCGAGGCGGACCGACTCTCGTCGGTGATCTTGTGGGGTCCCCCGGGTACAGGCAAGACGTCGCTCGCGCAGTTGATCGCCCGCACCACCTCGAAGGCCTACGTGCAACTGTCGGCTGTGTCGGCAACGGTGAAAGATGTGCGTGAGGAGTCGGCCGCCGCCCAGCACCGGCTTGGTGCACACGGCCAGGGAACGATCCTTTTCCTCGACGAAGTGCACCGCTTCAACAAAGCACAGCAGGATGCCTTGCTCCCCGCCGTGGAGAGTGGGCTCCTCGTCCTGATCGGGGCTACCACCGAGAACCCCTTTTTCGAGGTGAACCCCCCGCTGCTCAGCCGGTCCACGTTGTTTCGGCTTGAACTCCTCGAACCCGCGGCCCTCGAAGTGTTGCTGTCCCGGGGCCTGATCGAGGAGTGCGCCACGGCGGAACCCGATGCGCTGGCGCTGCTGGTCGAACGGTCGGCCGGCGACGGGCGCCATGCCCTCACGAGCCTGGAGGTCGCGGTGGCGTTGGCGGGGGAGCGGGAGCGGCCGCCCCACCTTGTGGTCGATGATGTGGAGGGTGCGCTGGGCACGAAGGCGATTCGGTACGGACGCGACGACCACTTCGACGTGATCTCGGCGTTCATCAAGAGCATCCGGGGCTCCGACCCCGACGCCGGCCTGTACTGGCTTGCTCGCATGCTCCAGGCGGGAGAAGACGCCCGCTACATCGCCCGGCGCCTGGTGGTGCTGGCGTCGGAAGACGTGGGCATGGCCGACCCGATGTCACTTCTCGTGGCCGATGCCGCCGCTCGCGCAGTCGAGTTCGTGGGCCTCCCGGAAGCGGAGCTGAACCTGGCCCAAGCGGTGGTGCACCTCGCGACTGCCCCGAAGTCGAACCGGTCGGCGTTGGGACTGTGGGCGGCTCAGGCCGATGCCAAGGCGCAAGGGTTCGGGTCCGTCCCGATGCATCTTCGCGATGGGCATTATCGCGGGGCGAAGAGTCTCGGTCATGGGGTGGGTTATGACTATCCGCACGACCATCAAGATGCCCATGTCCCGCAGCAGTATCGGCCCGACGAAGTGGAAGGCCACACCTACTACGAGCCCTCATCGCACGGTCACGAAGCCGAGGTGGCGGCGCGGCTCGAGCGGTTGCGGTCCCGCGGCGAGCGGTAGCGGCGAGGCCAGGCAGCGCAATCAGCGACGGCGCGCCCCGTGGTGAAGCAGATCAGGAATGGGGCCGGGTAGTCACGAACAGAATCGCTGTCCACGCCGCCACGATCGGCACGTTCCAGTACATCCACACGGTATAGCTGCCGTTCTGCACCGGCGCGATGAGCAGCATGGCCAATGAGGCTGTCGGCGCGGCAATGGCCATTCGGGCCACGAGTGAGGCTCGGCCAGCAAGATGTCCGAGCAGACTCGGCACGAGCCACCACACGAGGTAGAGCACAAACGTGGTGAGCAGTGCGACAGGGGAGAGCCGCCCGTTGAACCGGTTGGCGTCGGTGAGCGTGAAGGCGATGGCGAGGGCCGTTGACACCACGGCGTGCACCGCGACGACCGGTGGTTCGAGGACGAGGAATGGGGCGTCAACGGTCGCGTCGGGCAAGGGGGACGGTGGGATCGCGGTCGGGGTGGTGGGGGGACGAAGCGTTCCGCCGGAGTCCACGTTCGTGCCGCTCGCCGCTCCCATCGCGCCACCGTACCCGTCGGCCGATCGCCTCCGGGGGCGCGGAAGGGGCCGGAGGATTCACCTGATCGAGGGTGTCGGGTCAGCGCGTAGGCTGGTACCACCATGAACCCTCTCTCCGCCAACGAGCTTCGGAAGGCCTGGCTGGGCTTCTTCGAGCGCAACGGCCACACCGTGGTGCCGTCGTCGGGTCTCATCCCGCATCACCCCTCGGCGCCGCTGTTCACCAATGCCGGCATGATTCAGTTCGTGCCCTATTTCCTGGGTGAGGAGGCCACGCCATTCCCTCGGGCCACATCGGTGCAGAAGTGTGTACGCACGGCCGACATCGACATTGTGGGTACCACCACGAGGCACTGCACCTTCTTCGAGATGCTGGGGAACTTCAGCCTTGGCGACTATTTCAAGGAAAACGCGATCACGCTGGCCTGGGAGTTCGCCACCGAAGTTATGGGGTTCGACGGCGACCGAATCTGGGCCACCGTGTACCTCGACGACGACGAGGCCGAGCAAATCTGGCGAGACACGATCGGCATCCCTTCGGAGCGAGTACAACGGCTCGGCGACGCCGACAACTTCTGGGAGATGCAGAAGGGCCTTCCGGGCCCATGCGGGCCGAACACCGAGCTCTACTACGACCGCGGTCCCGAGTGGGGTGCGGAAGGTGGCCCCGAACACGGAGCGGAGGAGCGTTACCTCGAGTTCTGGAATCTGGTGTTCATGCAGTTCAACCGGGAGCCCGACCTTTCCCTGGTCGACCTTCCGAGCAAGAACGTCGATACCGGCGCGGGCTTCGAACGAAACCTGTTGTTGCTGCAGGGTGTGGACACGGTGTTCGACACCGATGCGCTGCGTCCCCTCATCGACACGGCCGAACGACTCACCGACACCCGTTACGGCACCGACGAGGCCTCCGACGTCTCCCTGCGCATCCTCGCCGACCATGCCCGCGCCGTGAGTTTCTTGGTGAGTGACGGTGTGTTCCCGAGCAACGAGGGTCGGGGTTACGTGTTGCGCCGCGTGATTCGGCGGGCCGTGCGCCATGCGTACATCCTCGGCGTCGACAAGCTGGTCACTCCGGATCTCGTGGCCACGACGATCGAGCTGATGGGCGACGCCTACCCGGAGCTCGTCACGAATCGCACCTTCATCACCGACGTGATCGGCCGGGAAGAGGAGCGGTTCCGTCAAACCCTGCGCACGGGGAGCGCCATCCTCGACACCGAGCTCGCCGGCCTTCCCGAAGGCGGATCGTTGAGTGGGGCCGTGGCATTCATCCTTCACGACACCCATGGATTCCCGATCGACCTCACCAAGGAGATCGCGGGCGAACAGGGTTTCACGGTCGATCACCACGGGTTCACGGCCGAGATGGCCGAACAGCGGGCGCGTGCCAAAGCCGCCCGAAAGGCCGAAGGGGTCACCGATGATGCTGAACCATTCATCGAGATCCTCACCGACTTCGGCCCCACCGAGTTCGTCGGCCGTGAAGAGACCTCGAGCAAGGCCCGCATCCTCGGTGTGGTCCCCACCGGAAAGTCTGACGCTTCGCAGTGGATCGTTCTCGACCGCACCCCGTTCTACGCGGAGAGCGGCGGACAGGTGGGCGACACGGGTGTGCTCTCCGGGCTGAGTGACCCATCGTTCGAGGTTGCAGTGCTCGACACCACCTACGCCCTTCCCGGTCAGCTCGTGCGCCACACCGTCGTCCCGAGCCAAGGCGCGGCACCCCTCCTGGCCGGGATGGAGGTGGAAGCCTCGATCGATACCGCTCGGCGCGACGCCATTCGCCGTAACCACACCGCAACCCATTTGCTCCACTGGGCGTTACGCTCGGTGCTCGGCGAGCATGTCAAACAGCAAGGATCGTTCGTCAGCCCCGATCGCCTTCGATTCGACTTCTCCCACTACGAGAGCGTGTCGTCGGAGCAGATCGCCGAGATCGAAGATCTCGTGAATGCCGACGTGCTGGGCAACGCTCCGGCTCGTCACTTCGAGACCACCATGGACCACGCCGCGTCTCTCGGCGCCATTGCGTTCTTCGGCGACAAATACGGCGACATCGTGCGTGTGCTGCAGGCCGGGCCGCACTCCACCGAGCTCTGCGGGGGTACGCACGTTCGCGCGCTGGGCGACATCGGTGGCGTCAAGGTGGTGAGTGAAGGGTCGGTTGGATCAAACATGCGGCGGATCGAAGCGGTCACCGGTTTCGGTCCGATCGAACGGCTCCGGCAGGAGGAGCAGCGGGTTGGGCGCGTGGCCGCAGCGTTCGGGGTAGCAGTCGACGAGGTGGTCGATGCCGCCGAGCGATCGGTGATCGAGCGCAAGGAGTTCCAGAAGGAGATCAAGGCGCTCAAACAACGGCTCGCGGTGTCGCAGTCGGCCGACCTCGCCGCAACGGCCATCGAGGGCGTGGTTATCGCCCGGGTCGACGCGCTGACACGAGACGAATTGCGCGACCTTGCAGTCGCCATCCGGGATCAGCCGGCGATCCGGGCCGTGGTGCTCGGTGGCGAGCCTGATGGTGGCGGCGCCGCCCTGGTTGCCGCCGTCACGAAAGACAGCGGCCTCGATGCGTCGGTGCTGATCGCCGACGGGAGCAAGGCAATCAAGGGCGGCGGCGGCAAACATCCGGAGGTAGCGGCGGCAGGAGGCAAGGACCCCGAAGGCATCACGCTGGCGCTCGACCACGCCCGCGCTGCGGCTGGCGTCACCTGAGCGGTGCTGATGCGGGCACTGGGCATCGACCTCGGAAGCAAGCGGATCGGCATCGCCGTCTCCGATAGCGAAGGGCGAGTCGCTACCCCGATCGACACCGTCCACCGCTCTGGCGACGTCGCGAGTGACCACCGCGCCATCGGCGCGCTCGCGCGCGAATGGGAAGTCGGAGTCCTCGTCGTGGGGCTGCCCCTGTCACTCGACGGGACGGAAGGTCCCGCCGCTACCGCGGCCCGAGGGGAGGCCAAACGGCTGGCCGCCTCCCTTTTGCTCCCGACGGAGCTCTACGATGAACGATTGACCACGGTCACCGCTGAGCAACGCCTGCGAGAGCAGGGGCTCGACGGGAAGGCCCGCCGCCGGGTCGTCGACCAGGTGGCGGCGTCGATCCTGTTGCAAAGCTGGCTCGATCGCCAAGCTGCCGCACCTGAAGTACCCCACCGTCCCACCTGAGGCCCATCTCCGGAAATGTCCGACACCATCACTACCCGAGACGGGTCGAGCGATCCCGAAGACCCCGCCGCCGACCGCGACGCCTATGGCGACCACGACGAGATCGTCGACGACGACTACGACGACGACGGCGAACTGTGGATCGACGATGCGGAGTTCGTCTATGTGCCCAAGGAGAGTGGCATCCTCCGAAAGATCTTTGTTGCATTCATGATCGTGGTGGTGCTTGGTGTTGGCGTCGTCGGGTACGGCGGCTACTGGGCCCTCGGCCAACTCCGTGGTACCGGCGAGAAGGGTGCGGAAGTGTCGTTGTCCATCCCGGCCGGCTCGAACATGGCACAGACATCGGTGATTCTCGAGGAGAAGAAGGTGATCGCCAACGCCACCTTCTTCCGCTACTACGCCAAGTACAAGAACTTGAACACCGTGAAAGCCGGCGAGTACGACAAGTTCTACGAGAACATGCCGATCGACGACGTCGTCAAGCGGCTCGGGGAGTCGCCCCTACCCCAGCGGTTCATCGACATCAACGTGCCGGAGGGGTTCACCCAGGCCAACGTCACCAATCGGATCATCGCCACCTTTCCCGACATGACGTCGGCTGAGTTGGCCGCCGCCTTGTTCCCGTTGAAATCCAAGTACGCCCCGTTCCGACCGGACGGCGAGCTCAACTCCGAAGGGTTCCTTTTCCCCGCCACCTATCGGATCGAAAAGGGTGACGTCCTGGACGAGGCCAAGCTCATCGATCAGATGACCACGAAGTTCGACAACGTGGCCGACGAGGTGGGGCTCGACAAGGCCACGGAGAAGCTGCTCGGCCAGGCTGGCGACAATTTCATCTCCCCCTACCAGGCGCTCATCGTGGCATCGATGGTGGAGAAGGAGGCCAAGCTCGACGAGGACCGTCCGAAGGTGGCCCGCGTGATCTACAACCGGATCAAGAACAAGATGCGGCTCGAAATCGATGCCACCACGTTCTACTGCCCGGGGCTGGCCGGGAAGACCGAGCTCACCAAGAGCGACCTCGAATCCGACTGCCCATGGAACACTCGTCGCGTGAGCGGACTGCCACCCACCCCGATCGCCTCGCCGGGGAAGAAGTCGCTCGAAGCAGCGCTCAATCCGGAGCCTGGGCCGTGGCTCTACTACGTGCTCGCCGACAAGGACGGGCGCCACTTCTTCACCGACAACTACAGCCAGTTCCAACGAGCAGTCAACGAGGCCCGCAAACAGGGCCTCTTGTGACTCGACCGGGTGGCTGGGTGCCTTCGGGCACCACCACCGTGGCCGGGGTGATCGGATCGCCGGTACGTCATTCGTTGTCCCCGGCGCTGCTGAACGCCGCCTTTGCGGCTGCCGACCTCGACTGGACGTATGCAGCCTTTGAGGTTCCTACCGGTGGCGCGGCATCGGCACTCGAAGCGATGCGTTCGCTTGGCCTTGGCGGACTGTCGGTCACCATGCCTCACAAGTCGGCGGTGGCGGCTGCGGTCGACGAGATCGACAATGCGGCGGCGTTGCTGGGTGCGGTCAATTGCGTCGTCCCTGGCGACGACGGTTCGCTCAAGGGGTACAACACCGACGGTGGGGGGTTCCTTCGATCTCTCCAGGTCGACGCGGGCTTCGACCCGTTCGGGAAACACATCGTGCTCCTCGGGGCAGGAGGTGCGGCGCGAGCCGTCGGGGTGGCGTTGGCCCTTCACGCCAGTACAACGTCGCCGGTCGGCGGTACCCCTCCCACCACCACATCGGGTGGGTCCTTGCCGGCCGTCGGTTCGCTTGTCGTGGTCAATCGCACCGAAGAACGAGCGTCCGACCTCGTCGCGTTGGTCGACACCATTCATCCGAGGTGGGCTCGTGTCGGCACGGTCGACGACGTCGCGAAAGCCGACCTTGTGGTGCATGCCTCACCCGTGGGCATGGCGGGCACGCCGACCGCCGGCGACGTGCCGGTGCCGGCGGGGGCCTTACGTCGAGGCCAGGTGGTGGCGGACCTCGTCTATCACCCCCGCACCACGCCACTACTCGCCCAAGCCAATGCGGTTGGGGCCACCGCCGTCGATGGTCTCGGAATGCTCCTGCACCAGGCGGCGACGCAGTTCGAACTTTGGACCGGTCATTTGGCGCCGGTGGAAGCAATGCGTGCTGCGCTGCAACGCGCCGTCGAACCGTCTGCGGGCGTTCGGTGATCCACCCCGCAGCGCCGCGCTAAGGTCGCGCCCGCTCAACCCGCCAGGGTCGAACGCACCAACTCTCGGCGAATCACCCGATCCCCGGTCGTCACAACCGACGGATCGCGAACCTATCCCCATCTTCGGAGGTCACCGTGGCACTTCAGGGCAACATCGAGACGTTTGCGCTCGCGGATGTGCTGCGCCTTTTGGCGTCCACCAAGAAGACGGGTGTGCTCCAACTCGATGGCGCACGGGGGATCGGCCAACTCATGGTGTTCGAGGGCCAACTCGTTGGTGGAGAGGCGAGCCAGGCCCCCCACGCCGGTGGTTCACTCGACGTGCTCTTCGAGTTGCTCCGGTTCAAGGACGGCGATTTCGTCTTTGAGGCCGACGCAGAACTCGAGAACACCCAACCACCCGTCGAGGTGGAAGCCACCCTCGAAGCGGCCGAAGCGCAGCTCGAGGAATGGAAGGGGATCGAGGCGATCGTGCCGAGCCTGGATCACTGGGTGGCGCTGGCCGCCGCGTTGTCGGGCGCCGAAGTTACGATTTCGAGTGAACGGTGGGAGATCTTGGTCGCCATCGCCGGCGGCTGCAGCGTGGGGCACCTCGGCGACACGCTCTCGCAAGGAGAGCTCAACGTATCGAGAAACGTGAAAGAACTACTCGAGCTCGGGCTCGTATCACTCGATGAGCCACGCGACGAGATCGCCCCGGTTCCGGCTCCCGCTCCGGCTGCGGTCGACGTTGACGAACCGGCATCGTTCGATGCCGGCGGCGGGTTCGTGGTTGGCTCTGATGTCGTCGACGATGCCGATGCCGA
>Ga0105047_10006881_pt1 | contig 19229 bp, 16 predicted proteins | sample MAT04_FD_78384 | JGI IMG/M metagenome (GOLD analysis project Ga0105047, IMG submission 78384) | Freshwater microbial communities from Lake Fryxell liftoff mats and glacier meltwater in Antarctica - MAT-04 (megahit assembly) | ecosystem: Environmental > Aquatic > Freshwater > Ice > Liftoff... | reverse complement strand
GGCCGCCATGGCCTGGCCCACAACAAAAGACAGAAGCGCAATAGACAAAAGACGTTTCATGGAGTTTTCCATTCAATCAAAACGCCAATGATAATGATTCTCATTGAATAAGGCAAGTACCCCTAGCAAACCCGACTACCAATTTATTTCAAACGACAACGGGCGATTTCACAAGGGAGCATCCCCCTTTCCCCTACCATCTGGGCACTACAGGAGACATCAATGCCCGTGATCACCAACATCGAAGACCTGCGCATCCTCGCGCAAAAGCGCGTGCCCCGCATGTTTTACGACTACGCCGACTCCGGCAGCTGGACCGAGAGCACCTACCGCGCCAACAGCGCCGATTTCCAGAGCATCAAGCTGCGCCAGCGCGTGGCCGTGAACATGGAAAACCGCAGCACCGCCACCACCATGATTGGCCAGAAGGTCGCCATGCCCGTGGCAATTGCCCCCACCGGCCTCACCGGCATGCAGCATGCCGATGGCGAGATCAAGGCGGCACGCGCGGCCAAGAAGTTTGGTGTGCCCTTCACCCTGTCCACCATGAGCATTTGCTCCATTGAAGACGTGGCCAAGGAAACCGGCAACCACCCCTTCTGGTTCCAGCTCTATGTGATGAAAGACCGTGCCTACATTGAGCGCCTGATCGACCGCGCCAAGGCCGCCAATTGCTCGGCGCTGGTGCTCACGCTGGATCTGCAAATTCTCGGTCAGCGCCACAAGGACTTGAAAAACGGCCTCTCGGCCCCGCCCAAGCTTACCCTCACCAACATCCTCAACATGATGACCAAACCCCGCTGGGGCCTGGGCATGCTGGGCACCAAACGCCACGGTTTTGGCAACATCATTGGCCACGTGAGCGGCGTCGATAACATGGGCAGTTTGAGCGAGTGGACTGCCAAGCAGTTCGACCCCGCGCTCAATTGGGGCGATGTGGAGTGGATCAAAAAGCGCTGGGGCGGCAAGCTCATCCTCAAGGGCATTCAGGACGTGGAAGACGCGCGCCTGGCCGTCAACTCAGGCGCCGATGCGCTGATCGTCTCCAACCACGGCGGGCGCCAGCTCGACGGGGCCGAGTCCTCCATCCGCGCGCTGCCGGCCATTGTGAATGCTGTGGGCAAGCAGATTGAGGTGCATATGGACGGCGGCATCCGCAGCGGGCAGGACGTGCTCAAGGCACGCGCGCTGGGCGCACAGGGCACCTACATCGGCCGGGCATTTTTGTACGGCCTGGGCGCAATGGGCGAAGAGGGCGTGACCAAAGTGCTGGAAATCATCCACAAGGAACTCGACCTGACCATGGCATTTGCAGGCCACACCCAAATGGAGACGGTGGACAGGAGTATTCTCTTGCCGGGAACTTTCCCAACTTGAACCAAAGTCTTCATGCCAACCTCTGTAACTATCCCTACGCCCATTGATTCCCCTGTGCACCCCCGTCGCGGCGTAAGCGCCTGGTGGCGCGCGCTCGCCATCCTGTTTCTGCTGCTTCTCGTTATTGGCTTGACCACCGGCATGAGCATGTTCGAGCAGTTCAAAGCGCAGCTGCAGCACGTGCAGGTTCAGCTGAAAGACACGGCGCAGGTCAAGTACATCGCCATCCTCAGCGATGACAAGCAGGCACCCGCCATGCTGGTCACGCTGTCCCTGCGGGACGACGCACTGCAGGTGCAGCGGCTCAACAGCGTGACCGAGGGCGGTGAAGACAGCATGCAGTTGTGGGCCCTGTCCGAAGGTGACCCGGCGCGTTCGCTGGGCGTGCTGCAAAGCAAAGGCAAAACCCTGCGCTTGCCGGTCAGTGAAAGAGACCTGGCCAGCGCCACCAGCCTGGCCATCAGTGTCGAAAACAAGGGCGGCGTCACGCAAGCCCAAGGCCCCCGGCTGCCCTACCTGTTCAAGGGACCAGTGATTCAGAAGGCGCTGTAGGCGCGGTGTCCAACTGCCATTGGGCCACCCAGAGCGGCATATCACCCGCGGGCATGGGCCGTGCAATGCCATAGCCCTGCCCCAGATCGCAGCCTATCGACATCAGCAAGTCGCCATGGGAGCTGGTTTCAACTCCTTCGGCAATCACCTGGCGGCCAAACGCCCTGGCCAGCCCAATCACGCCGTTGACGATGGCCAGATCATCCGGGTCGCTCATCATGTCGCGCACAAAGCCCTGATCAATCTTCAATGTCTCCGCGGGCAGGTGCTTGAGGTAAATCAGTGACGAATAGCCGGTCCCAAAATCATCCAGGGCAAAACGCACCCCCATCTCTCGGCAGGCGTGCATCAAACTGGAAACCTGGGAGATGTCTTGCAGTGCGCTGGTTTCCAGAATCTCCAGCTCCAGGCTGTACCGTGGCACCGTCGGATGTCGGGCCAGCAGCTCGCCCAGTCGCTGGGTAAAGCCCACCTGTTGCAGCTGAAGGGCTCCGATGTTGACACTGACCGCCATGTCCAGCCCCGCAGCCCGCCAGGCCGTCATCTGGGCCAGCGCGGTGTCAATGACCCATTCGCCCACCTCCAGACTGATGGGTTCGTTTTCAATGGTGGGGAGAAATGCCCCTGGCGAGAGCAAGCCGCGCTCTGGGTGTTGCCAGCGAATGAGCGCCTCCGCGCCAACGACCTCGCCGGTCCTCATGTTCACCTTGGGCTGGTAGAAAAGCAAAAATTCATGGCGCTCAAGCGCGCTGCGGATCTGGTCCAAGCGTTCGCGCTGGGTTTTGACGGCCGTGTCATGGGCCTGGTCAAAAAGCTGGTAACGGTTTTTGCCCGCCTGTTTGGCCAGATACATGGCCTGGTCGGCATTGCGCATCAAGAGTCCGGCATCGTCACCATCCTGCGGGTACAGGGCCACGCCCATGCTGGCCGACAGGTGCAGCTCGACCGGGGTCAGCACACCGGCCACGGTATGCGGCACCTGGAGCGGCTCGGCCGCGCTATGCAGCAGGCGTGCCAGCACGGGCTCGCAGTCTTCGGCGTGCTCTAGATCCACCAGCACCGCCACAAACTCGTCACCACCCACGCGCGCCAGCGTGTCGCCCTCGCGCAGGGCCGTTTTCATACGCCGGGCCAGTGCAATCAGCAGCTCATCGCCCATGGCGTGGCCATATTGATCATTGACCGATTTGAAACCATCCAGATCCAGATAGACCACCGCCAGCGAGCGGCCCCTGCGCTGGCTCTGCATAACGCCTTGCTGCAGGCGATCCGCTAGCAGAACCCGGTTGGGCAGGCCGGTCAGGGCGTCGTAGTGGGCAATGTGCTCCAGCTGCTGCTGGTGCTCCTTCATGGCCGTGATGTCGGTGAACAGCGAAACAAAATTCTGCGTGACGCCCGCGCTGTCACGCACTGCACTGATAGTAAGCATTTCAGCATACACCTCGCCGTTTTTGCGCCGATTCCAGACCTCGCCCGTCCAGTGTCCCAACTCGGCAATCGACCGCCACATCTCGGCATAAAACTCCGGGCTTTGGCGCCCGGAATTGAGAAGGCGCGGATTACAGCCCTGCACCTCTTCGCCGCAATAACCGGTGACGTGGGTAAAGGTTTCATTCACGGCCACGATGGCCCCACTGGGATCGGTAATCATGATGCCCTCGCGGGCGTGGGTAAACACGCTGGCGGCGAGCTTGAGCGCGTCTTCGGCCTGCTTGCGCTTCGTGATATCGCGGGTGATCAAAATCATGTGCGTCGGCTCACCGTGTGCGTTGCGCAACAGGTCGGACTTGGACTCCGCAAAAAAACGCGTTCCATCCTTGCGGATGCACGCAATCTCCACCAGCCCGGTCAGTTTGCCCTGCAGCAAGTCCACAATCAGCTGGGTAGCCACGGCATGCCCGGACGGGTCAATGAAGTCAAGCAAGCGCTTGCCGACCAGCTCATCCTCGCTCGCGTAGCCAAACATGACCAGCGCACCACGCGAGCTTTTCTCCACCAGCCCATCCATCGCAACGATGCTGATGCCATCGGTCGAGTTGGCAATGATGGTGCGCCACTTCTCCTCGCTGGCGTGCAGTGACTCCAGCATCCGTATGCGCCCCGTGATGTCCTGAAACGTGACCTGAATCGCGGGCGCTCTCTCAAACGGAATCACCGAGCCCTGAACCTCCACATCAATCACCGTACCATCAAGCTGGAGAAATTTTTCATGCGCCGGGCTTACGTAAGTTTGCCCGCGCAGGCCCGCATTCATTCGATCCAGCACCACTTGCCGATAATCCGGGTGAATCCGCTCCATGGCGGCATTGCCAATCAACTCGCTGGCGGATTGAGCGCCCAGCGCAGCCACCGCAGCGGGATTGGCGTAGACAATTTTTCCACCCTGGTGCACCACCACACTCACGGGCGACCACTCCACCAAACCCCGGTAGCGCTCCTGGCTTTCTTTCAGCCCTTGCTCGCTCAGCTCCCGCTGTGCAATGCTTTTCAGCATGCTGCGGGCAGCGTAAAGCATCAGCAACAAGACAAGCAGCGCTATGCCGCCCAGGTAAGCCCACTGCTGGTACAAAGGGACCAATTGTTCTTGTACTCCCACCGCCGCCAGCATGGTCAAGTGGTATTGGGGCAAGCGCACGTAGCTGTAGCTGCGGCTCACGCCATCCAACTGCGACACCCGGTGAAAATGCCCCTGCAGGGCTGCCCCGGGCGCCATAAACGGAAGATCGTTAATGGTTTTGCCAACCAATGCATCGTGGTCGAGCGAACGGGCCATGATCTGGCCGCCGTCCGACACCATGGAAACCAGCCCCTGCTGCCCCAGATCAACCGATTCGTAATGCTGCGCGAAAAAACGCGGGTCCACCGACAGCACGATCACCCCTGCAAACTGCCCCCGTTTCAAAAGGGGGCGCGTCAGATGGATAGACCACTTGCCAGACACGCGCCCTCGCCTGGGCGGGCCGACAACGAGCTGGTCAACCGTTGCATTCTTGTGCACTTTGAAATACTCGCGATCGCCAAAATACAGGCGCTCTGCGATGGGGCCGAGATCGGTGTAGACCAAAGAGCCATCAGCGTCGATGATGCTGGTCTGAATCGCCAAGTCAGACAGCCGCCGCTGGTTGCGCGCCAGCGCCTCGGCAAATGGCCCCGGGCCAGCCAGCCAATGGGCCCGCATATCCTCCAAAGCATAGTCGGCCAGCTGCAGTGTCGACGCGGTATGGTCGGCCACGGTCCGTACCAGCGTGGCGGTTTGTTGATCCATTCGGGCATGTGACTGGTTGTAGTTTTGCACACCCAGCCAAGCGCTTGCGCCACACAGCCCTGCAAGCGCACACCCCAGTGACAACCACACTTTTTGGCGCAAAGTCCAAGTCGACTGGAAAAAATTGAATCGCATGCGTGCAGCAGGTCCAGGAACGTTGAACTGCCCATTATCGGTGGACTGTGGCCACCCCCATCTCACAACAGTGCGGCAAATCGAAGCTTGCTATCCTCAAGGCCATGAGTGCCATCGCCCGCCGCATTGCCCACCTGGACATGGACGCATTTTACGCGTCCGTAGAATTGCTGCGCTACCCGCAGCTCAAGGGGCTGCCGGTAGTGATTGGCGGTGGGCGACGCAATATTCAGGAGGCGCCCGCCCAACGCGCCGCACTCAAACGCATTCCGCTGGATGCCTTTGCCCGGCTCGACAGCTACACCGGGCGCGGCGTCATCACCACCGCCACCTATGCGGCGCGGCAGTTTGGCGTGGGCTCGGCCATGGGGCTGATGAAAGCCGCCAAACTGTGCCCACAGGCCATTTTGTTGCCGGTGGATTTTGAGGAATACCGCACGTACTCCCGCCTGTTCAAAAACACCATCTCCGAGATTGCCCCGGTGATGGAAAACCGCGGTGTGGACGAGGTTTACATCGACTTTACCGAGGTACCCGGCGGCCAGCGCGAAGGCGGGCGCGTGCTGGCGCGCCTGATCCAGAAAAGCATTTTTGACGCCACCGGCCTTACCTGCTCGGTGGGCGTCGCACCCAATAAGCTACTGGCCAAAATGGCGAGCGAATTCAAAAAGCCCAATGGCATTGCCATCGTCCACACGGACGACCTGCAAACCATGATCTGGCCGCTAGCCTGCCGCAAAATCAATGGCATTGGCCCCAAGGCCGACGAAAAGCTCAAGGGCTTTGGAATTGAGACCATTGGCCAGTTGGCCGAGCGCGACCCGGCCTGGCTGATGCAGACCTTTGGCCAGCGCACCGGCGCCTGGCTGCATGAAGCCGCCCACGGCCGCGACGACCGCCCGGTCGTCACCGAGAGCGAACCGGTGAGCATGAGCCGCGAAACCACCTTTGAGCGCGATTTGCACGCGGTGCGCGACAAGGCCGAGTTGGGCGCGGTGTTCACCCGGCTGTGCGAGCAGGTGGCGGCCGATTTGCAACGCAAGGGTTATGTGGGCAAAACCATTGGCATCAAGCTGCGCTATGACGACTTCAAAAGCGTGACGCGCGACCTGACGGTGGACTACACGGCCGATGCAGCGCGTATTCGGCAGGTAGCGGGGCAGTGCCTGAAGCGGGCACCGCTGCAAAAGCGGCTGCGTTTGCTGGGGGTGCGGGTGGGTGCCTTGCTCAAGGCGGCTGACTTGCAGGATTCAGAACAAAAACGATCGCTAGCCCCCGTGGAATATGCGCAAGGCGCTATGAATTTGGAAGCAACTACGGGGCAGTTGTTCTGAAACTATCGGCTTTGGTGCGCGCAAGGCAAGGCCGGGGCGGATGCCGGGGGCTCATGCGCTGCGCTTTTTAAAATCGCCCCCGACACCCGCCCCGGCCTCGCCTTGCGGCTTTGTGGAGGGACGGCAGACAGGCTGAGTGCGGCGGTAGTTGCTACTTTTTTGATAGCTGCTTGCGCATATTCTACGGGTGCTAGAGGCACATTTGACTCTGCATTTTCTGCTGACAGGTCAGCGGGGATGACGGCGCCGCTTTCCAGCAACTCGGTGCGCTGGTGGGCGGTGTCGCGCGGCGTGAGGCCTGCGGGAAAGGGGAAGGTTTCGAAGCAGGTGGTGGGGGTGTAGCGCGGGTCGTTTCCCACGCCCAGCCACGTGCACATGCGCAGTGACCAGAGTGCGTGGAAGCGGCTGTGCAGGATGCCGAAGGTGGCGTCGTCGGCGCGGGCAGTGGCCAATGTGGCTTGGTCCGGCAGCACGGCGGTGTGCATCCACACGAAGGTGCGGTGCGCATGTCGACGCGCGGTCGAGCGTGGCGCCACCAGTTGCGAGCGACTTGCTTATCGCTGTTTTTAATAGCGATTGGCCTCACAGCCCCCGCCACATATGCGTAGGGCGCTGCAAAAAGTGTAGCGTCAGCCTCTAGCATCTGGGTGCCGAAGTCCACAATCCAGCGGTCGCCCCAGCGGCGGGGCAGGTCGATGCCGTTGCACAGGGGCCGCAGCACTTCGGCGTTGGACTTGCCGTGGGGGTTGGGCTGAGCCAGCCAGTCGCGGGCCGTGTGTCCTTGAATGTCAAATGGCGCCTTTTTCGACGCGCCCATGAAACACGTGCCTGCCGCCTCGGGCAAGGACTTGGCGGTGGTCAGGTCGGCATGAATAGCCCCAACGTTTTCGCCATTGAGTCGCGCACCAGTGGCGTGGCCAAAGCAAATCAGCGACACGCGCACGGCGGCACCGTCGTTCACCCAAGCCTCGTCGCTCCACGCCTCGAAGATACGGCTGCGCTGGTCAATGGCGTCCAACACCTTGCGGTTGGCACCGCCGCGAATGGAGTTGGTTGAAACCAGCCCCGCGGCGCCCAGACCATTGGTCGCAATCGCGGTGCGCGCCTTTTCAAACCAGTAGCAAACCAAGTCGGCGCCACCGGGTACACGTCCATCGTAAATACGGCGCAAAGTGAACGTGTAATCCTCGCCCAATTCGCGAATCATCTTGCGGTCACCCAAAAACGGCGGATTACCAATCACCACGCTGGCTTTGGGCCAGGTGGCTTCAGTCGTGAATTGCTTTATGCCTGCTGAATCCCCCGCACCGCGCAGAGGCGCAGGTGGGGCGGATGTCGGGGGCGATTTCAAAAAGCGCAGCGTATGAGCCCCAGGCGTCCGCCCCGCCTGCGCCTCTGCGTCCGCACCACCCTGCAACCCTTCAACAAGCTCAGGGCAAGCGGGTAGGAAGGTCAGCAAAGCATCCCGGCACTCAATATGGTCCAGCGGCTCCAACACCGGGTTGGTCTTGAATTCGTAGCCATGCTCAATGCCCAGCACGTTGCGCGGGCCGGTGACCAAATCGGCCTGCCGGTCCAGCACGCGATAGACCTTTAGCTCTTCCAGCCACAGCACAAATTGGGCCTGCGCAGCGCGGTAATTTTTGTCGCCTTTCTTGGTGCTTTTGGCCAGTAGCCCCCGTAGATGCTGCGCGAGCAGCTCCCATTTTTGTAGCAAGGGACGCGTCAGCACGGACTCAACGATGCGCAGAATGGTGGCGGGGTCGGTGTAGTGCGCGCCCAGCTGGCTGCGCTTGCTGGGGTCCAGCCCGCGTTCAAACAGCGTGCCGAAGATGGACACGTCGATGGCGCTCCAGTTCAGCGCGGCGGCGTTGCGCAGCTCGGTCACTTCCATGATGCTGAGCCGCGGTACGTTCACCTTTTTGAACAGTCCGCCGTTGAACCACGCGATTTCGTCATTGCCGTACATACCGCCCTTGCGCATGACGGTGAACAGGTTGGTCAGCCCGGTGGTGAGCTTGTCGCTGGTGAGGTTTTTGTTGTTCACCAGAGCCTAAAACATGCGCCCGGGCAGCAAGCCCACGTCTTCGGCAAAAAAGCAGAACAGGCACTGCGTCAAAAAGTGGGCTACGGCGGCGCAGGCCATCGGCCAGGGTGGAGAAGCTTTTGGCGGCGGCCTCGGTGATGTCGCGGCTGGTCTTTTTGGGGCGAAAGCTCTCGGGGTCCAGCCACAGGCGGCGCAGCAGGGATTGCTTGTCGGGCTGGTCCATCTCATGCAGGAGCACGGTGTGTACTTCCGACGGGTGGCCGTTGAACTGGGTGTGTATGCGCAGGATGAGGCGGTCGCACACCACCAGCAGGGGCGGGTTGCTGAGCGACAGGCTGTAGGTGAGCAGTTGCTTGAGGGTACTGTCCAGATTGCGGCCGGGGGCTTTGTTTTCCCACGCAAAGTGGTCGCGGTAAAACACGTCGGCATAGCCACGTGCCTCGCCCAGCACCAGGGTGTCTTGCTCAAAGAGGTAGTCGCCGTCACCGCCCGAAAGGCTACCCGTCAGGGGCACGCCCAGCAGTTGGCACAGGTCGATGAAATGGGGCTGCGCGCCCTGCGTTCGTTCAGGTCACTGGCGGGGCCGCCGGGGCCCCATTTGGCGATGAATTGTTGGGGGGGTCATGGGCGTTGGGTTGGGGAGTGCCATCAGTTGCCGCGCAGCAGCATGTCCAGCGCGGTTTCAATTTCCAGCGTGGCAGCGCTGGCAGAGCCCACGGCGCTGCGCAGTTCATTGGCGTAAAAAACGGCAATACCCAGTGGGTGCACCTGCACCGATTCGCCCCCCACGGTTATCGCGGGATTGAAGCGCTCGGTCATGCCGGGAATGGCGCCTGCGCGCACCAGCGGCACGCACACGCGCTCCACAAAGCGGTAGAGCAGGTCGCTCTGGATTTCGAGCACAAAAGGGAAGATCGGCCGGTCTTCCACAATCGGGTTGGAGTAAATGTCAAAACGCGCCATGCTGGCTCAGGCTTCGCGCCAGCGCCGCACCCGCTGCGAGTACGGCTCATTCTGGCTGGCCCAGGTGTTGTATTGCGCAATGTCAGACGCATGCGCGTCAGCCCATTCACGCGTGGCCTGGCGGGCGTTTTGGCGCGGGGCCGGCTGCTGCCCGTAGTCGGGTTGCACCTCACGCACCACCGTCGCGACGGGCACGACTTTGACCGGACGCATCACGATGCTGCCATCGGCTTGCACATTCACTGCAAACAGCTGCCCCGCGTACTTTTTCCCCAGCGAGATCTGGCCGCTGGCGCCGACTTCTTTGAGCATGGTGGCTCCTTCGTGAATATCATGCCATCCTGCCGCGTGATTTTTGCAGCGTCAATACGCGGGATAAGGAGGCGCTAGTTTTCGTTCTCGCGCCGAAGGGCAATGCCGGGGGCCGATTTCTGGGCCTTTGACAGTAGGAGGCCCCCGGCATTGCCCTTTGGCGCAGGCGCTCCACCGCTTTTTGGAGACAGGTCAACCCAATAATCTGCACTACAGTAAACCGATGAACACACCTACCCCGCCCCTCACCTGCTTCACCCTCACCGAGGCCAATCACGTTGCCCACCTGGTCTTGAACCAGCCCGAGGCCATGAACACCATGCACCCCACCTTCTGGCGCGAGCTGGACGCGGTGCTGACCCGGCTGCACAAAGACGGCTCGGCGCGCGCGCTGGTCATCAGCAGCACCGGCAAGCATTTCAGCGCCGGCATGGCGCTGGAAACCTTTGCGGGCGCGATTCAAATGGACGATCAGAGCCCGGAAGGCCGCGCCGCCATTTTTGACCTGCTGGGCGACATGCAGGCCACCTTCACCAAGCTGGAAACCCTGCGCATGCCGGTGATTGCGGCCATTCAGGGCGGCTGCATTGGCGGCGCGGTCGACATGGTCAGCGCCTGCTGTATTCGCTACGCCACGCCGCAAACCTTCTTCTGCATCCAGGAAATCAACATCGGCATGGTGGCTGACGTGGGCACCCTGCAGCGGCTGCCCAAGCTCATTCCGCTCGCCATTGTGAAAGAAATGGCCTACACCGGCCGTCGCCTGGGCGCCGACCGCGCCCTGCAATACGGGTTGGTCAATGCCGTGTTTGAGACGCCTGAAGCCATGCTGGAAGCCGCACGGGTGTGCGCGGCCGAGATTGCGTCCAAGCCGCCCATTGCCATCTGGGGTACCAAACAGGCCATTCACTACACGCGCGACCACTCGGTGGACGACGCGCTCAAACAAATGGGCTGGCTGCAGGGTGCGATCTGGAGCAACCGCCATGTCATGGAAGCCGTGGTAGCCATGAAGACCAAGCGCCCGGGCGATTTCCCTGCGCTGGCAACGCTCAAGTCGTTTAGCGAAATCGGCCTTTAGCCCGCCGCGGAGAGGCGTTCCCCATCCGACGCCGTCTCTGCCTCGGCATAGGCTTGTCCACCAAACTTCAGCGCTGAGTGCTCACGCCCGGACTGCAGAACCGGGTAAAACATCTCGTTGTACCAGCGCTCCGGCCCAAATAACAGATCATCCTGCAGGCCCACCTTGGGCGGGAACTGCTGGGTGATGTGGGCCGAGCCAAACAGCACATCCCAGAAGAACAGCAAATTGCCATAGTTTCCGGTGTAGTGGCCCACACCATCGGCATTGGTCAACGCATGGTGCGCATGGTGCGTAGCCGGCGTGGAGAGGGTGCGCTGCACCAGCCACATCAGCGGCTTGAGCGCGGGAATGCGGTACAGCGGCTCGTCCCAGCGCCAGGCGCAATGTGCGCCCAGAATCACCGCCAGCTTGACCACGATGTAGATGGCGTAGACCTTGAAGAAGCCCAGGTACAGCAGCACCCCGGCAATCCACAAACCGGGCATCAGCAGGTAGTAAAAAAAGTTGTTGCGGTAGGTAATGCGGATGCTCATGTACTGCGCGCTGTGGTGCGCGCGGTGCAGCGGCCACATCAGAGGTGAATGCGAAAGACGGTGCCACCAATACTGCGTCATGTCGTCGCCCACCAGCAAGATGCCGACCATGGCCCACCAGGGCAAGTTGGCCCAGGCGCCCTGCATCTTTGGCATCAGCCACATCGATATTTTGCCAGTCACCAAAATGGCGACAGGCTGCGCAATGGCGATCAGGCTGATGAACATGAAGAGTTCGAGCTTGGTGTCATCCGCACTGGCATGCACCGTATTTTTGTAGCGGCGGGATGCGAACTCGGCCAAGGCGAATCCGAACGTGACGCTCAAAATCAGCAGATTTTGAATCAGGGGAGTCACGGGCTTTGTGTCCTTCCTTTACATCCTCATTGCCGCGCAGTGCGGATGTTGCGCGGCAGTGCCTGCGGGTGGCTGGTACGAAACGGGTTGATGTCCAGACCGCCGCGGCGCGTGTAGCGGGCATAAACAGACAGGCGCATCGGCTTGCAACGCGTCCAGATGTCCATGAAGATGCGCTCCACGCATTGCTCGTGAAACTCGTTGTGGTTGCGAAAGCTCACCAGGTACTGCAGCAGGCCGCCCTGCTCGATCTGGTCACCCGTGTAACTGATCTGCACGCTGCCCCAATCGGGCTGCCCGGTAACCAGGCAATTGCTCTTGAGCAGGTTGCTGACGAACACCTCGGACACCGGTGCCTCGTTGCGGATGGCGGTCAGCAACTCGGGCGCGGGGGTGTAGTGCGTGCATTCAATGTCGAGCCGGTCGAGGCTCAGGCCATCAAGTTCGTGCACGGGTTCGCGGTCAAACAGGTCAGGGCCCAGCAGCGTGACACCAATGGATGAGGGCATGACGCCCGCCGCCTCGGCATTGCGCCACACGGCTTCGGTGATGTCGGCGCGCAGGCGGTCACGCACCGCGCTGGCATCGGCGAACTTCGTGTTGTTGAAGCTGTTGAGGTAGAGCTTGAACGACTTGCTCTCCACAATATTGACCGACTCGCAGGGCACCGTGAAGTGCGCCAGCGCCAGCTGCGGCTTGCCGCGCAGATTGAGCCAGCTCAGCTCAAACGCGGTCCACATGTCAGCACCAAAGAATGGCGCGGCCGCCGTGATGCCGATTTCGGCCCGCTTGTCCGCGCGGGGAATGGGAAACAACAGGGACGCGTCGTACTGGTCGATGTAGGCGGATGCCTTGCCCAACTGGGATTGTTCAGGGCGGTTCATGGTGTGGTAGCGGGCATGGTAGCGGGCATGGCAGCGGGCATTTGGGCGGTCTGCAAATGGGGAATCAGCGCGTCCAGCATCTGCGCGACGGGCTCGGGCGGCAAATCGTGGCCCATGCCATCAATGCCCACCAGCTGCGCCCCGGCAATGCGTTTGGCCGTGTCTTCACCGTGCACAAAAGGCACCAGCGGGTCGGCACGCCCATGCAGCACCAGCGTGGGGCTGACGATGCGTTCCAGTTGCGCGGCGCGCGTGGTGTCCGACACAATGGCCAGCATTTGGCGCAGCGTGCCCACCGGGTGAAAACTGCGTTGTACCGCGTACGAAACGCGCTCACGCATCTCTGGCTCGGGCGTGGGGTATTCGGGGCTTCCGATGGCTTTGAACAGCTTGATGAAGTGGTCCACAGCGGCCTCGGGCGTGTTGTTGGCCGGACGGCTCAGCAGCGCCCGCATCACCTCAGGGCGGGCCTGCGGCAAGCCCCTTGCGCCGCTGCTGCTCATGATGCTGGTGAGGCTGATTACACGCTTGGGCGCGGCTATGGCCACCCGCTGCGCAATCATGCCGCCCATGCTGACGCCCACAATATGCGCGCGGGCAATGTCCAGCGCATCGAGCACACCCAGGGCGTCGGCCGCCATATCGTTCACCGTGTAGGGCGGGCGCGTTGGCAGCCCCAGCTTGTATTTGAGGCCGGCCCACAACAGGTTGGGCTTGCCGAGCTGGTCAAAGTGCTGGCTCAGGCCCACGTCGCGGTTGTCCATGCGCACCACCCGAAAACCCGCGTCCACCAGCGCCTGCACCATTTCGGACGGCCAGGCCACCAGCTGCATGCCCAGCCCCATGATGAGCAGCACCACCGGGCGGGTCAGCACGTCCGTGTCCGACGGACACAGGCTGGCGGTGTCTTCTATTTCAATATCAATACCGTTTGCTCTTATTTTCATAGCTGTCTGCGCAGGTTTTACGGGGGCTAGAAGCCTTTTTGGCTCTGATTATTGCGACGGAACACGTAGCGCTCAGTCGACGACAGGGGCAGGCTCCAGGAGTAACCCTCGGCATCGAACGCCCGCAGGTCTTCGGGCTTGATCACCTGGTTCGTAGCCGCAAAACGGGCCATCAGGCCGCGCGCGCGCTTGGCCATGAAGCTGATGATCTTGTACTGGCCGTTTTTGAATTCTTCAAACACGCACTCCACCACCCGTGCCTTGAGCGCGCTGGTGTCCACGGCCTTGAAATACTCTTGCGACGCCAAGTTGATGACCACCGGGCTGATGTCTGCCTGCAGGCGGGTGTTGAGGTAGTCCGATACCTGGGTGCCCCAGAACTTGTAAAGGTCACGCCCCTGCGGGTTGGCCAGGCGGGTGCCCATTTCCAGCCGGTAGGGTTGCATCAGATCCATGGGGCGCAGCACGCCGTACATGCCGCTCAGGATGCACAAGTGCTCCTGCGTCCAGGCAAGGTCTTCGGGGCTCAAGGATTTGGCGTCCAGCCCCTCGTACACGTCGCCGTTGAAGGCCAGCAGTGCCTGGCGGGCGTTTTTCTCGGTCGCTTTGGGCGACCAGGCCAGGTAGCGGCCCACGTTGAGCGCCGCAAGCTTGTCGCTCAGCGACATGAGGGACGCAATCTGTTGCGGCGACTGCGCCCGCAGCAGTTCCACCAGCTGCTGGGACTGCTTCACAAACAGGGGGGCGGTATGCGGATGGGGACCCACGGGGGTTTCGTAGTCAAGCGACTTGGCGGGCGAGAGAAGAATAAGCATCCCCCCATTATCCTGAAACCCCACCCGATAATGGCGGCGCTATGACCAAACCCCCATCCTCCACCGCCTGCACAGTGCTGTTGCGCTTTGAAAGCAAGCCTTCCAACGCGCGTGCCCTGCTCGGCTCGCTGCTCGCACGCCGGCCGGCGCAAGCCCCGGCTGATGCCCTGAATGTGCACTTTCAAGCGGTGTGGAACGGTGCCCAGGCCGACCCCGCCGCACTGGCAGGCTACCGGGCGGTGTGTGAACTGCCCGCTGGCCCCACCCTGCCCCTGCTGTACCTGCATGCCATGGCCATGCCGCTGCACATGGCCATCCTGAGCCACCCGGCGTTTCCCCTGCGCCTGCTGGGGCTGGTGCACTGGACCAACACCATTGAATCGCTGCGGCCAGTGGCCCATGACGCGGTGCTGGCGATGGAATGCACGCTGGACGGCATTGCCGCCACGGACCGGGGTCAGTCCTTCAGCCTGCACACCACCGTGCGCGTGGGTGGTGTGGACGGCGACGTGGTGTGGCGCGAGGTCAGCACCTTTTTGTCGCCCCTGGCCAAAAGCAAATCGGGAAAATCGGCTGCTGCGGCACAGGCCAGCAAGGCCCGAGCGACCAGCGGTATACCCGAACCCGACTGGGGCACCGCGGTGGCGCAGTGGTGTGTCGCGGCCAACGCAGGGCGGCGCTTTGCCAAACCGTCGGGCGACTGGAACCCCATCCACATCAGCGCCTTCACGGCGCGCCTGTTTGGCTACCCGCGCGCCATTGCCCACGGCCTGTTCAGCGCGGCGCGCTGCCTGGCCTTGCTGGAGAAGACCTTGCCACCGGGCCAGCCCCTGATGCTGGACCTGCGGTTCAAGCGGCCTCTGCTGATTCCTGGAACGGTGGCGCTGCACACGGCGAAGGAAAGCAATTCAACGCGCTTTGTGCTCAAGGTGCAGCCCACGGGGGAGCCGCATATTGAGGGTGTCATTCGGCAACTTAATCAGAGCTAAAAGTGACTTTAGCCCCCGTGGAATATGCGTTAAAAGCTATCGAATCAATAGCAATCGCGATGAAACGAATGTGGCTGAACCTGCTCGCCTGCAAGTGATCGTCGCCTTGGTGTCTAGGATTGCAATGCTGCGAAAGCGGGTGCCCAACTTGGCATGGTGGACTGACATAACCAACCAACTGCAGCCGAACACATTACCCAGTTTGAGTGGCCGCTGTAGGCACTACACCAGCCATGCGTTTTCTGGACATTGGTTGATTGACGAGTACGTTGCCACCCTTTAGCCAAAAAAAAGCCGAAGCCTGTTATTTTGAAGTGTCAATAAAACGACCGTATTTTGAACACCGTGGCGGTCAGCCCTGGCAGATTCCGGCCCTTCGCCCAGAGACCGCCCGCGAACGAAACTTGATCGAAGCGTCCGGTGGCATTTTTGGAATCATGACTGCACCGGGAAAGGGCTTTACCCGCAAGACATCGCATTCGTTCGCTGCCGTACAGATGACGCGCCCATCCCGGTTCAATATGGGTAGACATGCTATCCAAAGTGGCGTGCTTTGTGAGCATGAAACCGCACTTCTGAGCTTTGGCTGGCTGTGACTGCGTCGTTCGCTGCTCTCTTCTGACCCTGTTTTTGACGAAATTGAATCGAGGTGAACGATGGCTTCAACCAACTCTGGACTTCAATCCGATAGCAAGTCACGCAAGAAAGCCCCCGCGTCCGAGTTTCAGTTGGAAAAGTGTCTGACCGGCATCAAGGGCTTCGACGAAATCACGGAAGGCGGGCTTCCGAGAGACAGAATCACCTTGTTGAGTGGGTCCACCGGCACGGGGAAGACACTGCTTGGCATCGATTTTTTAATCAGCGGCGCGAACACATACAAAGAACCCGGTGTCTTCATGTCATTTGAAGAGACTGAAGTTGAGTTGTACAAAGATATCGCTTCGCTGAATTTCAACTTGCAGGCGCTCGTTGCTGAGAAGAGAATTGTTCTCGACTTTGTTGTTCTCGAGAGAAAAGATATCCAAGAAGCAGGCGAATTCAACCTCGAAGGACTCTTCGTTCGACTTGAACATGCCATCGATTCCATCAAGGCAAAGCGCGTCGTGCTGGATTCTATCGAGTCATTGTTCGCCGGCGTCAAGGACGCGGGTATCTTGCGGCTCGAAATTAAGAGGTTGTTTCGTTGGCTCAAGGACAAACAAGTCACAGCGCTGATCACCGGTGAAGTCCAACAAGGCGCGTTCACCCGCCATGGCTTGGAGGAATACATTTCCGACTGCATCATTCTTGTCGACAATCGGGTCAGAGAACAGATTGCAACGCGGCGAATCCGCATCATCAAATATCGCGGCTCTAGCCATGGCGCCAACGAATATCCGTTCGTCATCGACAAAAATGGGCTTTCGGTCATTCCCATCACTTCTGCAGGCATGAACCAACCAGGCACGGCGGAACGGGTGACGACCGGCGTCGCATCACTGGACAAGTTGTTCCAGGGTGGTGGATACACCCGAGGCAGCACCATTCTCGTATCGGGCACCGCGGGCACTGGCAAGACAAGTCTCGCAGCCGCTTTCGCCGTGCAAACGTGCAGGCGGGGCGGGAAATGCCTGTACTTGTCGTATGAAGAGTCAGCGGGCCAACTCGTCCAGAACATGACCTCCATAGGACTCGAGCTTGGACCGCTGGTCAAGAAAGGGCAGCTAAAAATGGTGTCCACCCGACCGTCGTTTTTCGGTCTGGAAATGCACTTACTCGATTTGTACAAGCTACTGGCCGAATTCCAGCCAACAACGGTTGTCATCGATCCACTGACCAGTCTTCTGGGGCAAGGGAATAAATTTGAAGTTCAGTCCATGCTGACCCGCATGATCGATGCCCTCAAATCTAAGGGCGTCACTGGATTCTTCACCAGCCTGGTCTCTTCGGCGGCGCAAAATGATACGAGCGGTGAAATCGGCGTTTCGTCCCTGATTGACACGTGGATCGTCGTCAGGGAACTGGAGGAAAACGAGGGGCGACGTCGCACGCGTGGCCTCTATATCGTCAAGTCGCGCGGCATGGGCCATTCCAGCGATGTGCACAAACTGGTCATGAGCGATGACGGACTGCTGATCGAGCCGATGGATGCCAAGGCCACGGCAGGATCCAAACAGAAAAGGAAGGTTGGAAAGAGCACAATCACGAGTCGAAAATAACAAATGCTTCCAACAATCCCGACAATGCCCCCCCCCCGCGAACATGAAAACGTCGATTCCAAACTGTGTTGTAGGGATTGGAGGCTCGGCAGGCGCTCTGAATGCCTACAAGGCGCTATTGGATCATTTGCCCGCCGACACAGGCATGGCATTCGTGATCATCTCGCATATGAATCCTGACGCCTACAGCCAGTTGGCTCAAATTCTGGCACGCCATACGAAGATGCCTGCGCTCGTGGCATCGGCTGGCATGTCTATCAGCGCCAACCATGTCTATGTGATCCCAGCCAATGCCGATCTGTTGGTTGAGAAATGCCAGTTCAAGGTCATTTCGCCTCGAAGCCGACGAAATGCCCAAATAGATCTGTTCTTTGCTTCGATCGCGGAAGTCTTTGGCGACCGGGCGATCGGGGTAGTCCTCTCTGGTTATGACGGGGATGGCACCGTAGGCTGTAAGCACATCAAAGAAAAGGGCGGCATCACTTTTGCACAGGATCAATCGGCCGAGGTCGATGGCATGCCTGTGCGTGCACAGGCATCAAGCTATGTGGATTTCGTTCTGCCGCCGGACAAGATTTCTGGGGCGCTGATCGAGATTGGAGCGCGCTTCGCTCGCAGCGTTTGATCCGTCGAGTTGGCTCGGCAGGGCGCGAAAAGACTTGGCTCTGTTCGCGTTGAGTAGTGACCACTGGCGACAACCGTGAGCCGGCACGTTCGCCATATTCCCTTTTCAAAAAAAAGGCCGCAAATTGCGACCACTTATGTATTGGCGTGAAGCCGTCAAATACTGGATTTGCTTGGCATCCTTAACCCGTTCCTTGGCTTTACCAACATGTTGTTGCGTCTTGCCTTCGACCTGGTGTATCACCCCTTTGGCTTGCTGGGTTGGGCTGCCAACCAGCTTGTTTTGACTGAAACCCGAACTGAATTGGGTTCATAGCCGAGGGAATGAAGCGTTGAACCTACTCAGCGCAGGCGCTTACCAGCTGGCGCCGTAATACGTATTGACTGTCTTGCTGTAATCGTCGGTATAGGCTGGGATGTCCGCCATCTGGTAGCGGGGAGCCTTCTCGAGCTTCGCCTTGTCAAGGGGTACAACTTAGCCGTCTTGTGCGGTGTCGTACTTGAGCCTGCTCCAGGGCATCGGATAGCGGCCTGTTCCCATGCCCAGAAATCCGCCGAATTCGAGAACCGCGTAGCGAATCTGCCCAGTGTGCTTGTCGAGCATCAGGTCGTCAATCGAACCAAGTTTATCGCCAGCAATGTTGTAGACGTTTGTGCCTTCGACCTTGTCAGAAAAAATAATGGTTCTTCATTGATTCCACTGTGAATTTTCATTCGCTCCAGCAGAATCCAGTTTTTCAAATTGATTGACCGTGCCATGAAAGATACCGCGCTGTACGAACACCTTCTTGGACTGAAGACCCCGTGGTCGGT
>Ga0105047_10006880_pt1 | contig 19230 bp, 17 predicted proteins | sample MAT04_FD_78384 | JGI IMG/M metagenome (GOLD analysis project Ga0105047, IMG submission 78384) | Freshwater microbial communities from Lake Fryxell liftoff mats and glacier meltwater in Antarctica - MAT-04 (megahit assembly) | ecosystem: Environmental > Aquatic > Freshwater > Ice > Liftoff... | reverse complement strand
GCGAACCGGATTTCCCCCATCATCAGCCCGACCGCCGCGAACGCAAGCGAGACCCCGCCCAGCACAGCCGCGACTGGCAAGCCGGAGAAGATGAACACCGCCAGGGTGAGAAACATGATGATGGGCAGCAATTCGGCAAACATGGCAGGGCCTTTCTATCGGGGCATCGGCCGGATCCGGGGCCGTGACAGGCGCCGAAAGGAAACTAAAAACAACGGCATGGATCGGTTTTGCGACTCTGTCTGGCAACGCCATGATACCGTGCATGAAGAGCGGCCCGTTGGTGCGCCTGATCAACGATCGAGCGAAGTCGTTGATCGAGCGAAGTCGGCGATCAGGCGAAGTCGGCGGTCAGGCGAAGTCAGCGGTCATTGGAAGTTGTCGAAGGCGGACGACATCGGCGCGTTGCGCCTGAGCGCCTCGACGCAACGCAGCAACACGGAAATCGCTGCCAGAACTGTCATGCCGAAACCGATGGTCAGAAAGCTCTTGATGATCCACCAGTGTTTGAGCCCGCCACCGGACACTGACCCCTCATTGGTAAGATAAGCGCGCATCGCATAGTCGATCGAGTACCAACACAGCAGCCCGCAATAAGGCAGCATCAGGAAAACGATCCCAGCGATCTCGAGCTTGAGCTTGGTCCGGTCGGCAAAGCCCTCACGCACGAGGTCCACCCGGACATGGGCATCCTTGAGATAGGCCGCGCCAAACCCGAGCAGCAGGGCCGCACCATGCAGGTGCCACTCCAGATCCTGTAGCATGACCGAACCGGTGTTGTAGAATTTGCGCCCGACCACGTCATAGCCGATCACGAAAGCCAGAAGTAGCAGCAGCCAGGCACCGAAATTATGGGCAAGCCGCGGCAGGAATGCGAACAGTCGCGCCAGTTGTGTCATGTGATGTCACCAGTTTTCGAATGATTGGCACCGGCCGAAAGGGAAACGGCCGGCGCCGCTCAAGCGCATGACGGGTCCATCTGATCTTGGTCAGTGGCATCCGGCATGCCCAACTCCGCGATGGTCCTGACGGCCAGCGCAAGATGCGCCAACCGGCAGGGTTCCCGGGCAACAGCTCAGCGCATGTAGCCGAGATCACGCCAGACCTTGTAGGAGGCCCGGAACTGGGTGTAGGAATCCCAGACACGCTTGAAGTCCGCGTCGGCCGCAGACTGCTCTGTAACCACTTCCTGCCAGGCCGTTTCCATGGCCGCCAAGATCTCCGGCGACCACTTGTGCAGCGTCACACCCTTGGCCTGCAATTCGGCCAGCGCGCCGAACTGGGTGGCCTCGCCGCGGGCGATGGATTCAGTCACGGCGGAACGGCACACTTCGTTGACCGCTGCCTTCTCACGGACTGACAGGCCTTCCCAGACTGCGGTGTTGATGATCAGCGAGAACAGCGACGTCTGCTGGTGCCAGCCGGGGAAGTAGTAGTGCTTGGCGTAGTCGGCCATTCCGAGCTGCAGATCGAGCGACGGCATGGATATTTCGGCGGCATCAATGGTCCCCATTTCCAACGCCGGTACAGTGTCACCAACCGGCAAAGTCAGGACCGAAACACCAAGTTTTTCCATGACCCGGGCGCCCAGACCGTAAAAACGCATCTTCTTGCCCTGAAGATCTTCGATCTTGTTGATCGGCTCCCGGAACCAGCCCGACGCCTCCGGCGGAATGGTGGCGCAGATGACCGTCACGACATTGTGCCGCGCCGAAATCTCATCCCAGATTTCCTTGCCGCCGCCATAATAGTACCAGGCGAGATATTCCGGCGCTTCCGGGCCGAAAGGCACCGATGTGAACATGGCCGCCGACGGGATCACGCCCTGAGCGAAGCCAGTGGAATACCAGGCTGCATCGACCGCTCCGGTGGAAACGGCGTCCCAGGCTTCAGGGGCCGGCACAAGCGCGCCCGGTTCGGCGAAGACGAAGTTGACGCTTCCGTCGGTGAGAAGCGAGATGCGGTTGCCGATGTCCTTTCCGATTCCCCCGATGATCGGGAACGAACCCGGGTAAACGCTTGTCATTTGCAGGTCCTTGGCAGATGCCGGGACCGCGATGGTCAGGCTGGCGGCGGCCGTGGCGGCAGCAAGCAGGGCTGTCAGTTTCTTCATGTTATCCTCCCAGTTGATAAGTCATTCAATCGGTGGCTTCAACGCCAGCCGACAGGAATCCACCGTCAACCACCATCACGTCTCCCGTGATGAAGCTTGCAGACGGTGAAACGAGAAAGCCGATCGCTTCGGCCAATTCATGAGGCTGCCCGTAGCGGCGCAGCGGAATGCGTGACGTCCAGCGGGCCTCGAAGCCGCGCGCGTGGATACTGTCGACCATCGGGGTCCGGACCGGGCCCGGCGAGACCGCGTTGACCCGAACGCCATAGGCAGCCAGTTCGGTCGCCATCACCCGGGTGAGTGCAATGACTGCGCCCTTGGAGGCGCCATAGGCCGACCGGCCGGTGTTGCCGGTCATTCCCGACACCGATGCGATGTTGACAATGGCGGCAGCTGGTATGCGCGGCGAAGCAACGAACGCCTTGGATGCCAGGAACGTCCCGATGACGTTGACATCGAGAACCTGGCGCATCATGTCGGCGCCGGTCTCCATGAAACCGACATTGCGGGCGATCCCGGCCGAATTCACGAGACCCGCAAGCGGCAGCCCGAAATAATCAGTCGATTGGCGGAAAGCCTTTGTCAGGCTGTCCTCGTTGCAAACATCCACGACAGTTGTGAAGACACGCGCCGCATCCGGACCAAATTCGGCGCGCACCGCGTCGATCCGCACAGGGTTTGAATCAAGGATGGCGACCATCGCGCCCCGGTCAAGAAGCCAAACGGCCGTGGCCTGGCCAATGCCTGACGCACCCCCGGTGATGATAAAGCACTGCTTCTCAAGCTGCTTGTCCATCTACACCCTCCCGTATCTCCGCCACTACGCCGATGCCGTCCACCAGCCATTCCTCGATCACCAGTTCGAAGGTGACGCAGACCGGATTCTGTCCGCGGACAAACCGCCCACCCGCCATCGTGCCGTCAGGTGCACACAGAAGGCCGCTCAAGCTCGCCACCGGATTGCCCGAGGCATCCGGCCGAATTTCCCCCGACAGACCAACGACTTCCACCGCCGGGCCACGCAACAGGCGCTCACGCCCTTCAGCGACCGTCACGCAGGCATCCGTCAGGCTGCCGAGGCTGCCGCGGATGAAGCCGCGCCAAAGTCCTTCCCGAAGGCAGACTTTCTCGATTCCCAGCACAAGGTCCTCGTTGGGCTTGACCCGGGTGTAGACGATGCGGCCTGTTCGGCCGGTTTCAATCGCAGTTCCGTCGTTCATCGCGTCACCCCGAAATGGCCCATCGGCGAGAAAATTGCGTGGTTGGTTTCCATGTCTCTGACTTGCCGGATGCGCAGCAATCCGAGAACGGAGATGAGCACGACCAGCCCATCCGGGCCGATGCAGGTCTTCTCCGTATCGAGATGGCCACCAGCCACGGAACCCGCCCCCGAGATGAACCAGGCATGGCAATGCACCATCGGGTCGCCGCCGAGGTCTTCGCCAAGCGTGGCCGCACCGCCGAGAACTTCAACATTCGGGGTGGTCTGGAAGGGCGTGTAGGTTGCCAGCCGCTCGCCCGAGGGATCTGGGGCCGCCAGACAGTGGACACACGGTGCGAAAGATCCGCTGAGCAGGGTGAGTGCGGCCGAGCGCCGCGCACCACCGCTGATCGCAGCGACTGCCGCTGAGATCGCCTCAACGAGTGGAAGCCCCGGCGCGAGCGTGATCCGCGACATCACCGCACGGCAATCCGATTGGGTCGCAAAACGGTCCGCAGCCACCGGCCCCGGCTGCCGCATCAGCCGCGCATGGGCGGGCATGGAGAGGTCAGCGCGCATGGGACTGGCCTCCCCTGTCGGCTGCAGGACCGGCCATCCGCGCCTTCAGTTCCTCACGCACCAACGCCTTGGTGATCTTGCCGTATCCGGACCGAGGAAGGGCATCGAAAAACTCGATCCGGCGGGGCAGTTTGTAGGAGGCGATCTTGTCCGCAAGAAACAGCGCCAGATCCTCCGGCGCGAGCCGCGCGTTCTTCTCAAGCACCACGGCGGCGACGCCGACCTCGCCCCATTTCTCATCGGGCATGCCGACCACGCAGGCTTCCGCAACAGCCGGATGGGTAACGATCTTCTCCTCGATCTCCAGCGGATAGATGTTGGATCCACCGGATATGAACATGTCCGACGCCCGGCCGGTGATGTAGAGAAAGCCGTTGTCGTCAAGATGCCCGATATCGCCGGTGCGAAACCAGCCGTCCCGGAAGGCTTCAGCGTTGGCCTTCTCGTTCTCATAATATCCGTTGAACACCGCAGGACCGATGACGCAGATCTCGCCTGTCTCGAAGGGTTTCAAGCTGCGGCCGCTGTCGTCCTGAATGTCGATCTGCATACCGGTCCGGGCCTGCCCGCAGGAGCCGACCCGGACGCGCGGACCGTCCTCGACGCTGTGCAGATGCGGCGGCAGCACAGTGATGTTGCCGGTCACCTCGCCCAACCCGAAATACTGCACCAGACAGCCACCGAGCTTGCTCAATGCAGCCTTCTGATGCGCCCGCAGCATCGGTGCCCCGGCATAGATGACATAGCGGAGCGAAGAATGGTCAAACCGGTCGACAGCAGGATCCGACACCAGCGCCGTCAAAATGCTCGGCACGGTGAACATGTTGGTGACATTGTGAGTTTCGATCAGGCGGAAAACTTCCTCCCCGTTGAGGCTTTTTGACTCAGTGAGCACCGAGGTGACCGACCGCGCCACCTGGATGAGCTGGTGAATCCCCGCGCCGTGTGACAGCGGCGCGACAACCAGGGAGGCTTCCTCCTCGGTCATTCCCGGCATCAGGTCGGCGAGATGGTTGGTGATCACAAACGCCATCTGCCCATGACTTAGCACCGCCGCCTTGGGCTTCCCGGTGCTACCTGACGTAAAGAAGAACCAGCAGGGATCATCCCGCTCCACCGGCATCGCCCGGAACACGACACCATGACCGGCGCGCACGAGGTCGCCATAATTGTGCTCACCCACCCGGGGTTTGCCGAAGGCGATGATCAGGTCCACACCTGCCGCCTTGGCGGCATCGGCATGCAACGTGAATTCCGGCCCATACAGGATGGCCTTCGCGCCTGAGGCGGATGCCGCATGGGCGACATCACCCGGCAGGATGCGGAAATTCGTGGGCACCCAGACCGCGCCGAGTTTGAAAACGGCAAACATGGTCTCAAACATCTCGTTCGAGTTGCGCGCATGCACGATCACCTTGTCGCCAAAGCCGACACCCAGTTTCAGGAGCGAATTGGCAAACCCATCGACCCGGGCATTCAATTCCGCCCAGCTCCAGGTGAAATTGCCCCAGATCACCGCCGGCCGTCCGGGATGGCGCCGCGCCGCCTCGGTGAGAAAATCACCGAGATTCATCACCCGGTTGGACATCCGCTCACGACCCGTCACTCTCATTTGAGCCGCTCCAGGATCGACACATAGTTGGCAACAGCCGCCCCGCCCATGTTGAACACACCGGCGAGTTGGGGATCGCTGAGCTGCATCGCGCCCGCGTCCGAGCACAGCTGCATGGCTGCCATCACATGCTGGGAGACCCCGGTCGCGCCGATCGGATGGCCTTTGGACTTGAGGCCGCCGGAAGGATTGACCGGCAGACGCCCCTCACGCGTCGAGACACCGTCGTCGATCACGCGCGCGCCCTCGCCTTCCCGGGCAAGGCCCATCGCTTCGTATTCGATCAATTCGGCGATGGTGAAACAATCGTGTGTTTCGACAAATGACAGATCGTCCACGGTCACGCCGGCGCTGCGATAGGCCTGATCCCAGGCGAGCCGGGCGCCCTCGAAAACCGTCTTCGACCGGCGGCTGAGCGGGAGGAAATCATTGACGTGGCTGGCGGCGCGAAAGCGCACGGCCCGCGGTGCCGAATTGAGTGCTGTCTCGGTGTCGCACAGCACCATCGCCGCCGCACCGTCCGAGATCAGTGAGCAGTCCATGCGCCGCAACGGCCCGGCCACGATCGGGTTTTTCGCGGAAACCGTGTTGCAGAAGTCGAACCCGAAATCCTTCTGCAGATGCGCATAAGGATTGAGCGCGCCATTGGCATGATTTTTTGCCGCAATCCGCGCAAGGCTCTCGCGCTTGTCACCGTGAAGCTGGAAATAAGATTGGGCGATGGTGGCGAAGACGCCCGCAAAACCACCCTCCACTTCCGCCTCTTCCTGCCGGTAGGACGCTCCCAGCAGGATGTCGCCCACCACGTGCGTGGGAGTAGCCGTCATCTTTTCGACACCGACGACCAGCACCCGCCGAGCCCGGCCGCTTTCGATCTCGCGGATCCCCGCATGGATCGCCGCTGACCCTGTCGCGCAGGCATTCTCGATCCGCGTGGCGCGGACATGGCGTAACTCGGGAACGGCGAGTGCGACTAGCGACGCCTGGAAATCCTGCTTGCTCAAACCGTTGTTGAAGGCACCGAGGAAAATCGCATCGACGTCTTGCGCACCGATTCCGGCATGCGCCAGGCAATCATCCACGACTGAAGCAATCAACGCCTCCGCCGTCTCGAGGTCCGACCGACCGAATCTGGAATGAGCCCAGCCAATGATGCAAGGTCCCATGCTCTCCTCCCACTTACGGCAAGGACAACTGCCCTGCCATTCCCACGGGAAAAAGATAGTTTCGCCTTGCAAGCTAGGCTTGTCTTTTTAGCAAAGGCTGGTAGCTTTTTCTGCATGAATATCGCGCCATCGAGCCGTTGGAGGACAAAACCATGCCGAATGTCGACGAGACTGATTTGAAGATCCTGCGTGTCATGCAAAAAAACGGAGCTCTGTCGGTCTCCGAAATCGCCGAGCGGGTTGGGCTGTCCCAGTCCCCCTGCTCGCGTCGCATCAACCGCATGGAGGAAGAAGGGATCATTTTGGGCCGCTCAGTCATTCTCGACCGCAAGAAGCTCGGATTCTCCGCCATCATTCTGGTCCGGATCAAACTGTCCGACCACGGCCGACAGTCGATCTCCGTCTTCCAGGAATCAGTGCTCCGGATCCCGGAAGTCCAGGTGGTACAACTCATGCTCGGCGAGTTCGATTTCAATGTCCGCGTTGTCGTCCGCGACATGGACCATTTCCAGACGCTGTTGCGGGAGAAACTGGTGATGTTGCCGGGCCTGCATGAGATCCAGAGCACTGTCCTGCTCGAGGAAATGAAATACACAACCTCGCTACCACTGTGAAAAGTGCCCATCGGGATATGACCGAGTAGGAAAACAATATAAGTTATTTCAATGATTTAGAGTTGACCACCGGCACAACTGACCATAAGTTTTTGACTACAGCGCCTCGCTTTCAATCGGATGCGTGAATGCCGCTTTAAAACTTTGAATGAATGCATGTTCGTTATCGCACAAATCAAACCATTTGTGCGCGACCTGCATTAGGGGTTTCGTGGCGGAGTGGCTACGCAAAGGATTGCAAATCCTTTCACCCTGGTTCGATTCCAGGCGAAACCTCCAATCCTTACAATCTCTCCTTCTGTCCGCCCCTGCAGACAAGCACATTTTTTCCGCTCGGTGTCAGGGAAAATACGCGCCGTTATCCGCCCTGTCGAAGCGTCTGACGGTCAATCTTGCCTGTCGACGTTTTTGGCAGTCGGTCGCGCAGTTCCACCACCGCAGGTACCATGTAAACGGGAAGAAGCGCCAGGCAGTGGCGGCGGATGTCCTTGAGTGACGGCGTCCCGCCCGGCTTGGCGACGACGAAAGCCATGAGCGCTTTGCCCCCGCCATCGGCCTCGATGTCGATGACCGCCGCCTCGCCGATCTCGGGATGGGAGAGAAGCCCTGCTTCCACCTCGCCCAGATTGACCCGGTTGCCACGGATCTTGACCTGGCTGTCGCGCCGGCCGGCATGGTGCCAGGCACCCTCAGCATCCAGACGCACCAGATCCCCGCTGCGATAGACGATGTCGCGGAAACTGTCGTGCAAGGGGTTCTGGATGAATTTCGCCGCCGTCATGGCAGTGTCTCCCCAATAGCCCAGCGCAACCATGGGGCCACGGGCGTGGAGTTCGCCGACGGCACCGGGACGGTCGACAAGCCGTCCTTCGTCGTCGAGCGCAAAGACGTCCGCAATGGCGACCGTGCGGCCGATCGGCAGCGGTGCGTCACCAGGCGGCACGGGCACTTCGTGGCAAGTGACGTCGTTGATTTCCGTTGCACCATAGATGTTGAAGAACCGCGCCCGCGGAAGCTTCGCCATCAAGGCGGCAAGAGCTGAAGGCGCATAAGGCTCGCCTGCGAAGAAGACGACCCGCAGATCGTTGAGGCCGCCAGCGTCCGGCGCGAGCGCTTTTTCGATCAGCCTCAGCACGGAAGGCACCGACTGCCAGACCGTGATCCGCTCTTCGGCGATGAAGGCTGCAAGGTCGCCGGACATGAAGCTGATGCCTTGGGGGACGAGGCAGACCGTGGCTCCGGCACCGAGTGTGGCATGCACGTCAAACAGCGACAGATCGAAATGGAAGGGGGCATGGCTCGCTACCCGGTCGTCGGGTCCGAGCGCAAAGAAGTCCCCGGCCCATTCTGCAAAGGCCAGAATGTTGCGGTGAGTGATCATCACGCCTTTGGGTCGGCCGGTTGAGCCCGAAGTGTAGAGAATGGTCGCAAGATCGGTTTCAACGCCCCGCGATGGCAACGGGCCATCAAATCCGGGGGCGCTGTCGAGTGCCCGGACTTCAATCGACCCGGCAGTCGCGAGCAAAGCCGGGTCTCCGGCCGCAAGCACAAAAGCGACGCCGCTTCCCGGATCGACGAGCTCGGCGATCCGGGCGGACTTGCTGACATGGCTGATCAGCGCAGCTGGTCGACAATCCTCGATGATCAGGCGTGCGCGCGCCACCGGACCCGTCGGATCGAGCGGCACGACCACGCCCCCCGCAACCAGCACGCCGTAGATCGCGGCCACCGCCAGGGTCGACTTGTCCAGAAGCAGCGCCACCCGGTCGCCCGGGCGAAGGCCGCCCGCTACCAGCTGCCCGCCGATCCGCCGGGCGAGCACGGCGAGATCGCCGTAACTCAGCTCCCCGTCCGGACCTCGCACAGCGCTCAGCGCTTGCGCCCGCCCGGTGGCGTCAAAGATGAGATCCTGTACCAGTCGCGCCATTGTCCGCGTTCCACCGTCGCTTCACACGCCTTATTTGGCGATCCAGCGGACATAGCCTTCCGGCCCTTCGACCAACCACATGAAATAGTCAAAGCGCGGCCCCAGGAACCGCTCGGCCTTGCCGATCATGTCGTCGTGGGTGAGCGGGCTAGGATACTTGCGCCCCACGGCCGAACGCTCGAACAAGGGCCGCAGCAGAGTGAGTGCCAGAACGTAGAACAGGTCATGGTCCATCTTGAAGCTCTTGCGCGCGTCACCCGACCACTCGCTGCGGATCGGCTCCATGTGCTTCTTGAGGATGAACATATGCGGCACGAAGGCGCTCCAGAGCTTGAGCGAATAGGGGCGGATTTCCTCTTCGGGCACTTCGGAGAAATACCCCGACAGCAATGCGGTGATCGGATCATAATCGATCACGTTCTTGAGCGTGTATTTGTCGAGCGCTGTCGGGTAGCCGAGCTTGCCGACCATGCGGTAAGTCGCGCTCACGATGTCGCGCCAGACTTGCATCGGCTTGACCGCATCGGGGAGGTTGTTGATGTCCTGGCAGGAGTCGAGATCGATCAGGAACAGACCGCGCGACTCCTCCGAATAGACGAAATTGCCCCAGTCGCCCGAATAGCGGTAAAGCTCGGCCATCGAGAAATCATGCAGCAGCTTGCCGGCCTGCTTGGCCAGGAGGCAGATGACCTCGAGACGAACATGTTCGTCGTCCGGATCCCCGTCCACGCCCAGTTGCTCGCGAATGACGTCGTAGTGCTTGTCAAACTTGGGATCCGTGTCGCGCACAAGGCCAGCCCCGAACAGGATTTCCGAGATGCGATAAGGTGAGAGGCCGGGCGATAGCGTGATCACCGCGCCCATCGGCTGGCCTTGGAAATTCAGCGTCTTGTCATATTCCACCACCGCGAACGGCGCGATGGAGGGAACCCCGTGCGCAATCAGGCGCTCGGCCACCCAGAATTCCCGGTGCGCGCGCTCATGCACAATGCCGCCGATCGGGCTTGGCGAAGAATACGCATAACGGTATTCGCCATCCTTGCCGATGCCGAAATGCGGATAGGTGACGAGGTATTCGAGAAGGTCGGTCAGCGGCGGTACAGGCTCTTCGCCGTCGCCGTCGTGCAGCTTGTTGGAGAAGGCGCTGTCGCCGGGCCTGGACGGATTCCACAAGCCGACGCCCTTGAGCTTTGCAGCATGGAAGCGGACTGCCGGATTGGCCTTGAGCCCCACGTCCGGTTCAAGCGTCTCCCAGGCGCCGCGACCGCGACGGGTGAAGGTTGGAACACACCCGTTCCAGCTGGCGATGTCGAAGAGGCGCTTGATCTCGGCTTCCGAGATCTCCAGGCCGTCATACTGGTGCGTGATGGTGAAACTGAGTGGTTGACGCGTGTTCATGGGATGCTCTCCGGACGAAATCAGGCAGGAATCTTGGGGGTACGGGTGCCGAAGATGGCCGAGCCGACGCGCACACTGGTCGCGCCGTGGGCGATTGCGGTCTCATAGTCACCGCTCATGCCCATTGACAACCGGGACACATCCGCCTCACGGCCGAGCTCGGCAAGAAGGTCGAAATGACCAGACGGGTCCCCACCCGCCGGTGGAATGCACATCAGGCCCTCGATCTCCAGTCCGTGCACCTGGCGGCAGCGATCAACGAAAGCAACCGCCGCGTCGGGGTCGATGCCTGCCTTTTGCGGTTCACGCCCGATATTGACTTGAACATACAGGCGCGGCGCGCGTCCTTGCTTGCGGATTTCAGAGGCGATCTCGGCAGCGATTTTCTCGCGGTCAACTGTCTCGATGACGTCAAACACGGCCACCGCATCGGCAGCCTTGTTGGACTGCAGCGGACCGAGCAGCCGAAGCTCGAGACCCGCGAATTCCTGCTTGAGCTCCGGCCACTTGGCCTCCGCCTCCTGCACCTTGTTCTCGCCAAACACCCGTGCGCCAGCCTTGATTGCAGGCCGGATGTCATCGGCGTCAAAGGTCTTGCTCACGGCAACGAGCGTGACAGGCGGCCGGTTGCCGGTTCTTGCCTTCTCTGCGGCCGCGATCTTGTCGCGAACCGCTGTCAGTCTTTCGAGCATCTCGTTCATTGTGGTCTCCAGTCAGGCTCAGGGGGCATTGCCGCCCGTGGCGGTCATCGGGAATGCAGCTACTGGCCGACGCCCAGGATCTGCGGAAGATAAAGCGTGAGCGGCGGATAAAGCGCGGCAATCAGCACCACACACAAATGGGCGGCCATGAATGGCAACGCCTCGCGCGCCGCACTTTCATAGGGCACACCCGCGATCCGCGCCGCCGTCATCAACGTGAGGCCCACGGGCGGAGTGATGTTGCCGAGATTGAGCGCAAGCAGCATCACCATGCCTGCATGCAACGGGTGAAAACCCAGTTCCACAAGTGCGGGTGACAGCACCGGAACAGCGATGATGATAGCTGGCAGGACATCGATGAACATGCCGATGATGAGGAGCAGGAGGACGACGGCGAGAATCTGACCCGTCGGATCGCTGCTGAGTGCCGCAATCCATTCGGCAGCGTGGCGAGCAATTCCAGACCGCGTCACGTACCAGCCCAACACGTTGGATGCGCCGAGCAACAGGAACACGACGCCCGAGAAGCTGACGGTGGAGACCAGCGAGTCCCACATGTCGCGTCCGCTCACGCTCCGGTAAGCGAAGACGCCAAGCACCAGCGCATAGATCGCCGCGATGACGGAAGCCTCCGTCACCGTGGTGAGGCCAGAGAGGATCCCGCCCAGGATGACGACCGGGATGCCCATGGCGGCAAGCGCCGCCGAGCCGGTCGCAAGAATGACGGCAAACTGGACCCGATCATGCCGAGCATAGCGCCGCCGGAACGAGATGATCCCGCTGACAATGAGCATGGCGAGACCCATCATCAGCCCGGGCAGAATGCCTGCCGCAAACAGCCCGAGGATGGAAATGTCCCGCAGCGTCGCGGCATAGGCGATCATGATGATGCTAGGCGGAATGATCGGGCCGATGATTGAGGACGAGGCGATGACCGCCGCCGCATAGGAGGCCGGATAGCCCTCTTTCTTCATGGCCGGGATCATGGTCTTGCCGATGGCTGCCGTCTCCGTCACCGCCGCCCCTGTCAGACCGGCAAACAGCACGCAGGTCGTCACCGTAACATGGGACAACGCGCCCGGAATCCGGCCGAACAGGCTTCCGGCGAACGCAATGAGCCGGTCGGTCAGGCCCGACCGGTTCATGATTTCCGCCGTGAATATGAAATATGGCACAGCGATCAACACATAGCCCGACACGCCGAAATAGAAGCGATCGGCGATGATTCCAAGATAATCGGTTCCACCGAGTGCAAAAGCGCCGACCATGCCGGCCGCGGTCAGGACCAGCCCGAGAGGCAGGCCAATCAACAAAAGCACAGCAAAGGCAAGACTGGCACTCATTATTCGGCTGCCTCCGGTACGTTGCGTTCGTCCACATCGCCCCGAGGCCCGGTTCCGGCGACAAGGTCACCATCAATCCGTTCGTCAAGAAGTCGCAATCCGTCGGCGAGATGAATGACGAGGATCAGACCCGCAACCGGCACCGCCGCAGCGGTCCAGCGTTGCGACAACTGGATATCGTCTGACACGATGAAGAGATGCGTGGACCCCACAGCATAGTCAAAGCCGTACCAGACCAGGGCCCCGGCAAACAACGCGATGGCTACGAAGTTGACCCAGCGGGTGAACCGGAACAACGGCCCGGGGAGGCTGCGCGCCAGAGCCCCGATTGCAACATGCTCGCACTGCTTGAAGGCCACAGTGATCGAAAGCATGCCGAGCCAAGGCAGGAACAACCGCACAAAAGAGGGCCGCGTGTTGGCATAGACGATGGAAAGCCAGCCCGCGCCGAAGGCATCAGCCCATCCCGCCCGCAGGAACAGCGAATGCATCGCCTCAAGCAAAATACCGAGCGCGGAAACCGAGAGCATCACCGCCAGAAGTGCAGCGCAGACTGCGACGGTGGCCATGTTGACAGCATCGCTGAGCCGGCTGAGCGGCGTCGAGTGGGGCACGGCTGCGGGCTCTGCCATTCTCGGGCTTCCTGACATGTCGGGGGAAACGGAACCACCCTGCCGGCCGTCGGCACCGGCAGGGTAAGCGGTTGTCAGTCGAGGTAGAGGGCGGCCGCAGAGGTATCAAGATCGACACTGATCCGCTCGATCTCCGCCCGCATTGCATCATACAACTCCGCGCGGTCGCCGAATTCTTCGGCCAGCCATGCCTCATAGACCGGCAGAGCGGTCTCGCGCATGCGCTGCTTTTCCTCGACCGACAGCACGTGACATTCCTTGAATTTCTTGCAGGAATTGTCCCAGCCGATCACCGTGATCTGGGTGGCGATACCATGTGCCATGGCCACCGATTCGCGCGCCGCCCGGATGATGATCTTCTGATAGTTTTCCGGCAACGACTGGAACCAGGCTTCGCTCACACTCCAGGTGATGGTGTTGTAGATATGACCGCTCCAGGTGGTGTAGTCGGTCACATCATAGAGCTTGAAGATGTCGTTGACGCCGGGTGCATGGAAATGGCCGTCGATCAAGCCGGTTGCAAGACCGGTTTGAACTTCGCCCCACGGCAGCGTCACCGGCGTCCCCCCGAGTGCACGCACGATGGTCATGTGCGCCTGGTTCTCTTCCACGCGGATGCGCAGGCCCTTGATGTCATCGACCGTCCGGATCAGCCGCTTGTTGTTGGCGAATGCGACAAAGCCGCCCCCGTCATCGAGCGTGCCGAGATAGCGCAGGCCGGTCTGCTTGGCCATCGGCTTCATGAAGTCTGCAAACCAGGGCGAATCGAAGAAGGTCCAGGCCGTGCGATAATCGGGAAACAGGAACGGAGCCGTGATCATTTCGTAATCGCGGTAGAAAGACGCCTGCGTTCCGGACCCGAGCATCACCGACTGGACGGTCTTTCCGGCAATCGCCTGCTGAGCGACCTCAACCTCGCCGCCGAGTGCGCCGTTGCCAAAGACCTCCACTTCGACGTCGCCATTGGTGGCAGTCTCGACAAGCTGTTCGAAATGCTTGAGCGAGGGGGCGGTCTCGTTGTTGGTCAGATCGTCGGGATAGAGATGGGCAATCGTCATGGTAAAGCTTGCAGCCGAAGCGCGCGACGGGGCTGCGGCGAGCGCGAGCCCGAGGGCGGCCACCGAAGCCAGCAGCGCCCGGCCAAGCCAGAGGGCCGCCGGGCGACATCGGCCGGACTCGGGCAACCTGGTGAAGCCCTGTCCATATTGGCTCCCGAAAAAAGGATCTGCCGGACCACCCGGCCCCCGATAAACAAAGGCGATTGCAAAACCGGTCATCCCTACCTCCAGTGTCAGATTTGCCATCAATGACACTTATGGTGGTATCAAAATCCGCTATGCTGGTCTAAGTCGAAATTCCGTTCTGGTGATAGGGCGGCGACAGGGTGAGGAGCACTGGAGATGAGGCCGACACTGACTGCGAGAACCTGAAATCCCGATTCAGCACCGCTCGGCTATTTCGTGGTATCGCTGGCTTCCTGCTCGACGATTGCGGACAGGTCGGGTCGACTTCCGTGCCGGATCGAATAGGCACGGGTGAGCTCGGCGCCGAATAGAAATATGACGGATGAGTAGAAAACCCAGAGCAACACCACCATCAGGCCGCCTGCCGCGCCATAGGTTGAAGCGATTTCGCTGCTCCCGAGATACCAGCCGATCAAAGATTTCCCGAGCGTAAACAGCGCGGCCGTGATGATCGCTCCCACGGCGACATCGCGCCAGACCAGACCGCGATCGGGCAAAATCTTGTAGATCGCCGCAAACATCAGCGAGAGCAATACAAACGACACCGCAGCGTTCACGATGCTGAGGATCGGAGCACCAAACGGGATCGACGCGTTGATAAAATCGGCAAGGACGGTGACCGCAGCGCTGGCGGCCAGCGATACGAGCAGAAGAAACCCGAGCGCCGCCACCAGGCCGAGGCTTGCCACACGCGCACGCATCAATGTACTGGCGGAGACCGCAGTCGGCTCGGCCTTCCATATCTTGTTGAGCGTCAGCTGCATTTCTCCGAACACGCCCGACGCCGTGACGATCAGGGTGACGAGCCCGATCACCGTCGCAATCGCGCCAGACGACCGCTCAGCTGCACTCTTCAGGGTCGCTTCGAAAAGATCGGCGCTCTGCGACCCCATCAGTCCTGAAAGCTGGGCGCTCAGCGCCAGCTGTGCGGCCTCGTGACCGAATGCAAGACCGGCGATGGCCACCACAATCAAAAGAACCGGCGCCAGCGACGTCGTGGCGTAGAAGGCCATCGCGGCGGCATGACTGAGGGCACCGTCGTCTATGAAGCCGTTGGTAGCTTCCTTCAACAGTTTCCACACGCGGTCAATCATCAGCTTGCACCCTCGAATTCGTCTTGGGGTGCTGTTTACGCCGACAGTCGTAGTTGTCAAACAGGAGCGAAGTTGGCAAACAGGAGGCTGGCGCCCGGGTGCCGTGCGCACTGCAAAACCGGCTTTTTCGCCGTGCGCGCCCGGTGACATGATCGTGTGACAGCCAGACCGACTGAGGAACGTCGGATCGGTCCCGAACACGCATCAAATTCAGCACAAGATCAGGTTGCCGTGTCCCGCTTGAGGACACGGCAATATCCGAAAAATTCTGCGCAGATCATCCTCTTGTTCAGGACAGGGATAGTTTGTCTGTGCTCGTCCCAGGCTTGTCCTGCCCCCTTCCCTCAGGTCCCGGCGCCTTCGTTGGCCGGCCGAGCAAGACGGGCGAACTTGCCGAGCACCCCGGTCGTGTAGCGCGGCGCGGGTTGGGTCCAGGCGGCACGGCGAATGGCGAGCTCCTCTTCGGCGACATTGAGCGCGAGAAGATTTTGGCCGGCATCAATGGTGATCGAATCACCCTCATGCACCAGCGCGATCGTCCCCCCCTCGAAGGCCTCCGGCGTCACATGTCCGACAAGCATGCCCCAGGAGCCGCCCGAGAAACGCCCATCGGTGATGAGGCCGACCTTGTCGCCTAGACCTCGACCGACGATGGCCGAAGTTGGCGCAAGCATTTCCGGCATTCCCGGCCCACCCCTCGGTCCAAGATACCGCAGCACCATGACGTCACCCGGCTTGATCTGGTCCGACAGGATCGCATCGAGCGCGGTCTGTTCATCTTCGAATACACGCGCCGGACCGGTAATGGAGGTGGACTTCAGCCCGGTGACTTTGGCGATTGCGCCATTGGGGGCAAGGTTGCCCTTCAGAACCGCGAGATGCCCTTCGGCATAGATCGGTGCGTCGACCGGATAGATGATGTCCTGGTTGCGTGGCGGAGAATCGGAGATCTTCGCCAGTTCCTCGCCCAGCGTCCGGCCGGTGATCGTCATGCAATCGCCGTCGATGAGACCGGCGTTGAGCAGCATCTTGAGCACTTGCGGCACGCCGCCAACGCCATGCAAGTCCACTGCCATATATTTGCCCGACGGCTTGAGATTGAAGATAACCGGCACCCGCCGACGGACGCGCTCGAAATCGTCAAGCACCCACTCCACCTCGGCGGCCCGCGCGATGGCGAGATAATGCAGCACCGCATTGCTGGAGCCGCCTGTGGCCATGATCAGCGCGACGGCATTTTCGATGCTGGCTCGCGTGATGATGTCGCGAGGGCGGATGCCCGCCTTGACCGCCTCGACCAGCGTTTCGGCCGAAAGCTTGGTGGAGATAAGCTTCTCCTCAGACGTGTTGGCCATGGTGGAGGAATAAAACAGTGCCATCCCGAGCGCCTCGAAAGACGAACTCATGGTGTTGGCCGTATACATGCCGCCGCAGGCGCCGGTGGTCGGGCAGGCATTGCGCTCGATGCCTTCCATATCCTCCATGCTCATGCGACCGGCCTTGACCGCGCCCACCGCCTCGAAGGCCGAGATGATGGACAGGTCGACGCCCTTCCAGCGGCCGGGGCGGATGGTGCCGCCATAAACATAGATCGCGGGCACGTTGGCGCGCGCGATCCCGATCATGCCGCCGGGCTTGTTCTTGTCGCAGCCGCCGATGACGAGAACTCCGTCCATCCACTGGCCCTGCACGGTCATCTCGATGCAGTCGGCGATCACCTCGCGCGAGATAAGCGAATATTTCATCCCCTCCGTGCCCATCGCCATGCCGTCCGAGATGGTCGGCACGCCAAACATCTGGGGATTGGCGCCCGCACCCTTGAGCGCGGAAACCGCAACATCAGCCAAGGCCTGCAGACCTCCGTTGCAAGGCGTGATCGTGGAGTGCCCGTTGGCAACCCCGATCATCGGATTGTCGAAGTCTTCCTTGGTATAGCCCAATCCGTAGAACATCGCCCGATTTGGCGAACGCTCAATCCCCTGTGTTATCGTTTTCGAACGGTCATTGTACGGCATGCATGGTTCCTCCCCCACACGTGTTTATTTTTGAACGAGGGGAACCTACAACCGTGGCTTACATTTGAGAAATCTATTTGTCTTGGCATATTAAGAGGTTTTTCGACCTATTCCGCAGCCATCCTCGGTGCGTCATCGAAGCTGGCGTCGTCGTCCTTGAGCATCCTTGCAAGATCGACAAACCGCTTGACGGTTGGCGTCGGGTCATCCCGGCTCCAGACAATACCGGTCTCGATGACCGGTGCCTGCCCCTGCAGCGACAGATAGCGCACGCCCGAACGCCCAAGCTTCTTGAGCGAGCCGGGAACCAGCGCGACGCCCATTCCGGCGGAAACCAGACTGATGATCGTCTGCATCTGGATAGCTTCCTGACCGATGGTCACATGGGTCCGGTTGGCAGTGAAGTAGCTCGTGATCGTGTCATGAAAGGCAGGTGCGCTCTTGCGCGGAAACAGCACCAGCGGCATGGCGGCCACGGCGTCTGCCGAAACGGTGCCGTCATTGGCGGCGATGCGGCCTGATTGCACCCACTCCTCCGGTGCCGCCACCACAAGCGGCTCGCGGAACAGCGGCATGTAGGCGAGCGACGGATGCAGTGTCGCGTGCATGGGAATGATAATGCCGACATTGATGTCGCCCTGCAGCAGCGCATCGATCTGCAGATCGCTGGTCATCTCCTTGAGTGAGACCTTCACGTCCGGGTAGCGCACGCCATAGGCCGAGACCAGCGCGGGCAATATGTTGTAACCGGCGGTGCTCACGAAACCGAGCTTGAGCGTGCCGTATTCGCCGCGGGCAAGCTGCAAGGCGAGGCCGGGGAGGGCTGCCGCATCCTCAAGCAACTTCTGGGCGTAGGGCAATAAATGCTCACCGAACGGCGTGAGCGCCACATGGCGCTTGGTGCGCTTGAACAGCGTCACCGAAAGCTCCTGTTCGAGCGCCAGAATTGCCTGGCTCAACGGTGGTTGCGTCATGCACAAACGGTCTGCCGCACGCCCGAAATGCAACTCTTCCGCGACCGTGACAAAGAACTTCAGCTGCCTCAGATTCATCGATTCTCCTCCCATTCACGTTTCAACCTAGTGCTGTATGAAACATATATTTCTCTCAAAAGGAGAGAAAGTCTAGTGTGAAAATAGGGGTAAAGTTCACGTATTAGGACGGACACCGGATCCGTCGCTGCGGAACATGTGCCCTTTTTTGTTCACAGGAGCCATCATGGATTTCAGCTTCAGCAAGGATCAGGACGAATTCAAGGACAAGGTCACCCATTTCGCAAAGTCGGAGCTTAACGATCCGAACCTTGACGAAGGTGATCTCAAGTCCCGCGATGAGGCTTGTATTCTCTCGCGCGAACTCTGGCGCAAATGCGCAGATTTCGGAATTCTCGGCCTTCCCTTTGACCGCGCCTATGGCGGCGCAGAGACCGACATCATCACCACTGTCCTGGCCATGGAGGCGCTTGGCTACGGCTGCCGCGACAACGGGCTCCTGTTCTCCATGAACGGGCAGATGTGGACGGTGCAGATGCCGATCGCCAACTTCGGCACAGATGCGCAGAAGGAAAAGTATCTCAAAGGGTTGATATCTG
>Ga0105047_10006879_pt1 | contig 19230 bp, 18 predicted proteins | sample MAT04_FD_78384 | JGI IMG/M metagenome (GOLD analysis project Ga0105047, IMG submission 78384) | Freshwater microbial communities from Lake Fryxell liftoff mats and glacier meltwater in Antarctica - MAT-04 (megahit assembly) | ecosystem: Environmental > Aquatic > Freshwater > Ice > Liftoff... | reverse complement strand
TAGTGCGGGCGGCCGTGATCCGCACCTTCCCGGTGTCGGCTGTGGAAGGAACTTCGTTCAGCGCGAATCTGGCGAGCGTGACGCTGCCGAACCTGCCGCGCGGCGCGATTTACTCGGCGACCATCACTTGGGGCAACGGCCGCACAACGAACGCACAACTGCTGCGTGCCACGCCGACCGGCACGACCTATACCGTTCGCGGCGGCACGACCTACACGACGATCGGCTCGGCCAACATCGTCGTCACCATCCGCAACGGCACGGCCACCGTGCTGACCGCCACAACCTCGGCCACGGTCGCCGATGCCGCCTTCACGGTTGTTCGCACGGCACCGCCCGTCGGCCGCGCCGGTACGCCGTTCCGCGCATCCCTCGCCACAATCACCGACAGCAACCCGCTGGGCGGCAAGGCGAGCGACTTTACCGCGACGATCGTCTGGAGCAACGGCCGCACCACGGCGGGCACCGTTCGCCGCACGGCTGCGGGCAAGTTCGAGGTCGTAGGTGACGCCACGTTCGGCGCTGCCGGCAGGTCCGGGGCGAAGGTGACCATCCGCGCCGTCGGCGGTGCGACCACGACCGTGACGACGACCTTCGAGATTCTGCCGGCCGCAAGGCGGTAGCCGAGGTGAAGCCTAACGGCGGCCGCGGAGCCACGGCGGGTTGTCGTCGTCCCGGTCGTCGTCCCACGTCCGTTGCGTGCGGTTGAGCGACTGAAGCACTTGCCAGTTCCGGAAACCCATCAGGCCCATCCAGATCATCATGAACACGCCGGGGATGAAGGGCACCAGACCGAGTTGCAAGCGGCCGAGGACCAACAGACTCACCACATCGATCGCCGGAATCTGGGGCAGCAGAGGATGATTCGGGTTGCCGCGGCCGAGGATGCCCATGACGACCAGAACGGCCGCCACCGCGATCGAGACCGTATGGGCCAGATGGTCCGGCTTGCGGACGCCGAGGATGTGGAAGATTTCCCTCATCGCATACCCGCCGTCGAGCGGCCAGACAGGGATGAGGTTCAGCAGGCTCCAGTAGAAGTTTTGCACAACCAGATAGAAGAAGATGAGCGTCAACATGGAGTGCTGCGTCGCCCAGCCGGTCGAGAGTTGCGTGACGATCAGCACCAGCAGGAAGGCGAATCCCGCGCCCGGTCCCATCAGGGAGACCGTGAGCCGACGCCAACCGGAAGGAGGCGGACCGTCGAGATACTCCATCGCCCCGCCGAACGGCACCAGCACGATGCGGCCGCGGCTGCGGAACCAGCCTGCGGCAATCGCGTGGCCGAGTTCGTGTGCCAGTATCGACACGAAGCCGCAGACGATCCAGACCAGACTGGCCAGCAGGCCGTACTCCCGGTCGTTGTAGGTGTCGCCGCCCAGGATGAACATCGTCAGCCAGAACCATGGCGATACGCGCACGGAGAAGCCGAGCAGGCGGAAGCGAAGGTCCAAGGGCGTCGGCGCATTGTCCAGAAACACCGGCAGTCTCCCCGATAGAATCTCACAGTCCGCGGCGACGACGCCGGGATTTGTACGCTTGAGCATTTTAGGCATGGTTGCCCCATGGACGGAGAATCGCCGTGAATTGGACCGAAGTCCGCAACGAGTTTCCGATCGCCGAGCACTGGGCGTACTTCGACCACGCCGCCGTGTCGCCCATCCCCCGCGCCGCCATCGCCGCGCTGACCGAGTACGGCAACCGCATCGCCGCCGGCGGCTTGGCGGACATTCACTTTTGGGTCAACCGCGTGCAACACGTGCGCGAACTTGCGGCCAAGCTCGTGAATGCCCCGAGTGCGGACGATATCTGCTTTGTCCCGAACACGACCACCGCCATCGGCTGGATCGCCGAAGGCTTCCCGTGGAAGCCGGGCGAGAACGTCGTACTCGCGGCTGAGGAATACCCCTCCAACCAGTACCCGTGGCTCAGCGTCGCCGCCGCGCGCGGCATCGAAGTCCGCCGCGTGCCGAGCCGCGGCAACGCGGTCCACATCGACGACGTCCGCGCCGCCATCGATGGCCGCACGCGGGTGCTGAGCACCAGTTTCGTGCAGTTCGCTTCCGGCTTCCGCGCGAATCTCGACGACTTGGGAATGCTGGCGAACGAGCGCAACCTGTTCTTCTTCGTCGATGCCATCCAAGGCCTCGGGGCCTTTCCCGTCGACGTCCGGAGCACCCCCATCGACATGCTCGCGGCCGACGGCCACAAGTGGCTGCTGGCCCCCGAAGGCGCGGGCTTCGCGTACATTCGCCGCGAGTGGATCGACCGCCTGCACCCGTTCGGTATCGGCGCCCACAGTGTGAACGACCCCTTCAACTACGGCGTCATCGACCTTCAACTGAAGCCGCACGCGGGCCGCTACGAAGGCGGAGCCTTGAACCTGCCCGGCCTGACGGCCTTGGGCGCGAGCCTGGAATTGTTGCTGAAGCTCGGCACCGCCAACGTCGCCGCCCGCATTCTCGAGTTGACGGACGATCTGTGCGAACGGGCGCCGAGCGCGGGCCTGGAGGTCTTCAGCCATCGAGCCGAGCCTGGCACCAAGTCCGGTATCGTCGCGCTCACCAAGCCCGGTGTCGATCCGAAGCTCATTCAGGCGAAGTGCCGCGAGGCCGGGGTGATCGTCAACGTCCGGGTGGGGCGCATTCGCGTGTCGCCGCACTGTTACTCCACCGAAGCCGAAGTCACCCGTTTGCTGGATGTTGCTCGGGAGGTCCGCTCGTGAACTCGAAACTCGATCCGCGCATTGCCGTCTACACCGGCACCTTCGACCCCGTGCACCACGGCCACATGGACGTGATTCATCGCGGGAGCAAGCTCTTCGACCGACTCATCGTCGGCGTCGGCATCAACCCGGACAAGTCGACGATGTTCGAAATCGACGAACGCGTCCGACTCCTGCAGAGCGTCACCGCGCAACTCGGCAACGTGGTGGTGCTGAAGTTCGAAGGCCTGGCCGTGAGGTTCGTCCGCGACGCCGGCGCCCGCATCTTGCTCCGCGGCCTGCGCACGCTTTCGGACATGGAATACGAATTCACGATGAGTCTGATGAATCTGCACCTCGACCCCGAGATCGAAACCGTCTTCCTGATGGCCAACGAGCAGTACTCCCACGTCAGCAGCTCGCTGTTGCGCCAGATCGCCAAACTCGGCGGCGACCTCACCAAATTCCTCCCGGACCCCGTCAAACAGGCGCTGATCGAGAAGGCACGAGGGTAGGGGTTGATGGCTCGGCGAGCCGAAAGTGATCGTCCAATGAGTCAATCGATAAGCACGATCAGGACAATACCCCCGGAAATGACGTCCGCACGCAGCGAGTGTCCGGCCGGAAGTTTCATACCAACCAAAGATTCGTCGCCCAAAGCAGATGCCACGACTTGCCTCCAACCATGACCCCACCAAACTTCAGCCGTATAGGTGTCGAATTGTCGGCTCGAACCATCCGCCGGCATGGCCTGACCGCCGGATCGCCTCATCAAACCCAACGAATCCGCAGCCGATTGAGAAATGGTAAGCGACCCGGTGTATCCGGTGTCCAGGATCGCATTGAATTCCAACTCACTTCCGTTCGGTCCGCGTAAACGGAGTTGAAGCACGGCTTCAAGTTGTGCGTTGATTTGGCCCTGCATCATGAACGGATGTCCTGCACCAACGCTCGAACCCGATACGCCACCGATGGGCCGGTCCGCATCAGCCACAACTTGGCCCCGGGATGCCGGGCGAGCAGCCGTTCCGTTGCGGCAAAGTCGTCGTGATCCACTTCATAATCGTCCAACTCGAACGCCACGGCGACATACTTGCCGTCATCGTCCGGCCGCAACGCCGGACGGATCATTCGATCGTGACCTGCTCAGCCAGCCGTCGCTCTTCCGAAAGCTGCTGTTGTGTTGTTGCAGGCATAGCACACCTGATCCAAATCAAACCAAACAGCCATTCATCCTACGCCCTACTTCTTCTCCACCGCTGCCGTCGGTACCGGCCGGTAGTACCAACGGCTGGCACCCTTGCCGTTGTTTTCGTTGGGCTGGATGTCGTCGGCCATCGGACGGGTGTTGTCGGTGGGGCGGGTGAAGTCGATCTGCAGGGTTTTGCGGCTGATCTTTTCCTTGTCGCCGTCCTTCTCCTCGACCGTGACGCCGTTGGACAGACCTGTGACGTAGACGCTGAAATTGTTGCTGGCCGATGCCTTTTCGGCGGCGTCGAGCCAGACGGCGACCCCGGTGATGGCCCGCGCGACGCTGTCGACTTTGGTGACGGGAATCTTTTCCTTGGCGATGCCGATCGTGGTTTGGATCTTCAATGCTCCTGTTTGGTCTTCGATGGCGCGGATCTTGTCGACGATGCCGGGGAAGGGTTCATCGAGGAAGGATTGCAGCTTGCCGTCCTTGGTGACCAAGTCGAACTCGGGCACGAACTGCTGCGGTGTGTCGGACTTGTTCCAGACCTGATAAACCATGTACCAGACGGTCTTTTTGCCCGCGGGCGTCTCGACCTGCAGGATGCGCGGCGGGGTGTAGGCAAAGTGCAGCGTCCAGACGCCGTTGCGGTCCAACGGCAGTGGAATCGGCTCGATGTTGCGATAGGCGCCGCCCGGCTGAGCGGCCGCAACACAGGCTGAGGCCGTCAATACCAGAAGGGCGGCGAAGCCACGCCGACCAAGGCCCGGACATGTCATGATTCTGCCCCCTACTCATCTCGACCGCCGGATTCAACCACACATCGCAAGCGTAACCGGACGTTCGACGCGGGGCAAGAACTACTCCCCAGCCCGCCCCAAGGATTCCGCCCGCACCGGCGGCATATTCGCGCCGCCGCGGCACAAGTCATAACTGCGGACCACGGAATCCTGCCCGCGAAACTCACTTCGCAGATGTCCGAAGGCATCGAGATGCGCCCAGATCGCCGCTTCCTCGACGGCCTGCCGATGGGACAGCACGACCCAAACCATCGGCTGCCCCCGGTACGCGGACAGTTCCTCCGCCTGGACCGCCGCCGGCCCGCCGCGGATGGCTCGGCTGAAGGTGACGCCGTCCGCCTGCAGCCCGAGCTTCGGGCCGTAATAGGCCACGCCCGGTATCGCGCCGTAGTGGACGTGGACCGGTTCGCCCTCGCGGCGATTGGCGGCCAGATGGGCCACGATTTCCCGGGTGTTCTCGGCATGCAGCGGCTTCTTCACCAGGGTCCAGCACTCGTGGATCGGCGGCAGAAAGACGAGGGCAAGCACGAGAATCGGCATGCGTCGCTGCACCGCCGCGAGCGATTCGCAGAGCGTCATCAGGCCGACGGCGACGAGCGGAATCAGCAACGGCACGGCGAAAAGCATCAGCCTGCCGGCGAAGGGATACTTGCGGAAGGCCGAGGCAATCAGCGCCGCCAAGATCGGCACGATCAGTGCAGTGAGCAGCGGCTTGTCGTTGCGGGCCAAGCGCACGATGCCGATGCCCGCGGCGCAGGCTGCGAGGCCGCCACCGCCGAAGACGGGCGAGGTAAAGCCGCCGGGGTTGTCGAACAATTGAAGCAGATGATGCGGAATCCACGTCGCATCGCCGATCGAACGCGGCGGCAGCGGCAGGAAGGTGCCGGCCCAGTAATCGTTCAGATAGGCATTCATCCCCAGCCTGCGGGTGAACAGGTACCAGCACGCCGCGAATCCGATCAGCCAGACCGTACCGATGCCGAGGCGGGTGAACATGGCCGAACGATCCTTCCGCAGAATTGCTTCTCCCAGGATGCCGCAGCCGATGCCGGCGAGCACGAACGCCGCGGGGTGGCTGAACCAGACGGCGACCGCTCCGCCGACCGCCAAGCACACGGCCTCACGCCTCGTGCCGACACCGGCGAGTAACGGCCGACTGATGGCAAGCAGGGCGCAGCAAAGCGCCGCATCGAGTTCGTACTGCTTGAATTCCGCGGAGTAACCGACCAGATAGGGTGACACGGCAAACAACGCCGTCGCCATGCGGGCGACATTCGCTTCCAAGGATTTGAACGCGAACGAAGCAAACAGCGCGAGTGCCGCCAAACCCACGACGAGCGACACGCCGCGGAGCACCCATTCGTGCGGCCCGAAGACTTGAATACTCGCCTTGCAGAGGAGCAAATAGCCGACCGGGGCACCCTGATTCAGGTCGAGCGGTTGCAACAGTGCCGAAGGCGAGCGATGCACGACATTCAGGGCCAGCATCGACTCGTCGATCCAGAACGAGGCGTCGCGGGCCACGAAACCCACGCGGGCAACCGCGCCGAAGACTACGGCTGCCCACACGCCCCAGACGATCGGCGATTTCAGCCGCCCGGCCATATGCACTCCCCCTGCGAACCGGGGGCGAGTCTATGCCGTGGGATCGTACAACGTCAACCGCAAGCGCGGAAGCATCAGCGGTTCCTATCGAAGCGCACTCAGCAGCTTTTCAAGCCGGGCCGGTGCCTGCATGACCGGCCTATTGACCTTCGGTGCGGGGTCAAGTCAAAACGAGCCATGCAAAATATCTTGCGCTACATGTGGCGAAATCCTATCGCAGGATGGGAATGACGTTCATGAGGGATCAGGGTCGCGACCTCGTGGCCATCAGGTCGCGGAAGAAGGACTGCGGCTTGGCGGCACTCTTCTTACTTCCCGGCGCAAAGGGAGATGGACCAAATTCAGGGTCGACGCTGAAAAGCGTGTTCTCGGCGTACTGAAGCGGGTTGAAGACTCCGACCCGAGGTCTAATGACTGGACCGGTGACAGCTGGTCGGATGCTCAGGAGCCAGCCCTTGTCCGGACCACGCAATTTGATCAAGGCGACCAGACTGATCGATGCTGTGACAAATGGCTTCGGCTTTTTAAGGAGATCGGCGTTTCCTGGCTCAGACGCCGACGAGAGATCCAATGCGATCCAACCATCATCATTCGGAATGAGCTGCATCCCGCGAGCTTCGAATTGGGGAAAGGTTGTATCCCAGACGGCGATCGGCCTGCCTTCGATGCGGATGGTGAGCTTGCCGAAAGAGGTTTCGTCCGTTCCTGGATCGAACTTAACGCTGTGAGTACCCAATAGTTCGCGACGCTCAAAGTTACCTGAACCGTTATCCTTTGTTTCATAGATTTTTGAGACGGTATGATCTTTTCCGTCGCGTATGATACTCGGCGTCAACTGTGGATAATAAACATAGTGGTTATAGTTGGGAGAATTCTCGAAAGTTCCGTCGCAGGTCGGAGTGATGCCGTCCTTATAAGCCAACACTTTCAACTCCGGCAAGCCACCTACCGGAGCGGTTAATTTTACTTTTCCTGCGAAAAGATCCCCTTTTAGTCCCCGACTCTTTCCATAGGTTTCCTCGATTTTGAATGCGTAATGATAACGTGTATCAACGCCCGTTATAACCGGCGTTGGGCAAGTCACGCTGTCAGTAAATGAGTATTTGGTCAAGCGCTTGGTGTATTCGTCTTCGACCTTGTCGTAGCTCCGCCAATGGTTTTCGATGGTCGAGTTTACGAATTCAGCAAACTCCGAAGTTGTTTCGTAGTCCGTTGGCTCGATGTTTTTGCCGCCTACGTAGCCGCCGACGAGTTGCCAGCGTAGGACGGTAGTCTGCTTGTTGAGGGCCGATAGCCGTTTTACCGGCGCTTTCGCGGACTTTTCTTGGGCTTGCGCACGTTGGTTGCCGACGTCGGCCAAGAGTAGGAGCAGCAGGATCGCGAAGCTTCCCATACCGATCATCATGCGTTTCATTGGTGTTTCCTCGTTGCGGTACGGACGGGACGCTGCGAGAACGTACAAACGTTCTGAACTCTCACAATCGTATAGCGCTGCCGATCGTCGCAACAAGACGTAAATTCCGATTCCGTCAAATTATTCCGTGCGGGACACGAAAAAACCGCCCCGCCGAAGGTGGCTTCGGCGGGGCGGTCGGGGTTGTTTGGGCGGAAATCGTCGTTACTTCTTTGGTTCGTCCTTCTTCGGGTCGACCTTTTCGTACACGAACATGAAGAAGCCGTTTTCCTTGGTCGATTCGAATTTCTTGGGGCGTTCGCCCATTGAGGGATGGTAGGCCAAGGTCACTTTGCCGCCTTCGAGCTTGATGATGCCGGGTGCCTTGGCGCCCTTGAGGCCTTCCGGCTCCAGGATTTCGAGATCGATGGTGACCGGCGACTTTTCGAGGTCGACCTTGTAGCCGAAGACGAACTTCATGTCGTCGTCTAAGATGATCTTATCCTTGACGATCTCGACGACGCCGGACTTGGCTTCGTACTTTTCGCCGGCCTTAAATCCGGAAACGACCTTCCATTTGCCGAGGAGTTTGGCGGGGTCGAGCTTTTCGGGCTTCTTGTCGTCCGGCTTCTTATCGTCGGCCGCGAGGGCCGCACCGAAACAGCAGACCAGAGCCATCGCCAGAAATCGCAGACGTGTCATGATTCGTTCTCCGTACGGGTTCCCAGTTGTCTCGACCGCTGACAAAGCGGTCAGAATTGATTGTAGACCGATGAACCGGCGGGGGTAGCCCGTGCGGCGGGTGGGCCTACATTCAACCCCGCAAGGCGATCGGCGGATGGAAATCCGCCGAGTCTTTGAAGGCAGGAAGGCTCCGCCGGTTACCACCGGCGGCTCGCCGGAAAAGATCGGCGGATGGAAATCCGCCGAGTCTTTGAAGGCAGGAAGACTCCGCCGGTTACCACCGGCGGCTCGCCGGAAGAAGCCTAAACGCGGGGAGCATCGTCATGGCGGAATCGTTGGGGTTTGCAGTCGTCGGCTGCGGCATGATCGCGGAGTATCACGTCCGGGCCTTGTCGGAGATTCCCGGCACGCATGTGGCCGCACTCGTGAGCCGCGGCGGCGCGAGTGCCGTGCAGTTGGCCGAACGTACCGACCTGCGCGATGTGCCCGTGGTCGCAACGGTGGGCGAAGCGGTGAAACTCCCCGGAGTTGATGTCGTGGTCATCACGACGCCCTCCGGTGCCCACTTGGAACCGGCCGCGATCGCGGCCGCGGCGGGCAAACACATCGTCGTCGAGAAGCCGTTGGAGATCAGCACCGAACGCTGCGACCGCATCATCGAGGCCTGCGAACTGCACGGCGTGCAGTTATGCACGATCTTCCCGAGCCGTTTCGCCGATTCCAGCAAGGCCCTGAAGGACGCGGTCGTCGCCGGGAAGTTCGGCCGGCTGACGCTGGGTGAAACAACCTGCAAATGGTGGCGCAGCCAAGCCTATTACGACGACGGCGGCTGGAAGGGGACGCTCGCCCTCGACGGCGGCGGGGCGATGATGAATCAGGCGATTCACTCGGTCGATCTGCTCTTGTGGATGATGGGGGATGTCGCCGAAGTGAGCGGCTTCACCGCCATGCTCGCCCACGAACGGATCGAAGTCGAGGACACGGCCGCGGCAGTCTTGCGCTTCCGCAGCGGAGCACTCGGCGTGATTCAGGCGACCACGAGCGTCCATCCCGGCTACCCGAAGACGATCGCGATCCACGGGGATAAGGGCAGTGCCGTCGTCGAACAGGAGGACGTGCTGCGCTGGGACTTCACCCCGGCAACATCCACTGACGCCGCGGTGAAGGAGCGCTTCGCCGCGAAACAGGGTGCGAGCGGAGGTGCCGCCGACCCCAAGTCGATTACCCACGAAGGCCATCGCCGGCAACTCGCGGACTTCGTCACGGCGATCCGCACCAACACCGCACATGCCGTCGACGGCCGCGAGGGTCGCAAGGCCGTGCAGCTCATCACCGCACTCTATGAAAGCCAACGGACGGGCCGCACCGTGCGGCTGGGGTAATTTTCCGCGTCCGGTTGTTTCGCGGAACGATGCGGGCGACAATGGCGACGAATTGACTGTGAACGTCTCCCCGGGTTGGTGCCTCATGTTGCGTTTGATCTGGATTGCGTGCCTGTTCATCCTCGCCGCGGACAGTGCAGCGGCGCAGGCTCCGAAGCCTGATCCGGCAGCGGAACTCTTCAAGCCGGGTGTGCCGGTGCCCAAGTTCAAGATCACACTCGACGACGACAACCTGAAGCAGCTCAACAAGGATCCGCGGAAGTACGTGCGGGCCGCCGTCGACATCAACGGCCAAAACTTTCCCGATGTCGGCATTCACATCAAGGGCGCCGCCGGGTCGAGTCGCGGGTGGAACGACCGACCGGCGCTCACGCTCAACTTCGACAAGTTCACCAAGAGTCAGACCTGGCTGGGGCTGGACAAGATTCACCTGAACAACTCGGTGCAGGACGGCAGCTTCTTCAACGAGATCCTCGGCTCCGAACTCGCCGCGGCGCTGAAGCTGCCCACGGCGCGCACGGCCCATGCCGTCTTGGAACTCAACGACAAGTCGCAGCAGCGCCGCAAGCTCGGCATCTACGTCTTGAAGGAAGGCTACAACCGCGCCTGGCTGCAGCGCGCGTTCCCCGAAGGCCCCAACGGCAACCTCTACGACGGCGGCTTCCTGCAGGACATCGACGGCAACCTGAAGCTTGACTCGGGCAACGGGGCCAACAAGGACGAATTGAAGAAGCTCGCCGACGCCTGTCGCGAAGGCGACGCCAAAAAACGCTTCGAGCGGGTGAGTGCTCTGGTGGATGTGAATCTGATCGCCTGCAACATCGCGCTGCAATACGTGACCTGCGACTGGGACGGCTACGTGCGGAACCGCAACAACTACCGCCTCTATTTCCGCAGCAACGACGGCAAAGTGGTCCTCATTCCGCACGGCATGGATCAGCTCTTCGGCAACCTCAACGACTCGCTCCGCCCCGGTGCCGGCGGCATGATCGCCCGCGCCTTCATGGAGAGCGACGACGGTCGGAAACTGGTGGACGCGAAGATGCGTGAGATCGTCGAGAAGCACTTCAAGCCGGACCTGTTCAACAAGCGGATCGACGAATGGGTCGTCCACATGAAGGACAGCCTCAAGGGGAGCAGCAACGAGCAGTGGGGCAAGGATTTCGAGAACAACGCCAAGGGCGTCAAGGATCGACTGAAGCAGCGCTACGATTATCTGGTGCGCGAACTGCCGAAGCTGAAGTGAAGCGCGGCGGCCGCACCACGCCGTCGGCCGCTGACTTTGCGTCAACTCAATCGCCGACCCAGTCGTTCCCGGAGCGCGGCGCGGACGGCCTCGCCTGCATTGGTCCGGTGGATGTTCAACTCGCACAACGGCGACAGATACGGCGACTCCGCCAGCGGCCGCAGCGCGTCGCCGGAGAGCCGACGACAATCCGAGAGATCGAGCCAATCGAGCCGCGCGAGTTGCGGTGAGCCCGCGAGCATCTCGACGACCCGCGGCGTCAGGTCCAAGCCGCTCAGCCCCAGTCCGCTCAGGCTCCAGTGCCGTGCGTGCAGCAGCAGTTCGACCGCGCGATCGTCCAGGTGCGTGCGGCCGACATTGAGCAATCTGAGGTTCTTCAACCCCTCGGCTTGGGCCAGGATCGCCGCGCCGCCGGGCGTCAGGGCTTCGTCGTTCGCTTCGACCTGATCGAAATTGTTCCCCTGCAGGTGCAGCGTGCGGAGTTGGGGGAAGCCCTCGGCCAGATGCGCTGCCGCGGCGTCGTCGAGGTAGTTCTCGTCCAGGGCAAGCCACGTCAGCGATTTCGTCCACGGTGCGTCGGCCAGCAGCTTCACGCCGGCGGAGCGAACGAAGTTCTGCCCGAGATCGAGCTTGCGCAGGTTCGCCGGCCCGCCGTTCTCGGCGATGGCTTCGAGTGCCACCGTGGGCACGGTGCTGTTGCGGAGGTGAAGCGATTCCGCCTGCGACCAGAACGGCGCGTCGAGCAGCGCTTCCAGGTTCGGCCGCGCCGAGCCGGTGTGATCGAGCTTCAACGTCTTCAAGGTTCGGCACGCGACGGAGCGAAGCACTTCGCGCAGGCGAAAGACACCGAGCGGCGTGGCCGAGAGGTTGAGTGATTCCAGTGAGGAATCGGACACGTTGAAGGCGCGAAAAGCGAAGGGTGCGATCGAGTTGTAGGAGAGATCGAGCGACCGCAACGACTGCGGAGCCATCCGCAGCAGGTCCTCGAGATCGTCATCGTTCAAGCCGAGGTTCGAGAGGACCAAAATGTTGAGCCGACCTTCGGCCAAGGCAAGCATGAGCGCCCGCACATCGAACCGGCGACCGGTGCGCGGACCGTGTGGCGTGCCGACGTCGAGAGTCTGCAGCAGTTTCGCCGTCGTCGTCCCTTGCAGTGTCGCGGCAAGCTCGTCCCCTTCGCCGCAATCCGCGAGGTGGAGCTTGCGTTCCTGTTCGCCGGGCCAGTGGTGGAACCACTCGGACCATTCGGAAGGTGTGTAGCTGGGCAGGCGCGACAAATCGAGTTCGGTGATCGGCGTCGGCCACGGAAAATCGCGATGGGATGGAAGCAGGCACTGTAACTCGTCCACGACGGCTTCCGGTCCGAGGCCGTCCTGAAGCCCAAATCCGACGGATCGAATCGGATGTCGGTACCGCGACTCCGAGACCACGCTGGGAATCGAAGTCCGAACCTCATCCACGAAGCCGCGACGGAAAAACCACTCGTCGTAGTCGGCCAAGTCCCCCAGCCACTCGGCTTCGTGCGCGGCCAGCAGGTCGTGCCGGCGATCTTCGAGATCGCGATACCGCGGAGCGGCTTCGTCGGTGCTTGCCGATTCGCACTCGACGCGGATGAACTCGGCGCGGGCAGTGTTGCCCTGCTCTTCAAGCCAGTCCGCGTAGACGAGCCGCGGCACGTCGTTGTCCAGGTCCGCACGGATGGCGGCGAGGAAGGCTTCGTCGTCCGCCGTCACTTCGCGAGATCCGCGACGGTCAGGTTCTTGAAGAGGATGTGCGTGGTCGGGTCGTGCCCCTGCAGGCTCAAGCGTCCGGCGGCGACGCGGCGGCCGTTGCGGCCGTTGTCGTTGGCCGGGCGGTCGTCGACCCAGGCGACCACCGGTTCGCCGTTGACCCAGGTCCGGATCTGCGGGCCGACGGCGAGGACGTGCAGGGTGAACCAGTCGTTGTCGTTGCTGACGACCTTGCGTGCCGGCACGCGTCGATAGATCGCCCCGGTGCCGAAGTCCGCAGGCTTGGTGCGGTCGTCGTTGAGGAAGGCATTCTGAATCTGGGCTTCGTAGCCCTGCTGATACTTGTCCGGCAGGCAGCGGAAGAACAGCCCCGAGTTCAGCGCCTTGCCCATGGTCTTCACGTCGAGCCGGACGAGGAAGTCCGCATACTCCGCCGTCGTCTGCAAATCGCCGGGTCCGTTTTCGACCTTCAACTCACCGGCCGGAGTGACGCTCCACTTGGAGGCTTCCTTCTTGGCGTCCCCCTTGAAGACCTTCCAGCCGTCGAGGTTCTTGCCGTTGAAGAGGGGCGTGCCGGACGCGGGGAAAAAGACCGCGGCACGTAGGGTAGCCGTCGCAGCAGTTGACAGTTTGAAACCCAGTCGTTGCGGAGTCACGAGGCAGACGGCAATCAAGGCATCCGGCTTCACATCGGAGACGCGATTCGCCGTGAGAACTGCCGTGCCGTCCCGTTTGGTCATGTGGAATTCGAGTACGCCTGTGCCTTCCTGCGATACCGCGACAGCCATCACTTCGCGGCCTGAGTGGTCTATTACCGTGACGCCTGCGGCTCCGGTCGTCGCCAGCTGCACTCGGCCGGTAGCGGGCAGGATCGCCGGGAGGGAAATGCTCGCAGGTTTACCGTCGCCGCCGAGCGTGAGCACGCCGTCCTTGACTTCGGCCTTACCCTCGACGGTCCAACCGAACGTACTTTCGCCGTCGAAGAGTTTCAACGTCGGCTCGGCGGCGGTGGCCGAGCTTGCAAGCGAGAGCAGGGCAAGGAAGCGAAGCATGATTCCGGTCCTCGGGGTCATTGGCCGTCCGCTTCGAGTTTACGCCGATTATTGAAGAGATAGTAGACCGGCTCGCTGAAGCGGTGCGAGTCGTCGCCGGGAACTCGGAGACGTTTGCCGTAGGCGCCGCGGTTCGGCTTTCCTGCATCCTTGCGGATGATCCCGACGCGGCGGAAGCCGGCGCGTTCGAAGAAGGGGTTGACCTGGCCCATGGCGGAGAGTGTCTCGATCCACGGCACGGGGCAAAGTTCGCAACAGCGCCGCACGAAAGCGGCGGCGATGCCGGCACCGCGGTAGATGGGGTGCAGGACGACGCGCTGCAACAACCACAGTTGTTCGTTGAGTGCGGTCATGGCGACGCGCGACCGCGGATTCTTCAGTCCGAAGGCTTGCGAGCGCCGTTTCAGCGCGGCCGCAGGGGAAGCGAAAACGCAGATGCCGACGGCCTTGTCGCGGTGCCACAGGACGAAGACGCGCTTCACGAAGCCGAGGTGGTGCGAGCGATAATGCCACCGAGCGAAGTGCGGCCAATCGCGGACGGTGCCGCGTGTGAGAAACAACTCGTGGGCGAAGCTGATTCGTTTTTTTTTAGGTCGCGCCGGTCGACGTGAACGATGCCGTCGCCTTCGCAGCGGATGTGGATCGTCGGGTTTAGGTCGTCCGTCAGGTCGTCGTGCGTCGTTGCGCACAGCAAGCCGATCCCGGCGCGGCCGGCGAGCTTGCGGAGATTGAACGCGACGACCTTGGCCGTGGTGCGGTCCAACATCGCGCCGAATTCATCGGCCATCAGGAACGTTGCGCCGCTGCTCAGGGTGCTCAGTGCGAACGCCATGCGGAAGCGGTATCGTTGGCCGTCCGAGAGTTCCTGCGGCGTGCGCAGCATCGAGCGCGCTTCGGAAAGACCGCAGGCTGCCAGCAAATTCAGCCGTTCCTCCAGCGTGCCCGGCAAGGCTTCGACGAGCGGCACCCGCGGCAATTCCAGCGCGAACACATCGACGGCGCGCAGTTGCCGACCGAGTTCGCGGAGCAACGACGACTTGCCCGAACCACTCGGCCCGGTGAGGAGCACGACCGCTCCGGCCGGCACGTCGAGTTCCAAATCGCGGACGACGACGTACGGCGAAACCGTACCCGTCAGCCCGAACAGATCGGCCGTTTCGGCGGTCGCCAAACTCGGCTTCACGGGGGCAAACGGGTACTCGATGGTGATGGGCGTCAGCACGGTGCGGCTCCTTGCAGAATGATGGCGAAGCGATTACCATGTCGATGTGCAAACCAGGAGATCGAACATGACGGCGGAACTGCTTGAAGAAGTCACCGAAGACCATCTGCAACGTCTGCTGGACGAAACCGGCGGCGAATACATCGATGGTGAAGTGGTGGAGAAGCCTATGGGTGCGGAATCGGAATACATCGGAAGCCGGCTGCTGACGTTCCTCTTTTCCTTCGTCGACGACCACAATTTAGGCCGTGTCTTCGGCAGCCAGACCGGCTATCGCTGTTTTCCGAATGAACGCAAGCGGATCCGTAAGCCGGATGTTTCGTTCATCGCCGCGACGCGACCCGAGTCCGCCGAATTGCCGCAAGGGGACTGGACGATTGCTCCCGATCTTGCGATCGAAATCATTTCACCGCACGACAAGTACATCGAAGTCGAAGAGAAGGTCGTCGATTATCGGCTCGCCGGCGTGAAGCTGATTTGGATCGTCAACCCGGCGACCAAGTCCGTGGTGATCCGCCGGCTCGATCGCACCTGTGCGGAGATCGACGGCGACGCCACGCTCGAAGGCGAAGCCGTGGTGCCGGGCTTCACCTTGGCCTTGTCGCGGCTGTTCGTGTGAGAGCTATGCGCTATGAGCTGTGAGACAGGCAACCGGGCACTGTCGTGCCCGGTTCGGAGCGGTCGCTCAGAGCTTCTTTTAAGTCCACAATCGCGGTTCCCGTTTGTTCAGCAGGTGTTCCGTGCCGGTGGCGGCGGCGTCGAGTTGGTCGTCATGGTCGGCATGAGGGAAGCCGCACATCTCGTTGGCGAGTTCCCGTTGGCCGGCGTTGATGACGCCATGCCTGCCGCGGAGGCGGAAGCGCTTCGTCTCGACCGCGACCGCGAAGGCTGCCACGCGGGCGTGTTTGGACCGACTTTGGGAGACGCTCACGATCCGCGGGCCGAAGCCGGTGCGGTGGATGAGCAGATCGCGGATGCCCGCGAAGGCGGCATTGCTTTCGAACAGGATCGCATCGGGCGCATATTGTTCGTCGATGAGGCGGATCCATTCCACCAGGCCCGGGGCATTGAGCCGCTTGCCCGCGGCAAACAGGCAGTCGATCTCACCGGTGCTTCGCTTGCCCAACACCACCAGAGCGGAGGCATCGGCGGTTGCCTTTTCGCTCACGGCCGGATCGATGGAGAGCAGCACGGCCTCATACACTTCGCGCGGCAACTCGTCGTCGAAGGTGGTCAGCGACTCGCGCCGGATCTGAGTTTCGCCGTCCGCGACGGGGACGAGGTGATAGCCCCGCGCAAACGAGGCGTGGCCGATCTCCGCCCGCCGTGCGGCGAGTAATTCCGGCGGCCACTTCTCGGGCCAGACGCTTTCCAACTTCGGCCCGACGGCTCGGCGGAACAGGGCATAGGCGGGGTTCACTTTCAGCAGGGCATTCAGGTCCGAGGCGTGCCACGGCGTGCTCAGCCCCCAGAAGCGGCCGTGCGGTTCGAGCAGGTTCATGAGGTTGTTGTGGAAGGTCTCCTTGGTCCGTTCGCGCTCGGCGGCGGAGTGCAGGCTGCGCACATCGACCACATCATCGCAGATGAGCAGGTCGGCCCGCGCGCCGGTGCTGCCGGTCCCCAAGCCGAAGGCGGCAACACTGGGACCGATGCCCTGCGCCGGCCGGCGGATGGTGAAGGCCTCGGCGGCCCACGGCTCGGCGGGCACGAGGTCCGGGAAGACCAGCGCCAGCCGGGCATTGCCGGCGATCGAGTCCCGCAGAAACCGCGATCGCTCGGCGGCCAGGCTGTCGGTGGCGCAGACGAGTTTGACCCGCAGCGCGGGGTTGTGACCGAGTTCCCAGAGGATGCGGCCGCAGAGTTGCACGCTCTTGCCGTGGTCCCGCGGCAACTCGACCAGCGCTCGCGACTGCTCGCCGAGGAAGGTCTGCAAGTCGCGGTGAACTTGGCCCTGCTTCAGCGGGTTGCCGGAGGAATCGGTGAAGCAGAATTCGACGAAGTCATTCGGATTTCGCCGTGCGGCGACGACGCGGCTTTGCAGGTTCCACAGCAGTCGGAACTTCGGATTCGCCCGCAGGTTCTCCCAGAAGGGCTTGGCATTCGGCATCGGTCAGTCCCTCCAGATAGGCGGCGATGCGGCTGAATTCCCCCGGCGGCTTGCGGCGCACGCTCGGCTTGGCGGCCTTCGCCTTGCGGACGGCGGTCCCGTAGGCGAGCAGTTTCTGCGCGGCGTCCCGGCCGACCTTGTCGTCCTCGGAACGGAGTTGCCGCCGCAGGGTCCGCATCGATTCGGCCACGGCTTCGTCGGTCAGTTCGGTTTGCGCCATCGTCGTCGCCTTGGCCCAGCGGCGCGGGTGGAGTTGCGGCCACAGTTGCACCGTGCGTACGCTGAGGCCGACATCCTTGGCGACGGCTTCCCACGCTTGGCCGTGGGCCCGCATGATCGCCGCTTGCCGCAACAGCGCGGGTGCGGGCGGTTTGGTCGGTCGCGTCGGCACGGCTTCGCTCCTTTCACGAATGGTGAACGGGTGAACATATCGGTCGCAAGCATACACTCCACTCGAAGAAATGCGGACTGCGGAACGGCGAATGCGGAATAGAACAGACGTGCCGAGGAATTCCGATTGCCTGGAATCCGCAATCCGAAATCCGAAATCCGAAATGGGTCGTTTCCATGAGCGTTGACAGTCCGAGTTCGACCCCCGTGGATGCCGAAGCGGCGACGCGGAAGCGGGCGATGTTCATCGTCTTTCTGGTGGTCTTCATCGACCTGCTCGGCTTCGGAATCGTGCTGCCGTTGCTGCCGCGCTTTGCGTCGAGCTTCCTGGGCGACTTCTCGCCGACGGGTAAGGGCCTCATCATCGGCGGGCTGTATTCGTCGTTCTCGCTGATGCAGTTTTTCTTCTCGCCGATGTGGGGCCGCGTCTCGGATCGCATCGGTCGGCGGCCGATTCTCATGCTCGGCCTCGCCGGATCGGTCGTCTTCTACGCGCTGTTCGGCTACGCGTCGTCGTTGCCGGGCACCGAGGTGACGTTGGCGTTGGTGCTGCTGTTCGCGGCCCGCATCGGTGCGGGCATCGCCGGGGCGAGCGTCGGTACGGCGGCGGCGGTGATCGCCGATTGCACCACGCCGGAAACGCGCGGCAAGGGCATGGCTCTGATCGGTGCGGCCTTCGGCATCGGCTTCACGTTCGGCCCGCTGATCGCGTACGGTTCGCTGAAGTTTCTGGATAAGCAGCCGTGGGCGCCGGGCGCGGCTGCCTCGGTGCTGTCCGCGGTCGCGCTGATTCTGGCCGTGATTCTGATGCCGGAAACGCTGAAAGCCGGGCCGAAGCCGCCGCGCGAATTCTTCAGCTACCAGCGGACGATCGCGGTCCTAAGCACTCCGGCCGTCGGCCTGATCGTGCTCGTCTACTTCCTGGTCATCTTCGCCTTCGCGAACTTCGAGGCGACGCTGGCACTGCTCACCAAGGAAGCCTTCGGCATGGAAGACGAGGACAATTTCCTCGTGTTCGCCTTCATCGGCTTCGTGCTCATGGTGGTGCAGGGCGGCATCTATCGGCCGCTGTCGCAACGCCGGCCGGAAGCGTATTGGCTCAAGCTCGGTGTGCTGTTTTTGCTTGCCGGGTTGGGCGGCGTCGCCGCGAATGCGATCGGCTCGGGGCTGCTGAAGGAAGCGGGCGGGCCGGGCTTGTCCGTCAACATGCAATGGCTGTTCTACTTCAGCGTGGCCGTAGCCGTGACCGGTTTCGCCTTCGTGAATCCGTCGGCCTCCGCACTGATTTCCCGACGCGCACCGGCGAATCGGCAGGGCGAAGTGCTCGGCGTCAATCAGTCGTTCGCGGCTTTGGGCCGCATCCTCGGGCCGTTCCTGGGGTCGCTGTTGTTCTTCCAAAGCAGCTCGCACGCGCTGCCCTACATTCTCGCCGTGGTCGTGCTCGGCGGGGTGCTCATACTGCTGCCCGGCATCCCGACCGAAGCGAAGCCGAAGGCATGAACCCCGGCTACGCCCCCAAACGAATCGCGATTCTGAAACCCAGTGCCTTGGGCGACATCGTCCATGCGTTGCCGGTGCTGTCCGCACTGCGCGATCGTTGGCCGCAGGCGCACATCGCTTGGGTCGTGAACCGCGGCTTCGCGGGTCTGCTCGACGGCCATCCGGACCTGAACGAGATCATCCCCTTCGACCGTGCCGCCTTCCGCGGCGGGCCGTTGGCCGG
>Ga0105047_10006874_pt1 | contig 19233 bp, 15 predicted proteins | sample MAT04_FD_78384 | JGI IMG/M metagenome (GOLD analysis project Ga0105047, IMG submission 78384) | Freshwater microbial communities from Lake Fryxell liftoff mats and glacier meltwater in Antarctica - MAT-04 (megahit assembly) | ecosystem: Environmental > Aquatic > Freshwater > Ice > Liftoff... | reverse complement strand
TGGGGGCGATGGTGACGGCATGGGTACCGGCTTCTTTGGTGAGGCGTTCGGTTTTCGAGCCGTCGAGTTTGGCCTTGACGAGCTGCCGGCCGTTGCCGGCTTCGTAAGTGCCGGAGACGATCACTTCGCCGGCGTCGAAGTCGATCCGTTCCAGCGTCAAGGCTTCCCACTCGCCGCTGGTGACCGCGTTCATCAGCTTGCCGTCGGCGCCGTAACGGTAAAGGTGCTTCCAGCCGCTGCGCTCGCTGAAGAACAGGAAGGAACCGTCCGGCAGCACCGACGGGGCGCCGGGATCCATGACCCAGGCCTCGGTCGTGTCCCGGAACAGAATGGTTGGCTTGGACTTGAGGTCGTGCCACACGGCGACATCGAGGTGCGTCTGCGTGCGGTTCTGCAGGTAGGCGTAGGGCTTGCCGGCCTGGCCCGGCCACCAGCCGACGCGGCAGACGACGAAGTCGGTCGGGTTTACCGCGCCGAGGTCGAGGAAAGTCACGTCCCCCGTGGCGGCGTCGAGCACGCCGAGCTTCACCAGTGGGTTGGCGTCGCCGGCCTTGGGGTAGTTCAGCGTCTCCAGATCGGCGCCGCGCTTCATCATCCCGGCGATCGGGAACTTGGGTACCGGCTTGTCGTCGAACCGCAGGAAGGCGAGCCGGTCGTTCGGCCCCCACCAGTAGGCCTTCGGGTTGCGGTCGAAGATTTCCTCCTCGTAGACCCAGTCGGCGGTGCCGTTGAGGACGGTTTCACTTGCGTCCGAGGTACGCATCGTCGGCACATCGGCTTCGAGCTTGGCGGTGCCGAGGTTGCCGCCCTTCACGAAACCGAGGAAGTTTCCCGTCGGGCTGAGGCTTGCGAGCGTGCTTCCCTCGGGGAGCTTCGGGAACTTCTTCGCGGCGGAGCCGTCCGGATTGGCCAACGCGTATTCGCCGGCGGCGAGTTGGAAGCAGATGCGGCCGGTCGCGTCCTTGGCGAAGCCGGTGCCGCGGGCCATGACCTCGACGCTCTCCGCCTTCATGCCGTCGAGTGCGAGCAGGGACTTCTGCAGCCCTTCGGCGGCGGGCAGTTCCGATTCCGCGCCGCTTCGGGCGTTCACCTTCACACGCTTGCCCGCGGCATTGACGCCGAGGTAATGCTCGCCGTCCGGCAGCCAAGCTTGGCCGGCGAAGGCCGGGCCGCGGCGCGTGCCGACATCCGTCCGCGGCATCGGGATCTTACCCGCGAGCATCGCCTCGAAGGTGATCGGCTTCTTCGCCGGCGCCTCCTGCGCGACGACGGGGAGCGAAACGATGAGCATTGCGGACCATCCTTGGACGAACAACGACAACTTCGCCATGAACCTGCTCCGAGAAAACGGGAAACCGGATACAGGGGATGTTACCGCAAGCGTGGTCCGATGCGAACGGTTTTGTAGATCAATGGGGTGAACCCGACCCGCGCCAAACTCGAACCGCTCTACGCCGCCTTGGAGCACGTCCTGATCGGTCGGCGCGCGCTGGTGGATCGGCTGCTGATCGCACTCGCGACCGATGGTCACGTGCTGCTGGAAAGCGTGCCGGGCTTGGCGAAGACGCTCGCCGTCAAGGCGCTGGCCCAGGCACTGCATCTGAGCTTCCAACGCATCCAGTTCACGCCGGACCTGCTGCCTGCGGACGTACTGGGCACGCAGATCTACAACCCGAAATCCGGCGAGTTCACCATCCGTCGCGGACCGATCTTCACGAACATCGTGCTGGCGGACGAAATCAATCGCGCACCGGCCAAGGTGCAGTCGGCACTTCTGGAAGCGATGCAGGAACGGCGCGTGACCCTCGGCGAAACGACGTTCGCGCTGCCGAGGCCGTTCTTCGTGCTCGCCACGCAGAATCCGCTCGAACAGGAAGGGACCTATCCGCTGCCCGAGGCACAGTTGGATCGATTTCTGTTGAAGATCGTGCTCGACTATCCCTCGAAGGACGACGAGTTGGCGATTCTGGAACGCATGGGCAGCGTCGATGCGGAGGTGGACCTGAAGCCGGTGCTGAGTGCGGACGACCTCGCCGAAGTCCGCACCGCGGTCGATCGGATGTACCTGGACGACAAGTTGAAGCACTACTTGGTCGATCTGGTCCGCTGCACCCGAACGCCCAAGGACTACGGCCTGCCGGACCTGGCTGCGATGATCCAATACGGTGCCTCGCCGCGGGCGACCCTGTCGCTGGCCCGCGCGGCCAAGGCGAGTGCCTTTCTGCACGGTCGCGACTACGTGAATCCGGACGACGTCCGCCAACTCGCGGCGGATGTGCTGCGGCATCGGCTGATTTTGACCTACGAAGCCGAGGCGGAAGAGTTGACGGCCGATGCCGTCATCCGACGGATTGTCGACACGATCCCGATTCCGTGAAGATCACCGCAAATTGACCGCGGCATCGGTCGCCGGCAACCCATTTGCTTCACTTTCGTCAACTTCGGTTATCGTCGCGCGTCGCGTTACAAGCCGGCCCCGCAAAGTTCCAGGATGTGTGTCAAACGGAAGTCGGAATTCTCGGCAAATGGACTCTTAACTCGTGGAATCATTGCTGCACGACGGGTATCAAATTAGAGGGCAGTTGAAAAGTTCCAGCCGTAAATCGTGTTGCAAACGGCGGTTTCGTCCGTCGGCTTAAAATCATTTGCATCCGGTTCAAGCCTGACCTATAAACTTCCGACGGCCGCCGAGCAGTCCCGGTTCGTTACTTCCCGGCCGCCAACGTGACGATTGAATGGTTTGTACTCGCACTGCCGTTCGGAATCCCCTTCTTCCGCATCGGCTCGACCACGCAAGTGGCCGAAACCGTGTTTTCCGGTCGATACCAAAAGCGGATTGACCCGAGCGTGCATTGATGCACGTCCATGGGCAGCAAGGCCGCCGGCCTGGAAATCGTCGAGGCGTTCGCCTCGGCCCGCGAAGTCAATGGTTCCCCACTCAGCCAGGATGTCGCTCCATGTCCCGCCTTCGCCGTGTCCGCTCCGATGCCGTCCAGTCGCCGCTCGAAACCTATCTGCGCGAAATCAACGAGACTTCGTTGCTCAGCGCCGATCAGGAGAAGGATCTGGCCCGCAAGATCGCAGTCGGCAGCACCGAAGCCCGCGACCAAATGGTCCGCGCCAACCTCCGGCTCGTCGTCAACATCGCCCGCGGCTACACCGGCAAGGGCCTCGCTCTGCAGGATCTGATCGAAGAAGGCAACCTCGGCCTGCTGCGGGCCGTCGAAGGATTCGACCCGGTCATGGGCACCCGCTTCAGCACCTACGCCAGCTACTGGATCAAGCAGAGCATCAAGCGGGCTTTGGTGAACACCGCGAAAACGATCCGCATTCCCGCTTACATGGTCGAACTGCTCGCCAAATGGCGCCGCGCGACCAACAAGCTGACCGACGAACTCGGGCGGCCGCCGAGCCACGAGGAAGTGGCCAAGCTGATGGGCCTTCCCAAGAAGAAGCTCAACATCATCAAGAAGGCGATCCGCGTCTACAATTCCGTTCCCCAATCCGATCAGGGCGACGCCGGCTGGAGCATCGAAGAGATGCTCATGGACAACCGCGCCAAAACCCCAGACACCGAAATGGTCGAAACCGACGACCTCAAGCAAGTCATGGTCCTCTTGGGCAAGATGGACACCCGCGAGGCGACCGTGCTGCGTCTCCGCTTCGGCTTGGACGATGAAGAACCGAAGACGCTCAAGGAAATCGGCGAGTGCCTGGGCCTGACCCGCGAACGCGTCCGCCAGATCGAAAGCGAAGCCCTCGCGAAGCTCAACGAGAGCCTGTGCGGGGACTGAGTGCGGTGTTTGGTTTTCCGATTTCCGTTTGCAGTGATCGCCGGAGGCTCGCGCCGCCCGGCGATCTTCGTTTCCTGCCGAAAGCGGACGAGATTTCAGCCCTCACTTCCACGCGGGTCGTCTTCCTCGGCCTTTGATTGCAGACAGACCTGTCTGCATGATGACGTCATGGCTGCAAAAACCACTCCCGATGCTCGTGACCGTCTTCTGCAGATGGCCGACCGACTTTTCTATGCCGAAGGGATTCGGGCCGTCGGGATCGACCGAGTGATCGCCGAGGCCAATGTTGCCAAGGCCACCTTGTACGCACACTTCCCCAGCAAGGACGCTCTCATCCTGGCTGTTCTTCAGTATCGGGAAGCGATTGTCGATGCCTACTTCACCGAGGCTACGGCTCGACACCGCAAGCGGATCAAAGACCCGCTGCGTGCCTTCTTCGCTGTCCTGAAGGAATGGTTCCAATCGCCTGGATTCCGTGGTTGTGCGTTCCGGAACGCCGCTGTGGAATTGGCGAACCCCGAACACGCCGGCACGGCCTTCGTGCGCGGTTACAAGAACCGATTTCACGAAACGCTGGCCGGCTTGGTTCGGGAAGCGGTCGGCCGTGCGGGCGAGCCGATCATCCCGGCCATCGCCGTGCTGGTGGAGGCAGCCATCGTGACGGCCCTGATCGACCGCTCGCCCGATGCCGGCTCCTGTCTTCGGTCAAACCGGGATGATGTTCTTGGCCCAGCTACGTCCGTACCGAGCGTAGCGGTGGCCGGCAGTTGCACAACCTATCCCACGTAGATTCCGCCTCGGAATCCCGGGGCGGCTTCGAGGTTGAGGATCTCCGCGGTGCTGCTGGTGATCGACTTGCCGGCGTAACCTCGGACGCGCGAATCGCTGTCCGGGCCGCCGCCGGTGAGCAGGTCGCCGAATCGGTCGTTGTCGATGTTCTTGACGGCGAGCCGCACGCCGGCGCGGTCGTTGACATCACCCGAGAAGAAGTTCGCCAACTGCCGGCTCGAGATTTCATCAAGGTTGCCGTAACCGCCGCCGAGCAGCCCCGGACCGTCGAAGATGCGGACTCGCGGGGCACCACCCGGTCCTCCGCCGAAAGCGACGTCGGCTTTGCCGTCGCCGTTGATGTCGCCTGCCGCAATGTAGCTGCCGTTCCGCAGGGCCGTTTCAAAGGCGAAGAAGTTCGCGATCGAAACCGAGTTCGGCACGTTTCCATTGTTCGCGGCCAGGACCCCGGCACCATCCCAAATGGTGATGCGTGGCCCGCCGCCGAAGCCTGCGGCCACGACGACCTCCGCTCTGCCGTCGCCGTTGATGTCGCCCATCGAAACCCGAGCACCGCCGCGGAAAGCCGGGTCGTCGATGCCGAAGTAATCGGCGAGTTGCTTGAAGTCGCTCCCGTTGAAGATGCGAACCCGCGGTCCCCCGCTTTCGTCCGGCGAAATCGCCAGGTCCGGCACGCCGTCGTTCGTGATGTCCCCGACGGTCACGAACACCCCGCCGACAAAGGCTTCCTCAAAGGGGTTGATGGTGAAAAGCACGCTCTGATCGACGCCGTTCAGCACGACCACTTTGGAAGAGATCCCCGGCCCGGTGCCGATGACGAGATCCGCAATGCCGTCCCCGTTGAAGTCGCCCGAAGCCGTGCGCACGCCGCCCGTGAAACCGGGGACTAGGGTAAATTCAAACCGCGGCGATTGGTTCTGGTTGACCAACCGCGCCACACCACTGCCTCGATCCAAGCCGATGCTGAACTGCGGTGTGATCGAGCGCGGACTGGCAGGTGCCGTTGAAAGTGGCGGAACGACCGGAGGAACCACAGGAGGCACAATCGGCGGGATGGAGGTGGCCGTCAGCACGACATCGTTGCCGGTGCCGCCGATGTAGCTGAGGGTGAAGGTCTGGCCCTCCACTGTCAGCGTGGCCCCCTGTGCCAGGCCGGTAAACGTCCCCGTCACCGGATTGGCGCCGCGGTTGTCGATCAGCCGGATCGACTGCCCGAGCGCCACCCCCGCCCCGGTCCCGAGGACGTTCAGCGTGGCCCCTGTCAGGGTCAGGTCGCCGTCGACGGCCAACTGATGGCCGACGGCGGCAGGCGAACCGGTGATCACCGACCCGAACGTCGAACCGGTGAGGGTCACGTTCCCACTCGCCAGGAGCGTGACCGGACAGATAGACGATCGCCCTTATGGCTGGAAATCAAGCCGGATTACACAATAACTCCATTTGCTTAGGCGTCAGATCATGAGCTTCAATCCGAAAGTCTCCAAATTTTCAGAATGCGGTATGGTCGCGCAGCAACCGATAGCGCCGCTATTGATAGCGGTCTCGGCAAGTGCGGTACGCCTCTTCGAGCGGGGCTAGGAGTTCCTTCGCCTTGGCGAGATCATCGGCGAGGAGCGCGTCCCGCACTTCCTCCATCCGCTCGCGGAGGTCTTCGGTCGCCTTGCTCGTTGCGGTGTCCATCGATCCGGTGCGGAGGAACACGCCGACCTGCAGCTTGCGGGTGAGCAGATCCCACTGCTGAATCCGGCGAACGGCTTCTTCCGTTTTGCCCGTACGGACGGCGACGATCGCTTCCGTGCGGACTTGAACGATCTCGGCGAACGCCTGATCGGGAGCCGGGTAGTAGATGAACAGCGCGACCACGCTGAACGCGACCAGCCCCAGCAGGGCAACCACACCCAGCACCGGCCCGGGCACGCCCCGGTTCCACACCGACTTCTGGCGATCCGATGTCGGCACCGCGGTCGTCAGCCAGGCCTCGACTCGCCCGGACCGGTCGAACGCGGCGACGCCACCGCCGACGAGGGTGAACAGCAGCAATCCGCCGAGGGCGACCGGCTCCAGCACTTCGACCTTCTGGAGCAGCTTCGCGCGGACAGCGTCCCAGGTTGCCCCGCCGCCGGCGAACGGACTCGTCCATTCGTCGAAGGCATGGGTGTGGCTCGCCTCCTCCCTGGCGAAATAGAGTGGGGATTCCATCCCGTATCCGACCGCGAGTACGAGGGCGACCACGATCAGCAGCCACAGGATCGCCTTGCGACCGAACCGAGCGATCAGCCACACGACGAGTCCGAGATTGAAGCCGACGCCCAATTCAAAGAGCACGAACGCGGCTCCGGTCGAATTCCCGTGTTCGAAGATCAGCCCGATCCGCATCATCCCCGGCAACACGCCGGAGTAGGTGGGCAGGCCGATCAACGCCATCAGCGCGGGGGACGACCAGTCGTCGTGTCGCATGGTCATGGCGAGCGACCCGTGCGGGAGCAGACCGGCCAACAACCCGGTGAACGCGATGCCGATCAGGACGTAGCCCATGCTCGGGCCGACCGCGTCCCGCCCGGCGGAGACGACGACGGCCGCCAGCCGCTTCAGCCCCGGTGCCGGCATCGGCTCGTCGCTTGTCGGCGGCAGATCGGCGGGCGACTCGAACCACCGCTTCCAGATCTCCCCGCCGGCGACGGCAATCACCATCGTGGCCGCGACGAAGCAGATGATGACGATCGGTTCGGACAGCGTCAGGCCGTAGAGGAACGAGAGGGGGTTGAGCTGCGGCGCGGCCAGGACGAACGCGAAGATCGTGGCGGAGGGGACGCCGGCCCGACGCATTTCCCGCGCGACCGGGATCACGCCCAGCGAGCAGACCGGCAGGAGAGAGCCGATGACCCAGGCCCGGAACAGCCCCTGAAGTCCTTCGCCGCCGAACAACCTGCGCGTGCCATCCGCCCCCATCATCCGCCGCATCACGGCGGCGACGAGAAATCCGACGAACAAGGTCGAGGACGCTTCGACGGCGGTTTGCCCGCCGCGGAGCAGCACACTCCAGAACATCTCCATGACGCGAGTCTCCAAGTGGTGAGCCGGTCAGACCGGGACGGGGACGGTTTCGAGAAGTTGGTCGATGACGCCCGCAACGGCGTCCGGTGCGAGGCCGAGGCGGACGCCGAGGACTGGCGCGGCGACCTGCTGCACATCGTCCGGCGTGACGAACGGTCGGTCTTTCAGGTAAGCCCACGCCTGGGCGACGCGCTGCCAGATCAGCATGCCGCGCGGGCTTAAGCCCAGCGTCACCTTCGGGTGCGACCGCGTGGCCCGAGCGAGATCCACCAGATACGCCTGGACGTTCGGTTGGACTGCGACCCGCGCCACCCGCTCTTGCAGCGCCGCGAGTTCACCCTCCGCCAGCACGCCCGCTTGACTCGGCGCGTCGGCGACGTGGCCGACGGCGGCGGCGAGCAGGCCGAGCTCGTCGCCCCGGTCGGGGTAGCCGACGGACAACTTCATGGCGAAGCGGTCGAGTTGGGCCTCGGGCAACGGGTATGTGCCGTGGTGTTCGACCGGGTTCTGGGTGGCGATCACGAAGAACGTCGGCGTGAGCGTATGGCGGACGTTATCCACGGTCACTTGCCGCTCGGCCATCGCTTCCAACAGGGCCGATTGCGTGCGCGGCGTGGTGCGGTTGATTTCGTCGGTCAGCAGGACATCGCTGAACACCGGGCCGGGCAGGAACTCGAACTCGCGGGTCTTCTGGTTGAAGACGCTGAAACCGGTGATGTCGCCCGGCAGCAGATCCGGCGTGCACTGCACGCGCGAGAATCGGCCGCCGACCGCCGCCGCAACGGCTTTCGCCAGCGTCGTCTTTCCCAGCCCCGGAAGATCTTCGAGCAGCAGGTGGCCCCGCGCCAGCAGGCAGGCCAGCACCTTCTCGACCACGTCCGCCTTGCCCCGAAGCGCCCGGTTGAGCGCCGCGCGCAGTCCGTCGAGATGGTCGGCGTGCGGGGCGGCCCCGGGGTGGTTGTTCCGTTCGGTCAGCGTCTTCGTCACGGTCAAGCTCCCATCGCGGGGGTCGAATTCGGATCGCGCCGGTGCTTCCATGTCCCGCCGGCCAAGACGCGGCGGCAGACGGTCAGAACTTCCGCGTCCGGCCAAGGCGGCGGCGAGGCGGGGGCATAGGCGGCCCACTCGGCCATCTGCGCGAGCCGGTCGAGGTCGGCGTCCGTCCCCGACTGTGTCAACTTTGTGCCAAGCCAAGCGGGGGCCGTCTGCCGGTGCGATCTCGGTTTGCCGGCCCACCGGCCGCGGCGTTCGAGTACGGCGATGGCCCGGCGGACCTGGTCGCGCCACGTCCGGCCCGGAAACCATACCCACACTCGGACGGCCACAGCGTCAATCAGTTCGCGGCGGCGGACCAGTACCCCGACCAGCGCGGCGAGCAGCAAGCCCATCTCGATCGAGTGTCGCCACGCCCAGGCGGCAACCGCGGCGAGGGCATTCAGGATGCGTTCGGCGAAGGGGAGGTTCGGACCGAGCACGTCGTAACCGGGCGTCGGCTCGACCACCAGCCAATGGCCGTCGGCCAGCCGCACTTCGGCCCATATGTGCAGGTCGGTGGCCTTCACCGGCGTATGTGCCGTTTCCGGGTCGTAGGCTTCGGGCGCGGCGTAGTAGCCGAGGCAGACGCGGGTTGGGTAGTCGAGGCTGCGCAACAGCAACGCGGCGGCGGAGGCAAAGAGGTAGTCCGGTCCGGCGTGCGACTCGGTCAGGAACCACAGCACCGGGGCCGGGTGATTCCGCGGTGCGGCAGCGGTGCGTTCGAGGGTGTACTCGCTGCGGAGTTTCGTCAGCACGGCGTCGATCTGCAGCCACCCGCGCGGCAGATTACCGGCCCACGCCCGGGCCAGTTGTTCCACCTGAGGACGAATGGATTCGGGAACTTCGCCCAGTATCGCCGCCGTTCCGCCGGGCGTCCCCGTCCAAGCGAACGCCGTTTCGGGCAGCCGAACCGGGTCGAGCGTGCGGCAGTCGGTGGTGACGATCACGCCCGGCGGCGTCTTCTTCCGCCCGGCCAGGGCGAGGACGCCTTCGTAGTCCCATTCGTAATAGTCCGGCTTGTCCACTTTGTTGATGCGGAACCGGGTCAGCATCGACGGCGTTGGGACGAGGTTCTCCTTGAGATCCGCGGCTTTCAGCTTGTGCCGCTCGTCGTTCAGATACCAGCCGGCCGTCTCCCTGAAGTGGCCGACCCGCATCCAGTCTCCGCCCTCGGCTTCGATCGACTTGCCCCCCGGCTTGCGGGCTTCGGTCCATCGCTTGTCGGTCACGTCGTAGCTCTCGTAGGACACCAGCCGGACGTGAAGAGGAGTCCGCCCTTCGACCTCGAACAGCCCGCGGGCTTTGTGGCTTTCGGGCTTCTTGTCTCCCTTCGGCCCCTTGCGGGCGGTGTCGAAGTCGCGGCTCGGCCGGCGATTGTCCGGAAGCTTGCCGTGGAACTCGATCACGTCCACCTTGCCGGCGGCGACCATCCGTTCCTGGTCTTTCGGCGGCTTGTGCGGCGGGCCGTACATGTCGCTCACGGCGTCGATGAGCGAATTCTTGTTGTCCTCGATCATCTTGTCCGTCTCGACCATGCCGGCGGCCTTCGCGTCGTCCCCGGCCGTTTCCTCAGGCCCGTCGCCGACGCCGTACCGGGCGAACGGGTCCGTCTCGCCGGTGCCGCCCGAAGTGGGCATCAGTTCCCCGAGCGCGTAAGCGGCCCGCTTCGGCCCCACCAACGCCAATGCGACCCCGCCCGCAACCGTAAGGACGAGCAGAACCAAGCCGGCCCACGGGATGCGTTGCCGCTCCGCCAACAGTTCGACGGCGACGGCCCGTTCGGGGGCGACGAACACGGCCTTCAACCCCGTCCAATATGCGAGGACGAGCCAGAAGCTGCCGACGACCGTGTAAAGTCCGAGAATCACCATCACCGCCGGGTGGTTCGTCATCGCGGCCGCGAACAGGATGAGAAACAGGCTGACCACGCACGCCAGCCGCAGGCACAGGAACCATCCGCCGGCTGCCGCCAGCCCCAGCCCGACATTCCGCAGACCGAAGACCATCTGAAGCTCGAAGGGGTAGCCGTCGCCCGTCCAGTCGCGTCGCAGCGGTTCGACTGCGAACGGGGCCGCCGCGAGAGCGAACAGGATCACGAACACCCATTTCGGCGGGTGCGACCGAGGGTCCGTCGGCACGCGGACGAACCAGCCCGATACGACCGCGAGAGCGATCCCCACGGACGCCATCCCGAGGCTTGCGGCGACCGGCCGCGTGTCGATGGCGGCGATCTCCACGGCCGCCGCCGACAGGATTACCAACAGGAACGCGACCCGCCGTACCAGCCGCGACATCTCAGGAACCATGCCGAGCCTCCCGCCAGCCGGCCTTCAGCAGTGCCGGGATGGATTCCGCCGAGTCGAGGGACAACCACGGCGTCGGGCAATGGCCGCACTCAGGATGGTCTCCCGAGTCGGCGAACGCCGAAGTCTTGAGAACCACCCAGCGTTGGTCTTCCGACTCGCACGCCCCACAACCGCCGTGGGCGTGGGTACGGTCGGTGGTGACGATGACCTGCAACCCCTCGCGGAACCCTCGGCACTTCGGACAGGAGAGTACGTCCGCCAACGGTTGCGGAGTCTCGGCGGGCAGCCCGGCCAAGGCGTCGAGAATCTTGTGCAACTGCGACCCGCCGGATGCCGGCGGGATGTCGTGACCGCCCCACGCCAAGCCGACTTGTGCGCCGTCTTCGAGCCAACCCTTGGCGAAACTCGCGACGACGCGGATCGCCCACTCGCGGGACGAATCGGGACCAACCCCGACATGAACGCCAGGGTCGGCATCCAGGACGAGTTGAATCACCGGACGGGAGTTCGATTCGAGTTCGCACACCACCAGCCGGTCGTGCTTCGCCGATTGCCCCCAGTGGATGCGGCGCGGTGAGTCGCCCCGGCGGTACGGTCGGACGCCCATCACGTCGCCGTTCGTGCCGACCTTCGAGCGGGACACGTTCCCTTCCACTTGTCTGCCGCCGCTGACCGACGGGATCGGCCCGACCGGGTAGGTCCGCGGCCGGACGACGAGCGGCTCCTCGACCGGCAATCTTCGTCCGTACTCCCACAGGCCGAACGGGAACCCCGTCGTCAAGCGCGGTGGGACGAGCGGGTAAACGCCCCGACAGGTCGCCGTGAACTCCCAGCGGCACAGAGCCGTCCGCCGCCGCGGGGCCGACGCGATCCCGGCGACGGCGTCGGACGGGTCGCCCCCGAATCCGCCCCTCACCGCCAGCCCCCAAGCGGCCCACGGCAATCGGTTCCGCAGGGTCAGCCGGACCTCGACTGCCTCGCCCTCGGTGGCCCGCGCACGGCCGAACGCCAGCGTACCGGCCACTCCGCGTAACGACAACCACGGCCAGATGACCCCGAGGGCGATCACCACCACAGCGCCGCCGCAGAGCACAAAACCCTGGGCATGCAGGAACAGACCGCAGAGCAGCGACGCCGCGCCCGCGAGCAGGAGGATGCCGAGCGGGTGGTACGCGAACTTCCGGGCCTGCGCACTGAAACGCGGGGAGAAATCGTAGGTCGCGATGGCATGGAGCCGGCCCGACCGTCGGGATTTGCTCGTCGATGGATTCAAGGGGACACCCAATCGGTGCGGAGCGACCGAGTTATCACTTCAGTCGTCGGTAGTAGTACGAAGTATCCCTTCGTTGTCAAATACGCTCTTGTTCGACTCTCGGTTCGAAGTCTTCGCCGAACCTGCTGTCATCGTCATCGGTGTCGGAAGCGCAGGCCCAACGGGCGGCACGGACTCCGGTAGCCTTGGATGGTTGTGCCGAGGGTGAAGGTTTCGACCGTCAACGGCGTCCGACGGAAGTCTGCCGGGCTTGGGACGGGAGGAGCCAACCAGTAACGAAGCAACGCGACCGCCCCGGATTTGCCGTCGCCGACGAAGGCACCGCGCCAAGCCCTGTAGGATTGAAAGACGGCTTCGGTCTTGACCTTCAACTCGCGGTCCTCCGCCCGCTCGATGTGGCCCTTCGGCACGGCATAGACGAAGCGGCCCCGATCCGAGGCGAACGTCGGCAGGTTGAGGAAGTCGCGCTCGACGAACTTGCCGGTGTCCGCCTGCTTCTCGCCGGCGGCCACGAAGAATTCGACCGCACAATCCGGATAGCCGAACACCAGCCCGAAAGCCCTCCACCGTGCGGACGGGGACGCGCGATCAATGGCTTCCATAACCTTCTGCGGTGGCGTGACCGACGTGACGCCAAGCGGTTCAAACGCGTCACGTCGCCGTTGGATCAATGCTTGGAGGCTCGGCTTGTGGGCCACGAACGCGGACGCCGACCGCTTCCCGCCGAACGGTGCGGCAAACACGTACACCCCCGCTTCGAGGTCCGGGCCGAGCGGCAGCGCATTCAATGTGGCGCGTGCGGATTCCATCTCGGAGTTGGTTGTTTCACCCTCGGGAAATCGGGTCCGCCAAAACCCTTCGCTGACCGGCTTCAGCCCGCCGGTTACCGTGTATAAGGCTTCGCCGTCCAACAGGCTCAGGGCAAGACCGTCCGCCGTCGGCGGTGCGGCAGCCGCCGTACCGGAAAGGCAAAACGAGGCGAGTACGACGGCGCAGACAGTCAGCGTGGCGCGACGCATCAATAGTCCCCCGGAACGATGTTGCCGCTGCTGCGGGTGCTGAGTTCGCGGAGGACGAGCAGGTTCGTCCCGGTCGCCAGGAACTTGACCGAACCGTCGGCGAAGGCGAGGCTCGCCCCGGTCTGGCTGGAACTCCCGAAGGCGAACAGACGGCGGTAGTAGAGGTCGAAGTATGCCGCGCTGAACAAGGCCGGCGGCGACGTCGCCGCCGAGTCGGGCAGTCGGTAGTTGATCTCGGTCAGCGTCGTGCGCCAAGCGAAGAACGGCCCGCCCGCCCACGCCGAATAGGCCCGCATGTCGTTGCTCGCGGTACGGGTGAGTGCGGCCCAGTTGCGGTCGAACCCATGCCGCTCGCCGAGCAGGATCGAGCTGGTGGTGCCGTCGGTGATGTCCGTCAGGCGGGTGCTGCTGCTCCGGCTGTTGTAATGAAAAACTCCATCGGTAACGAAAGCCAATGGGGCGGCCGTACCACCGTTGCACCCGTAGCTGGTCAGGCCGACATATCTCCCGTTCGGAAAGCTCGGGTTCACCCCAGGAGCGACTTGTTCATGAGGGGTCGAGCCCAATGCGTCGGACGGAGCAAGCAGCGTTTTGATGACTGCCGCCGCCGGTGCGGTCGGACCGTTGTATAGGGCCGCCGTTGTCGGGTTGGCGTACCAACTGCGGTGGACGTTGTCCTGCTCGATGTACGGCAGAATGGGGATGATCCAGGTGCTGTAGTTGACCGCCGGGTTACTCGGGGTCGCCGTGAACGAGGCGAACGGCAACCCTTGATTGACATCGTGGAAGGAATGGCAGGCCAGGGCCAGTTGCTTCAGGTTGTTCTGGCTCTGCGCCCGCGCCGCCGCCTCGCGGACTTTCTGAACCGCCGGCAACAGCAGACCGATCAGGATCGCAATGATCGCAATCACGACGAGCAGTTCGATGAGCGTGAACCCGAACCGAGAAGTTCGCTTTTGCATGAGTTTCGCGTCCTGGAGTGTTAGGGTTTGTTCTTCAAAGCCAAGTCGAATGTTTGCACGCCGGACTTGATGCTGACGGCACGGTGAGGGGTCCGTGTCGCGTCGCTGTACACTTCCGGGATGCGCGAGCGAAGGGGGCCGGCCGCGGCCTTTGCTCCGGGTGTTCCGTCGTTCGGGTCCGTCCCGCCGCCGGGCATCATGAGCCTGGCATCGTTGACGCAGATCCGGTTAAGCCCGACGCACACGCCGCCGGTACCGCCCGATTCGATGCGGTATCGCCCGCGTTCGTCCGTGTAGCCCGATGCCGAAACCGCGCCATGGCCCTGCTCCGGCTCGGGGATGAACTGCACCTCCACGTCGGCCAGCGGCTTACCGTCCAGGGTAACGACGCCCTCGACGGTGGCCCGCTCCGGACTTCCACATCCGACAACGACGAGCGCCAACGCCAGCCCGCAAGCGGCCCTTGGAAAAGCGGTCAAAACGATGACGCGAGACACGGGATTCCTCCGAGAGTTCAGCCGACGTTACAGCAGTAACACAGTTCGATTCCGGCGAATTTGCCGACGGCAGACTTGACGAGCGGCTCGACGAGCTCGCACCTCCGAGTCGTGGGCGGCTGTTCCACGTCAAGTCATACCTTAAACTCCTATGGTAGTCTTTTGTAATACCTTGTCGGTCGTTGTCAAGGTTCCTGCGAAGTAAAACCGGAAAAGGTGCGCCGACCGAAAGGCCGGGGCTCTCGCGGGCATGGTGGCTCAGGCGTGCCGGGTCGCACCGCGGAGGCGGCGGGACAACCGGCCCAAGGCCCGGACCGGGGCCGCCAGCCGCCACGACAGGGATGACTCCATCGCGGCCACATGGCGGTGCAACGCCTCGACTTGTTCGCGGCCGGCCGCCAGTTCGTCTTGTGCAGCCGCTACCGACCGGTCCGGCCGGACACGCTCGGCGTCCTCGGTCCGGACCGCGAACCCGACGGGGGTGCCGTCCAGCCCGACGCCTGGGACCACAGTCATCGCGAACCCGGCCCGGGCGAAGCACCGGGCCAGGAACTCGGCCGACCACCCGCTCTCCCACCACCCGTACTTCCGCATGCAGTAGACCGAATCGTGGTCCAACCGCAGCCCCCAGTCGGCCCACCAGATCGTGTTGACCGGCTCCCCGGCCCACACGATCTTGCCACCGGGCTTGACCAGCGGACCGATCCGGGCGAGGGTGACCCACGGCCGCAGGCTGTGATGCAGGCACTCGTAAAACAGCACCAAGTCGTACCGTCGGTCGTCGCTGTAGCTGTCGAAGTCGGACTCGACCGCCTCGATCGGCAGCCCGAGTCGGGCCGCCCGCCGCCGGACCAGTTCCACGAACGGGGGGTTGATGTCGACCGCCGTCACCCGCGCCCCGGCGAACGCCATCATCTCGGAGCTCAGCCCCCACCCGCACCCCAGGTCGAGCGCGGCGGCCCCCGGCGGCAGGTCCGCGACCACGAGGCACGTTTGGATGGCCCGTGCGTGGCGAGCGATGAACCGGATGTCGGGGTTGTTGTACGGGTTGCAGGCGGCCGCATGGGCCGTCACGTCGAGCGGTGTCCGCTCTCCTTCGGCTTGGTTCAAGTCGCGGCCCGCGATCTCCCGGTAAAGAGCCTCCTGCTGCCGGAAGTACTCTTCGGAAAACGGATCGAGGGATTGATCGACGCAGGTTTCAGGCACAAAACGGAAGTCGGACAGGTAGGCCCGGGTGGCCGGCGTTCCCAGCCCGCCCAGCCGATCGCACTCCGCGACGAGAGCGTTGAGATCGGACGCGCGGATCACCCCCACACCCATGAGTCGCCTCTCTCCTTGCGGCCGCGCGATTCTTTTCGGCCATCGAACGCCGATGTTTCAACAGAACGGTTGTCGATTTACGCGTCTGGAAAAGCCGCGTCCAGACCTCCGGTTGAAATCAACAGTTTTTTCGACAGTGCATTTGCAAGCACACCAGGACAGCGATGTCGAAGCCCATGAAGGTGACTCTTACGATGAGTACTTTGGCCACGACGACAATCCGGATTAAACGGTTGGTTCAATTTGACTCAGCCCGATGACGCCGGCCATGGGCCGCTCGCCGGCATTGTTCTTCAAAATTCTCCAGAGATCAATCACGAGCCACGCTTGAAATAGGATCGCACCCAGAATCGGAGCTGCGGCCATGTTGATGATCCCACGCAAGGGGTTGCCCAGATCCGTGATGATTGGGCCCATCAGTGCCATACCGGCCAATAACATCGCACGATCGACCCAGGCTCCGGGCGTTCGCCAACTCTTGAGCACAGCCCAGGCGATAAACGGCGAGATGACTCCGTACGAAGCCGCTTCAGTGGCCGGATTATGCAGCATCGCCCAGGTGAAGAACCACGCTCCAACGACCCACAGCGTACTCGACCGATTCCCGGTTCGGCGATACGTCCACCAACTCACCAGAAGCACTGCCAGGCCGGCAAATACGCCGATCGCAAGCATGGTCTTCGGTTCCAGCAGATAACCCATCTCCTCGAGCAGCTTCCGTAGGTTGCGGTTCCGTTCCTGGTTGATCTCGTGGCTTGCCAGCAGGTGCTTCACCCATTTGATCGTCTGGTCCAAGACGTACTCCGGACGCTGGGCCAACAGCGGAAGTACGAGGCCGACCGCAAAGCAAGCCATCAATCGCCCGATCGACTTCAGCGGAAACAGCGCTCCCAGCACCAGGGCCAACGGCAACGGAATGACTTTGATGAGGATGGCACCGACGATCCATGCCGCCGCTTGCCACCATTTATCTTCTCGAATCGCCACGAAGGCCACCAGGCAGAACGCAACCAGCATCAGGTTCGCCTGACCGATATGCAAGCTGATCATTGCAACAGGAATCGTGAGCAGCAGCAGGAAGGCTTCGGCCCGCGAATCGAGTGGGGACTCAGGCAAACCGCGATGCGCCCAGCGCCGGATCGCCCAGATGAAGATGATCCCGTTGAGGAGCTTCCAGAGAGCATTCCCCCAGCCAGGCGGAAGGATCGCAAGGGGGATCGTGACGACCGCAAACAGTGGACTGTATCGGTACAATTCGTCGGTCTGGACTTGCCAAATGTAGATGTCGCGACCGGCAAGCCAATCCTCACAGCCGAAGGCATAGATATCGAAGACGGTGTGCGTTCGCGGCTTGAGGTAGCCCTGAACGGCGATGCCGATCAGTCCGACGGTCCAAACGATGATCGCGGTGTTCCACCAACTTGGGCGCAGCCAACTCATAGCGTACTTGCTTCCGATGGAGACGATCGCCGTTGGCTTCCGAACCAACGGTCCTTCCAGGTTATCCTGAATCGGCGTGCCTTCGGCTACCGGAACCGCCACCAAGGTTTGGGACTGTTGTCACTCACCCCGTCAGGATCAATTCAGATACCGTCATGGAGCTCGTCCTTTCATGGATTTCGTTTTCGAGCCGCCGAACATGTATTCTACCGCGGGTCGCCCAGGCGTTGCACTGAACGTCTGGGTTCACAAGCGGAAACTCGATTGAGGCTTGATGCAGAGTTTCTTCCACTGGAACAGGGCCTCTTGTAAACCCAGACGCCCAAAGTGTCGTCACCTGCCCGGCGGGCGCGGGGAGCAACAACTCTGGGAAAAGCCTATGTGCCCCCGCCGTCTGCTGCAACTGCTGGTTCGGCGTTCTGTGCTGCCGGACGGCCTTCGGTCTGCACATGCTCGAAGAACGTGACCAGATTGTTGTCCGGGTCCGAGACGCCGAACTCCCGAGTGCCCCAAGGCATGTTCTCGATCTGGCCGTTGGGATGCACAATTCCAAGCGGCTGCACGGCCCGGTAGAGTTCGTCTACGCCCGTCATGCCGATCCGGCAACTGTGGGTGCCGGCGATGAACGACTCGGCCCCGGACACCACCGGACATGTCCCGTCACGTTTCCGCCGGCCCTCATCATTGGCGACCCAGAGGTGGACCTCCACCGCGTCGCGCTTGAGCTTGGTGAAGCCCTCGTTCTGAAAGGCCACGGTGAACCCGAGCTGGTCGCGGTAGAACGCCGTACTCCGCTCCTGGTCGCGGACCGGCAGCGCCGGAATGGCCTGCAACAGCTTCATCGGTTGCCTCACGGACGTGCCGTTCACGTTTGAAGTCCGCTTTCTGCCGCCGAACGACACAGCTCAGCGGCCGGGGGATGCTGAGGAGACAGAAATCCACGAAAAGCCGTCTTGCGCAGCCATCGCACCCTGGATGGGGTGAGATGGCGTCGTTGATCCGCATCTGTCCTGGGACTACTTGTGGGGGTTGTGGCAGGCTGCGCAGGACTTACCGATGGCGCCGAGGGCTTCGTTGACGGCCTTGGCGTCCTTCTTTTCCACCCCGGCGGCGACGGCGGCGGTGTTCTTCTTGTACTCGCCGGACAGCTTCTTCCACGAATCGGCTTCGCCTTTTTCCGGCTTGTTCTTGCCGAGATCTTCGCCGAACTGCTTGAGTTCCTTGGTGATCTTGGCGATGTCGTCCCACTTCTCGGCCTTCACGCCTTCCTTGATCTTGTTCAGGTAACTGGTCTTACCCTGGTGGCCCTTCTTCATGATTGTGCTGATGTCCGTCGGCTTGTCCTCGGCGGCGAAGACGCCGACCGTGAACACGCAGGCGAACCCGCACACCAAGCTGCCGACCGCGAGCCGACCCAATTTGCGAACCATCCGGGAATCCTCCGCCCAATGCCATGAAAAAAGTGTGAGTCGACGCCGCCTCGGAATTGCTCCGCTCGGCGTCGCGCGAAGCATACCGCGCCACTCGAAGCTGCGATAGTTAAAAATTCATCGTCTGCCGATCGTGGTCAGTCGTTCGTTGTCGATTCGCCCCTGCCGGCCGTGCGGGCACCCACAATCCGTTTCCGCGTTTTGGGTTTTCATTCCGCAGTCCGCATTTGAAAATCCGCATTGTGAGGCATTCCGCATTCCGCATTGCAGAACGACGTCCGTATCCTGACCCGAAGTCCCGAGAGTTGGCGGAG
>Ga0105047_10006872_pt1 | contig 19239 bp, 15 predicted proteins | sample MAT04_FD_78384 | JGI IMG/M metagenome (GOLD analysis project Ga0105047, IMG submission 78384) | Freshwater microbial communities from Lake Fryxell liftoff mats and glacier meltwater in Antarctica - MAT-04 (megahit assembly) | ecosystem: Environmental > Aquatic > Freshwater > Ice > Liftoff... | reverse complement strand
GCTGGTTGGGGCGGGCGGGGTGGTTGGAGCGGACGGGGGCGCTAGAGCGGGTGGGGGCGTTGGTGCGGGCGGCGGAGTTGGAGCGGGCGGCGGAGTTGGAGCGGGCGGCGGCGTTGGCGCAGGCGGCGGAACTGGTGCGGGCGGCGGAGTCGGAGCTGGTGGTGGTGTGGGCTCAGGCGGTGGACTCGGGATTGGCGGCGGGGTCGGCGCCGGGACGGGTACCTGGGTCGATCAGAACCTGGCACAGGTACCGATGCTGAAAGCCGTTGCGGGCGTCAACAGTTCCTTTATCTGGGCTGCGGGATCGACGACCGTGTGGCAGTGGGACTCGATGACCTGGGCCTCGATGAGGCAGGCAGCGGTCCCGATGAAGAATTACACAGCGGTCTGGGCCTACAGCGCGACCGATATATGGGCGGCCGACCGATCATCGACAGTATTCCACTGGGATGGCGCTAACTGGAGTTCGATGGCGGCTTTCGGCCCGATCTATTCGCTCTGGGGAAGCGCACCGAACGATGTCTGGGCGGTCGGCCGGGATGGATTGATTCAGAATTGGGACGGAATCCAATGGACGGAAGTTGTCCCCGCGGTCCCTGCGGGAGGAACTGCGAATCTATCGCTTGAGCGTGTTTGGGGACGAACAGCCTCCGACGTTTGGTCCGTGGGTCGAAATGGCAATACGACCCATTGGAATGGAACATCGTGGACCGCGATCTCCACGCCCACCACGCAAACGCTTTCTGGCGTGTGGGCCGACTCAGCGACGAGCGCATGGGCCGTCGGAACGGCAGGGACAATCATCCGTTGGAATGGCTCGTCGTGGTCAGCAGTAGCCAGCGGTACGACCTCCAACTTCCGTGACGTTTGGGGGTTCGGTCCCAACGATGTCTGGGCGGTGAGCGACGGTGGCGTGATCGCCCACTGGAACGGATCGTCTTGGGCCACCGTGGTGATAGGTGGCGTCCTAAATGGCATCTGGGGTTCCGCCGCCAACGACATCTGGATCGTTGGCGACGGCGTCATCCTTCACGGCCCGTGAACCACGTCGCTCGCTACGGCAAGCACGCAGTGCCGCAGGTGCCTGGGTTGGCGTTAGCAGTCCGTTGAAGTAACGGCGCGGAGCCGCAGACTGGCATCGGTGATGCTTCTCCACCTCGTCGAAGCCGTGCTCGTCGAGCTGCGCGTTCAGCCGGTCGTAGAAGAGGTGACTCGGCCCGCGAATCACCGGCACCAGCATCGAATCCTGCTGCGGCTCTCGTCGTCCCATCGACATCCGCTCGACCTACCGCCTCTCGCTCGAGCCGTCGATCCCCCTCGGAGCGGGTACTTCAACAGGCTGCTAAAGGCAAACGGCAGGGCGGCCAAAACAACCGCCCCGCCGTGACTGCAAATCAAATGAATCGCTGCTCGTTATTGCAGACATGCCATCGCGCAGTTCCCGGGGTTGATGGTGCTGCCGAACCCACCGTCCGGGTTCACACAACGGCCCGAGGCGCATTGCCCAGCGGAAGTGCAGGCACCAGCATTGCCAATAGGGTTGGAGCAGGTGCGCAGCGACACGCCCGTGCCCGCGTCAATTGCTGCGCAGAACCCGAGCGCGGTGTTGCCATTCGTACAAACCACCGTGCCCGCATCGCAGTTGGAACCCGCCATCGCATAGGTACCGCACGTGCCTCCGTCCGAACCTGCGTTGCATTGCAGGAGCCCTTTGCAGTTGGTGTTGCTCGCGCAACCCCCACCCAACGAACTGAGGGGAGTCGGCGAGGCGCAGACAGTTATGCCGCCGTCCGTCACCGCGGGACACGTCGTACCGGCGACGCAAAGTGGATTCGGACCCGAGACTGCCGGGCTGCAAGGTTGACCCGCCGCAGCGCGAGCAACGCACGTCCCCGAACCTCCGTCAGTCACTGTTTCACAATACAAACTGGCAACGCAGTCAGACGACTGACCGCACGGCTGATTCAGCATCTGGTTTCCGCCAACCCGGCAGATTCCTCCGAGGCAGATTTCGCCGGACTGACAACCGTCGCTGATGTCCGTAGCTTCGACAACGCATGCCCCGCCAGACCCGATCCGAGCGGCACAAATCCCCGGCACAAACGGCTGAGGAGCCACATCAACCAAGCCCTTGCAGTAATTCTGCGTATTGCAGTCCTCGGTGTCTCCGCACGACTGGCCTACCACTCGGTAGCCACAAACGTCCGGGCCCGCGTCGCCAATTCTGCTGTTGTAGTTGCAGTACTTCGCAACACACCTTGGGTGCATATTGCAGCCAGTGCCATCAGGTCGTAGCGCGAGGCAGGTTCGCGTGCCACCATCGCCCGTTCCTCCATCAGCTAAGCCGTTGATACAGCCGCCCGTGGTGAGTGGATTGCAGACGGAAACGCCCGAGCAGTTTCCACCGACGTTCGCATGCAGCTGGCACTCTCGACCGCCATCGCCCTGAGTCTTGCAGTAATTATAGGCATCGGCCGTCTTGCACAAGTTGGAAGACGAGTCGCATGGCATTCCCTGCGGCACGTACGCCTTACACGTCCGGCAGTCGGCGCCCGCGCCGAACGCGCAGTGCGCGACCGCAGCAATGCAGTCGGTTGAACCCAAACAGGTATTGCCTGGCATGCCAGCTGGCACACCAAGGCTAGTGAGACACGAGTAAGAGGAAAGCGCCCCACCACCAAGGATATTGCGACCTGTCGAGCATGCGTCCGCCTTCACCGCGCCGATGCACGCAAAGCCTTGTTCAGGAACGTAGGTGCGGAGTCCACTCGTGATGCGCACGAACGCCGTCGCACACTGGGTGGCGACGCGTGCCGCGCAGTCCGCGTACTGCGCTTGATCCAAGAACATACAGGCCTGTTCGCGGTCGCAGTACGCCTTCGTGTAGTCCGCACAGAAGGTCGCCTGGGTAGTGAGCCCACCGCCGTCGGTGAACACCATTCCGCCGCCGCCGGCGCCGGTGCCAGAGCCGCCGGTGCCAGTCCCGCCGCCTGCGGCCGCGCCACCCGCCCCTCCTGCGCCACCGCCCGTAGATCCGCCCGAGCTGCCACAACCGACCAACGACACTGCTGCCATGCACGCCACGAAGGCGCGAAGAGAGACGACGTTCACGGAACACCCCTGAGAATTGAGAATTGGAAACGTGGCCTGCAGGCCAGACAGCGCCGGGCACACAAGGAACCTGCGATTTACGCCTTCAGGGCTGAGTCCCAGGCGCGACGCACGAAGACGGGAATCATCTCGCGCCGCCAGCCTGGATCCACGTTGATGTTGGTCAGCGGGTGGCACTGCTTGTGCGCCACCTGCCCGAGCTCACCAATCGTCTTCTCGTCCAACACGCGCCCGACGAAAGCCTCGAGCCGCTTCACCGGGTGCGGCCGCGCGGCGAGCGCAGAGATCACCATCCGCACGTCCGTCATCTTTCCTTCGCCGTCCAGCCGCGCCGCCACCGCCACGCACAGCGCCGGGTAGTCGATCGCCGCACGGATCCGCAGCTTCAGGTAGCCCGCCACCAGCTTCACGGTCGGCTTCGGAATCCGCACCTCGACCATCAGCTCGTCCGCCGCGATCACCGAGTTCGCGATGCCGTCGGCGACGTAAAACTCGTCAAGCTTCAGCACCCGTTCGCCGCGCGGCGATGCAAGCTTCACCGTCGCATCCAGCGTCATCAGCACCGGGGCCGAATCGTTGCTCGCCGCCGCGACGCAGTTCTTCCCGCTCTTCACCACGTGGCACACCGTGCCGTCCTTCTTCAGGCAGTAGCCCAGCGACTTCCGCCAGAACAATGTCTGGTTGTAATAGACGCACCGCGTGTCGAGGCACAGGTTGCCGCCCAGCGTGCCCATCTCGCGCAGCTGCGGCCCCGCGATCTGCCCCAACGCGTACGCGAGGCTCGGAAACAACCGCCCTACCCTCTCGTCGCGCGCCAGGTCGGCCACCGTCACCATCGGCCCCACCACCAGCGCGTCCGCGTCTTCCCGAATCGAATGCAGCGACGCGATCGCCTTCAACCCCACCACATGATCCGGAGTGAACAGCCGGTGCTTCATGTTCGGCACCAGATCCGTGCCGCCCGCGATCAGCTTCGCCTTGCCCCCATGCTGCTTGAGCAACGCCACCGCCTCTTCGACCGTCGACGGCGCGTGGTACTGAAACGGAGGCAGCGTCAGCATGCCTTCCCCCTCAACGCCTTGAGCAGCATGGCCGGATGAAACGGCAGCTGCGTGAGCCGCACGCCCACCGCGTCGTAGATCGCGTTGCTGATCGCCGGAATCGCCGGGTGCAGAGGGCCTTCGCCGGCCTCTTTCGCTCCATGGGGCCCGTTCGGGTCGATCGACTCGACGATCAGGCTCTGGATGTCCGGCGTGTCGAGCGTCGTCGGAATCCGGTAGTCCAGCAGCGACGGCCCACGGTGAAGCCCCGACGGCAGGTACGTCATCTCTTCCATCGCCGCTTCCGCCCAGCCCATGTACACGCTGCCTTCGATTTGTCCTTCGACCAGGGTCGGGTTGATCGCCTTGCCGCAGTCGTGCGCCGCCCAGATTTTTTCTACCTTCCACACGCCCGACTCGAGGTCGACCTTCACCTCGGCCACGTGCGCCGTGAAGCTGTACGCCGGAGACGCGCCGATCGTGCCGCCGCGGTAGTCGCCGCCCAGCTTCTTCGTGCGGTAGCTGCCCGTCGACCCCAGCGTGCCGAACTTCGCTTCCGTCAGCTGCACCGCGTCGCGAAACGACATCGTCTGATCCGCGCCCGGGCCGCTGATCGTGCCGAGGTGACCATCGACGACGGAAGGGTCGACCGCCCACTTCTCGCCGACCGCGGCCGAGATCTGCGCCCACAGCCGCTGGCCCGCTTCGATGCACGCGGTGCCGACCATGAAGGTGCCGCGGCTCGAGTACGCGCCCATGTCGACCGGGGTGAGATCCGTGTCGCTGACGACGACGTGGCAGTCGCGCGGGTCGCAGCCGATCTCTTCGGCGATGAGGAAGGCGGGCAGCGAGTTGGTGCCCTGGCCGATGTCGGACGCTCCGGAGAAGATCGTCACCTTCCCCGACCGATCGAGCTTCACCTGGATGCCCGACTGCGGCATCTCGTTCGGGTAGATCGGATACGCGGTGCCCGAGATGTACATCGAGCCGGCGACGCCCAGCCCACGGCCGTAGCCGAGCTTTCCTTTTCGCTCTTTCCAGCCGCTGCCCTTCTCGACCGCGTCAAGGCACTGCAGGAACCCGTTCGAGGTGATCTGCTGCCCGTTCACCGTCTTCACGTTCTCGCCGCAGAAATTCCGCCGGCGCACTTCAATTGGGTCCAGGCCCAGCTTCTCGGCCGCCATGTCCAGCGCGACCTCGAACGCAAACCTCGGCTGCACGCTGCCGTGGCCTCTCTTCGGGCCACACGGCGGCTTGTTCGTGAAGACCCGCGTCGAGTCGAAGCGATACGTGCCGAACGCGTACGGCCCGGTGAGCAGCTGCCCCGAGTAGTACGCGGTGACGAGACCGAAGCTCGAGTACGCGCCGCCGTCGATCAGGATCTTCGAGTCGACTGCGTCGATCTTCCCCTCGGGCGAGAGGCCGACCGTGAACTTCATCTTCATCGGGTGCCGGCCGCGGTGCGCCCAGAACACCTCTTCGCGGGTGAACAGGCACTTCACCGGGCGGCCCGTCTTCATCGCCAGCGCGCTGACCACGAACTCCAGCGAGAAAGGGTCTGACTTGCCGCCAAACGCTCCGCCGATGAACGGCTGAATCACGCGGATGCGCGCCGGGTCGAGCTTCAACACCTTCGACAGCTCGCGGTGCACGTAGTGCGGAATCTGCGTCGAGCTCCACAGCGTCAGGTTGCCCTCGCCGTCATACTGGGCGACCGCGCAGTGCGGCTCGATCGCGGCGTGCGTCGAGCCCGCGTAGAAGAAGTCCTGCTCGACGACCGCGGCCGAGTTCTTTATCGCCGCGTCGACGTCGCCGAAAGCGAGGTCCACCCGCTTGCTGATGTTGCCGTGCTTCCCGCCCTCGTGAATGTGCGGAGGCTTAGCGGTCAACGACACTTCCGGGTCTACCAACGCCTCGAGAATTTCCCACTCGACGTCGATCAGCTCGAGCGCCTCTTCGGCGGCGAGCTCGTCGGTCGCGGCGACGGCTGCGATCTCGTCACCGATGAAGCGCGCCTTGTCGGCCGCCAGCGCCTGCTCATCGGGCGTCCACGGAATCACGCCGTACCGCGTGGGCAGCTCGCTTCCTTCGAGCACCGCGACGACCCCCGGGTGCTTCAGGCAGCGGGTGAAGTCGATCTTCTTCACGCGCGCGTGGGCGTGTGGGCTGCGCAACATCTTGCAGTGCAACATGCGCGGCAGCTGGAAGTCGTCGGCATACATCGCCTCGCCAGTGGCCTTCTTCAGGCTGTCGATCTTGCGAAGGCGGCGGCCGACGACGGAAAACTTCGCGTCGGTCATTTCGCACCGCCGGTGGTCGGGCGCTCGTCGCGCTCGGCGATCTGCCGCTGACCCGAGGCGACTTCCACGGCGTCGAGAATCTGGGTGTAGCCGGTGCATCGGCAGAGGTTCCCCGACAGCGCGACCTTGATCTCTTCGCGGTTCGGCTTCGGGTTCTTCTCGAGCAACGCGGAGGCCGACAGCATCATCCCCGACTGGCAGAAGCCGCACTGCAGCGCGCCGCAGAGATCGAAAGCGTCCTGCACCGGGTGCATGCAGCCGTTCTTCGCCAGCCCTTCGATCGTCGTCACTTCGTGTCGCTGGGCTTCGACCGCCAGGCTCAGGCAGCTCAAGGTCGGCTTGCCGTCGACCAGCACCGTGCACGCCCCGCTGTCGCCCTTGTCGCAGCCCTGCTTGCTGCCCGTCAGTCTCAGCGTGTAGCGCAGCGCCTCGAGCAAGGTCGCCCGCGGCTCCACTGCGATCTGGTGGGGATCACCGTTGACGCTGAGGTCGACGAGCAGCTTGTCGGGGCGGCCGTTCACAAGGGCCAAGTACCCTCAGCGGCAGGGGTGGGTCAACGGTTCGACTACCGCGTGCCCCAGTGAAGCTTCTGGCGAAGGACGCCGAAGTAATCGAGCTGGCCGTTGCGCACCAGGTGCACGCGGTTGGGCGACTTCTGGACCTCGACCCGATCGCCCGTCTTCAGCGGGTGGCCCTGCTGGCCGTCGATGGTCAGGTACACGTCACTGACTTCGCTGGTCAGCACCGTCGAGATCACGTGCTCGGCCGGCAGCACGATGGGCCGCTGCGTCAGCGCATGCGGGCAGATTGGGGTGATCACCACGCAGTCGACCGACGGATGAACGATGGGCCCACCCGCCGACAGCGAGTACGCGGTCGAGCCGGTGGGCGTGGAAAAAATCACCCCGTCCGACTTGAAGAGCGCGACGAACGCGCCATCGAACCAGGTCTCGTGGTCGGCGATGCGGGCCAGGGCGCTCTTGTTGATCACGACGTCGTTGAGCACCTCGTCATCCACGATCAGCTTGCCGCCGCGGTAGAGCCGGCACGACAGCTTCATTCGCGAGTCGATGCGCGCCTTGTCGGCCAGCACGTCGGCGAAAGCGGTCATCGTCTCGGCCTGCGGAATCTCGGTCAAGAAGCCGAGCGACCCGAGGTTCACGCCGAGGATGGGGGCCGGGCGGCCTTTCAAGATGCGGGCGGCACCAATCAACGTGCCGTCGCCGCCGAGCACCACCATCAGGTCGGCGCGCTTGCCGAGCTCTTCCACCGGGGTCGGCGCCCAGCCGAGCTCAGCGGCAAGGTGATCTTCCGCGAGGAACTCGAGCGTCGGGTGCTGGCCTTTCAGCTGCTTCGCCAGGGCGACGGCTTCCGGCTTTCCCCGCTTCGCCACGAGCGCGATCGTCTTCACGCGCGCAGTTGTAGCAGGAGGCGTTAAGTATTCGAGCAAGTGGATCTCTTCGACAAAGCCGCCGAGACGGACGCCGCCGCCCGCGCCCCGCTGGCCGAGCGCATGCGCCCCCTGTCGCTCGACGAGTTCATCGGGCAGGAGCACCTCACCGCCGACGGCAAGCTGCTGCGGCGCGCGATCCAGAACGACCAGATTCCGTCGCTGATCTTCTGGGGCCCCCCCGGCACCGGCAAGACCACCCTCGCCCGACTCATCGCCCGGTCGACCGGCGCCCACTTCACCCAGGTCAGCGCCGTGCTCGCCGGAGTCAAAGAGCTGCGCGAGATCATGGCCGAGGCCGAAGAGCGCTGGAAGCTGCACCGCAAGCGCACCTTGCTCTTCGTCGACGAGATCCACCGCTTCAACAAGGGCCAGCAGGACGCGCTGCTTCCCCACGTCGAGAAGGGCACCGTCACCCTGCTCGGAGCGACCACCGAGAACCCTTCCTTCGAGGTCAACGCCGCGCTGCTCTCGCGAATGCGCGTCGTCACCCTGCGCGGCCTCGAAGAAGACGAGCTGAAGAAGGTGCTGCGCCGCGCGCTCGATGATCCGCGCGGGCTCGCCGGCCGGATCACCATCGATGATGCTGCGCTGTCTTTCCTCGCCCAGATGGCCGCCGGCGACGCACGACGGGCCGTCACCGCGCTCGAGGTCGCCGCGCAGTACGGCGGCAAGCACATCGACCTGAAGGCCGCCGAAGAGGCGATGCAGCAGCGCACCCTGCTCTACGACCAGTCGGGCGAAGAGCACTACAACGTCGTCTCGGCGTTCATCAAATCGATGCGCGGCTCGGACCCCGACGCCGCCGTGTACTGGATGGCGCGCATGCTCGAGGCTGGCGAAGACCCACGCTTCGTCCTTCGCCGGCTGGTCATCTTCGCCAGTGAAGACATCGGCAACGCGGATCCCCGGGCGCTGCAGGTCGCCGTCAGCGCGCTGCACGCGTACGAGCTCCTGGGCATGCCCGAAGGAATGTTCGCCTTCACCCAGGCCGTCACGTACCTGGCGATGGCCCCCAAGGCGAACACCACGCTGACGACCTACGCGCGGGTGAAAGAAGCGGTGATGAAGCAGGGCCCGCTGCCGGTGCCGATGCACCTGCGAAACGCACCCACGAAGCTGATGAAGTCGCTGGGCTACGGCTCGGGCTACCAGTACCCGCACGACTTCGACGGCCACGTCGTCGCGGGCGAGACCTACCTGCCCGAAGGACTTCGGAAAGAGCGCTTCTTTCAGCCCTCGCAGTCAGGGGAAGAGAAAGACCTGGCGGTCCGGCTCGACGCGCTGCGACGCGCGAAGCCGCCCAGTGAGCCGGGCGAAGACGGCTGACAATCGCGTAAGGTCTTCCCCCCATGAAAAGAATACTCTCGCTGGTCGTCTGCATTCTCGCGTTCTCTGCCGCCGCCCTCGCCGGGGAAGGCCTTCCGTCGGTGCAGCCCGAGCCCGAGGCCGCTGCGGGCCTGGTGCAGAACGCCGAGCCCGAAGAGCTCACCTGCGAAGCCGATGAAGCCTCGCGAGGGGCCGATTGCAAGAGCGGCTGCAACAAGAAGTGCGCAGGCGCCTCGAACAAGGCGAAGTGCGTGGGCACCTGCCGTCGCGCCTGTGACGGCAAATGATCCTCACCGCCCTGTGGGTGGTGCTGGCCGCCGGCGGCGACACGACCCTGAGCAAAGAAGCAGCGGTGCAATACCGCGACGCCGTCGCGAAGGTGACTGCCGGCCAGCATGGCCCCGCCACTGAGAGCCTGAACGCGCTGGCCGCCCAGTACCCCCGCGTCCCCGAGGTGTTTGCCACGCGCTGCTCGGCGATGCTCGGCGTGCGACGGTTCAAGGAAGCCGAGGCCGACTGCGCGTATGCGATTGCCCTTCGCCCCAACCTGCCGTCGGCGCTCTACGGGCTCGCGCTGGCGGAAGACAACCAGGGCAAGGTCGACGCGGCGATCACGCACTACCGCCAGTACGCGGCGCTGTCGGATCCACAGGCCGTCTCGAAGTCCCAGGCCGCGGCGCGCGCGGAGGTGCTCGAGGGTCAGGCGGCGCTGCCGGTCGCTCCGCCGCCGCCGGTGCCCCCGGGGCCCGCGCCCGTCATGGCCGGCCCACCGGGAACCATCCTCGTCTACCGGAACCACCTGATGGCCGGCATGCGCGGTGGTGGCGTTCAGCAGGTCAGCCTGCTGCTCGACGGCAGGCCGGTCGGAGACATCTCGCACGATCAATACGTCGAGATCATCACCGCAGGCGGCAGCCACTTGCTCGAGGCGCGATTCGCCGTCTCGAGCATCTTCGAGATCCCGAAGGTCCTCACCCTTCCCATCGACCTGCCGTCCAACGGCGCCGCGTACGTGAACTTCGACTACGTCGGCGGCCAGATGCAGCTGCGCCTGATGCCGTCGTCGCAGGGGAAGAAAGAGATTCAGGACGACTGCACCAAGGCCTACACCCGGAAGCTCTGAGGCCCGAGCCCCTGGGGCACGCGCCCGCATCGCTGTGACGGGCGCTGCGGTTGCTCATCCCTCGACTTCTCTTCCGGATGAACGGAAACGGCGCTCTTCCAGATGAACGGAAACGGCGCTCTTCCGGATGAACGGAAACGGCGCTCTTCCGGATGAACGAAACGGCGCTCTTCCGGATGAACGAAACGGCGGCTCCCACCCGCTGCGTGCGCTTAGTTCGCGGGCGCTGCAGCCGGGGCAGCGAGCGCGACCTTGTTCCGGCCCTCGCGCTTCGCGGTGTACAGCGCGTCATCGGCAGATCGCACCAGCGCCTCGGACGACGTGATCGCCTGATGCGGGTAGATCGAGATGCCCAGCGAGGCGGTGACGTGCCGCGCGTGGAACTCGAGCGACGCGAGATCCGAACGCACGCGTTCGGCCACGGTCAGCGCACCGCCCAGCATCGTCTTCGGCAGGATCAACGCGAACTCCTCACCGCCGTACCTCGCGATGAAGTCCGTCTCGCGCACGCAGTGCTTCAGGCGTTCGGCGACCTCGCGAAGCACCGCGTCGCCTTCGGGGTGCCCGAACGTGTCGTTGATGATCTTGAAGTGATCCAGGTCGAGCAGCACCAGCGCAAGCGGGTCGTCGTACCGCTGCGCACGCCGGAACTCGTCGACCAGGCGATCTTGAAAGCTGCGGCGGTTCGGCACCCCCGTCAGCGCGTCCGTCATCGACAGCTCGCTGAAGGCCGACACCTCGTCCAGCAGGCCATCGACGTTGCGGCGCAGCTTCGCCGCCGCCGTCAGCCGCAGCGCGAGCTCGGTGGCATTCACCGGGCGGGTCAGCACTTCGTCGGCCCCGGCCTCGAGCGCCTCGATGCGCTCGGCCGCTTCCTGCCCGGCGGCGATCATCACCACCGACAGGTGCCGACGGCCCAGCTGTTCCTTCAGCCGCTTCAACGCCGTCAAGCCGGCCGGCCCCGTCTGCCCGAGATCGATCACCACCACGTCCGGCACTGCCGAACGGCCCAGCTGCCACACCTGCACCAGGGTGCTCGCGACCTCGAGCCGCCCCCCGGAGAGCTCCACCGCGCGCGGCAGGTCGGCGCCGAGCACGGCGGGATCTCCGAGGAACAAGACGGACCACGGCTGCATCGCGCCTCCTTACTCCAGAAACCCTCGCGCCACGTGCTATGGCGCGGCACCGCATGGCCCGCCCGAGTCTGAGCCTCTTCTTTCCCGCCTGGAACGAGGAGGACTACGTCGAGCGCGCCGTCACCCGCGCCATCGCCGTGCTCAGCCGGCTCAGCGACGACTGGGAAGTGATCATCGTCAACGACGCCAGCACCGATCGCACGAAGCAGGTCGCCGAAGACCTGATGCGCCGCCACCCGCAGGTGCGCCTCGTCAACCACGCGGTGAACCTCAAGCTCGGCGGAGCGATGAAGACGGGCTTCACCCATTCCACCAAAGACATCGTCGTCTACAGCGACATGGATCTGCCCTTCGACCTCGACGAGCTCGAGCGCGCCCTGCACCTGCTCGAGTACCTCGAGGCCGACATGATCTGCGCCTTCCGCTTCGACCGCACGTCCGAAGGGCCCAGGCGCATCGTCTATTCCTACGTCTACAACACGCTGATCCGCGGGCTCTTCGGGGTGCAGATCAAAGACGTGAACTTCAGCTTCAAAGTGATGCACCGCCGCGTGCTCGAAGGCATCGAGCTCAAGAGCGAAGGCAGCTTCATCGACGCCGAGCTCGTGGTGAAGGCGATCAAGAGGGGGTTTCGCGTGTTCCAGATGGGCGTCGACTATTTCCCGCGCACACGTGGCGTCTCGACGCTGGCGTCGCCGGCCGTGATCGCCAAGATGGTGCGCGAGCTCGTCGGCCTCTACGCCGACGTGCAGAACCCGCAAGCGCCCACCCACCCGGTGCGGAAGGCGATCCGATGATCAAGCTCATCGTCAACGCCGACGACCTCGGGCTTCACCCGCGCATCGACGAAGGCATTCTTCGCGCGCACGCCGAAGGCATTGTCACCTCGGCCACCGTCTTCGCCACCGGCCCCAACGTATCCGACGCCGTGGCCCGGGCCCTCGCGCAGAAGCTGCCGCTGGGCGTCCACCTCTGCGTCACCACCCACTTGAAGCCGGCCGCGGAGATGGGCGAGGTGCGGTGGCTCGCTCCGGGCGGCCGGTTCCGGAAAGACTGGGCCGAGTTCGCCGCCGCGTGGATTGGGCAGCTCGTGCCGGCCGAAGAGGTGCTGGTCGAGCTGCGCGCCCAGGTCGCCCGCGTTCGCTCGCTCGGCGCCGAGGTCGATCACCTCGACACCCACCAGCACCTGAACCTGCTGCCCGGGATGCGGCGCCTCGTCGAAGGCCTCGCCCTCGAGCTCGACCTGCCGGTGCGGTGGCCCCGCGCGCGCCCTGGCCTTCGGTGGATTCGCAGGCCTGCCGCGGCGCTGAAGTCGGCCATGCTCTATGGCTTTGCGCGCGCGCGTCCCGCCGGCAAGGCGCGCCGCATCCCATCGTACGGGGTCTACGAGTCGGGCGCGCTCAACGAGCGCCGGCTGCTGCGGCTCGTCTCACAGCTGGGCGACGGCCTCAACGAGATCGTCTGCCACCCCGGCCTGTCGCCAGGGGTGGTGCGCGAAGATCCCACCTGGCGCTACGAGTGGGAAACCGAGTTTGCCGCGGTCTGCAGCCCGAAGGTTCGGGCCCTGATCCAGAAACGCGGCATTCAGCTGACGAGCTTCGGCGGCAACTGACTGCTCAGTTGATGCCGGGCCCGCAGGTGCAGGTGTTGATGTCGCAGATGGTGCCGACCGAGCACGTGCCGCCGCAGTTCGTCGGGCACACGCACGACTTGCTGTTCGGCTCGCACTGCTTGCCGCCGGTGCACGCGCCACCGCACGGGTCGCCGTTCGGATCCGGCGAGGCGTCCAGCCAGTACCGGTAGCTGACCGCGACGCGCTTGCCCACCGCGTTGGGGATGCAGTTACCGAAGAACACGATGCGGCGGCTCGCGGAGTCGAAGTCGAAGCCGTTGGTGCGGTCGCGCGGAATGTCGGACGCGTTGCAGGCGCCCTTCGTGCCGCCTGCTTCGATCGCGATCTTGATCGTCGAAGAGATCGGCGGCTTGAGCAGCTGGTGACCCGTACCGCCGATCGCCGAAGCCAGAATCGCGTCGATCGTCGCTCCCAGCTGCGGCGCGTTCATCTGGGCGAGGGTGAAGTCGCCCTGAATGCCGCCCGCCGCCGCGATCACCTCCACGTTGCGCACGCTGCCCGGCTCGTTGTTGCAGGTCTGGCCGACCGGGCAAACGATGCCGTGCACCACCGCCTTCGAGCCCGCGCCGTCGTAGTTGGCGAAGAAAGCATTGATCGAGGGGATGGTCGCGTTCGACTGGTCGTCGGCGTCGCCCATCAAAATCAGGTGCAGCCCGGCGCCTTCACGAATCTTGTTCTGCGTCGCGCCCGTCGTCTTCGGCAGCAGCGTCGGAATGTACGCCTGGGGCGACTGCAGCGACCTTTCATCGCCACTGCCTCCCGTGCCGAAGTAGCCCACCTGACCCGAAGTGAACCAGTTGATCATCGTCGCCGAGACATTGGTGAACGGGCGGAAAGCGTTCGCGTTCGTCCAGTAGGCCGTCGTCACCGCTCCGGCGCGCCAATCGAGGCCGGCGTTGACGAGCTTGCTGGCGAAGGTGCCAGCCGCGTTCGCGATCGCTGCCTGCGACGCCGCCATCGAGCCGCTGTCGTCGACCACCCAGAGGAAGTCGACCTTGGCGTTGATATCCGAGAGGAAGACTTCACAGGTGGTGGCGGTGAAGTCGCCAAACTGCGCCAGCGCCGAGCCGCCCGCGGTGTCGTCGAGCTGGAAGACGTTGGTGCCCGTGTAGCTTCCGATCGGCACGAGCGCGACGAGGATGACGGCGCGGGTCGCAGTGCGGTGCACGTACTCGACCTGCAGCTTGTATGGGCCCGTGGCTCCAGCCGCGCCAGCGAGCAGCCCGGTGACGTTGTTGCCGAGGAAGGCCTTCGCGATGTCGTTGATGCGCGTCTTCACGTCTGCATTACCGGCCTGGTCGTAGGTCGCGCGCACCGACTGGGCGAAGCCGTCCCACGTGGTGAAGGTCTGGGTGATCGGGGCGGTGACAGCTCCCGTCGTCGCGATCCGCGTGCGGCCGAAACTTTCTTCTGCCGACGCCGTCGCGCCCTGCGGCGCCTTCGAGAACACCAGGCCCGCAATCTTGGTAGCCGGGTCGTAGAAGATGATGCCGCGTTCGGTCGTCTCGACGAGGCGGCCGAACTCACTGAAGCCAGGCGCCAGCGCGACCTGCACGTCACCAAAGCCCGACGACTGGAAGACCACCGGCTTCAGGTTCGCCGTCGAGCACGCCTGCAGCGCGGGGCCCGTGCCACCATCGGCCAGCGCGGTGTCGTTCACCAGCGGGTTAAGCTCGCCGGGGTCGACCTTGCCATTGTGGTTGCCGTCCTCCGCGCCGTCCTGAATGCCGTCGCCGTCGTGGTCCGCATTGCAGGCGCCCGTCTTCGAGGTGGCGTCGGCGTCGAACACGTTCGCGGTGTACTTGCACACCAGCGGGTCGGCGCCCGGCATCTGAAGGCCTTCTTCGACGCCATCAGGCAGGCCGTCGCCGTCGGTGTCGAGCTTGAGGGGATCCGTCATGCAGCCGAGGCTGCCCGAGATTTCCTGCGGGTCCGAAAGGCCGTCGCAGTCGCTGTCTTTGCGCAGCGGGTTCGACTCGCCCGGGTCGACCTTGCCGTCGTGGTTCTTGTCTTCGGCGCCGTCTTTCAGCGTGTCGCCGTCGGTGTCATCGCTGGTCGGGTCTGAGCGGCTCGACGGCTCGGCGTCGGGGACGAACTTGTTGCCGCACCCCGCGCTGACGGTGGTGATGCGCCCCATCTCGACGCCGTCGCGAATGCCGTCGCCGTCGCTGTCGCTGTCGCACGGGTCCGTCTTGTTGTTTCCCGCGTAGAGGGTGTTGTACTCCTCTTGATCCGTCAGGCCGTCGCAGTCGGTGTCGCGCGTGGCGTTGTCGGTGGCGGCGGGGTTACAGCCGGTGACGACGGTGCTGCCGCCGCCCGCTCCCCCTGCGCCGCCAGTGCCGCCGCCCGTGCCCGCGTTGCCGCCGGTTCCGGTGCCGCCGCCCGTGTTGCCACCGGTGCACTTGCCGTTGACGCACATCGAGCCGGTGCCGCACTCAGAGTTGGTGCTGCACGGAATCGTGATCGGCCCTCCACAGGAACAGGCGGACACGAAGGCAGAGAAAAATGAGACGAAGATCGCGCGCTTCATAAGCGTGGGCCTTTTGAGTTATTTGCCGGCGACCGGCCGGACGGCACCCTTTGACTGCGACCGAACGAGGCGGACCTTAGACACATTCTGCGTCGAAGAGCACATGAGGAGTGGTGTACCCCTGCGACATCGTCACCACTTCCCGCACACGGAACCCGGTTTTCTCGAGAGCTGAGACCGTCGAGGCTCGAGGCAGCAGCTGCAGTCCACCGCTGTCTCTCGTGCGGCGCAGCACGCGCACCATCAGCTTTTCCTGGGCGAGACACTTCGCCGCGCGCCAGCTGCCGTCGTCTTCTGTTTCTTTGAGCAGCAGCTTTCCACCGGGCACGAGCGCACGCCGGCATTCGGTGAAGAACGCGGGCCACCGTTCAGGCGGCAGCAGGTAGACGACGTCGCAGATCACCAGGGCGTCGAAGCCCTGCGTGGGAAGCGAGCCTGCGCTGCCTGTCTGAAACCTGGCGTTCGGCGCGCGACCTACCGAAGCGCGGGCCCAGTCGATCTTTCTTTCGTCGGGATCCACGCCCAGCACCTGCCGCTTCGGGTGATTCCACACCAGCAGCGCCGACATCGCGCCGTGCCCGCAACCGACGTCGGCGATGCGGCCTTCGGGCGGAGCACGCAGCGCCACCTTTCGCAGCGGCGCGCTGAACATCCGGCCGCGCACGAAGAGCCGCTCGGCCAGAGGCAGCGGGTCGAAGAGAGAGCGCGCGGTCATGAGACGTACGCCCCGGCTCCGAAGTTGAAAGCGAGCACGAGCAGCACCGCCGCGCTCAACGCCAGCCACGCGCGCTTCACCCGCGGCCGTTCGTCCAGCATCACGCCCAGCGCGAGGAAGATCGGAAACGCCGCGATCGCGTAGCGCCCCAGACCCATGAAGTCCTTGCTCGACAGCGCGGGCAACCCGACTGCGATCAAACAGTAGAGCCCGTAACCTGGCCCCAGCTTCTTCCAGGTGGGAATCACCAGCGCCAGGGCAGCGAGCGTGGCGAGCGCGTGCCCGACGAGGCGCACCGCGACGATGGGCGCCGAACGGGGAAAGAGGACGCGGAACCACTCGAGCTTGGCCCACGTCGCGAGCCCCGGCCCCTGATCCCACCCGGCCGCCGACTGCACATGCGCGAAGGCGAGCGGATCGTCGAACGCGCGCCACAGGTAGAACATGTACGCCGCGAGCCCGAGGCCCGCGAAGGCAGGCAGCAGATCGACGACGCGAATCTTCTGACCCGATCGCACCCGCAGCTCGATGCTGCGCGCGAGCAGCCCGACCATCAACGCAGGAGCAATCGGCCGGCACGCCGTCGCCAGCGCTCCGAACACCGCCGCCAATGCGGGGCGATCATCTTCGAGACAGATGAACGCCGACACCGCGAGCAGCAGGTACGTGGCGTCGCTGTACATGACGCCGTACAGGTAGAAGGCGAACGGGTAGACAGCGAGCGCCGCGGTGTCGCTGGTGCCGGGCTTCAGTCTTTGCCGCACGCGCACCTTCGCTTCCCACTTCAGCAGCAGGAAGAGCGCCGCGAGGCCGCAGAGCAGGGTGACCAGCTCGCCCGCGATGTACCGGTTCACACCGACAGCGATCAGCGGGCGCAGCAACAGCGCGTAGCCGGGAAAGAAGGCCACCGGGCTCTGCACCTTCGGGCCCAGGTAGTAGTAGCCGTCTTGCGCGATCGTCGCGTACCAGCCTGAGTCCCAGTGGTTCAGCGCGCGCACGATCGCCAGGTGCGGCTCGTCGGCGGCGCCACCGTGATCGACCTGCTCGGGCGCGAGCACGAGGAGCCCCAGCGTCGCGGCGAGCATGCTGGCAGCGGCGATGGCGACGAAGGGCTTCACGGGCGGCGCTTATAGGTGACGGCGGCCACGCGTGTGGCGTGCAAGCGCCGCCGCCGTCGGCGAGGATTCGGCCCGTGCGAAGCTTCCTGTTGGCGGTGGTGCTCGTGGCGGGCTGCAATTGCGGGCCGGGCGAAGGCGGCACCGGTGGAGCCGGAGGCAGCGGCGCTGCGGGTGGCGCAGGGAAGAACGACGGTGGTGGCGGCGGCGGCGGCGGCGGCAACTTCTTCAACCCCGACGCAAGCTGCGCAGCAGTGAAGGCCCAGGGCACGCTCGGCAAGCGGCCCGTCGACATCATCGTCGTGATCGACAACTCGCCGAGCATGACGGCGGAGATCATCGGCGTCGAACAGAACATCAACTCGAACTTCGCCCAGATCATCGCGGGCAGCGGGCTCGACTACCGCGTGATCATGCTCGCGAAGCACGGCAGCGCAACGGCCAACCAAAGCATCTGCATCTCGAAGCCGCTGTCGGGGAACCTGACCTGCACGCCCCCTGCGGCGAAGCCCGTGAACGGGCCCCGCTTCTTCCACTACGACATCGAGATCTCGAGCTTCGACTCGCTGCGGAAGATCACCCAGACGTACAACATGCCCGACCCCAGCGGGCAGGCGCAGCAGGGCTGGTCGCAGTGGCTAAGGCCCGACGCGCTGAAGATCTTCATCGAGATCACCGATGACAACGAGACGGGCGTGAACAGCACGATGTTCGAGACCACGCTCTTCGCGCTCACCCCAAAGCAGTTCGGCAGTGCAGCAGCGCGCAACTACCTCTTTCACAGCATCATCGGCGTCGTCGGCAAGGCGAGCTCGGCCGACCCTTACCTGCCCGGCGAGCCGGTGGTGACCGGCCTGTGCAAGCTGCCCGACGGCGGCAGTGGCGGCGCGGTGAACAACGGCCCGCAGTACCAGGCGCTGTCGAAGCTGACCGGCGGCCTGCGATTCCCCATCTGCGATCCGTCGAAATACAACACCGTCTTCCAGAAGGTCGCCGAGGGCGTCGTCAACGGCGCCCAGGTGTCGTGCGACTTCGCGATTCCGGCCCCGCCTGCAGGCTTCTCGCTGTCGAACCGGATCGTCGTCCTCTACACGCCTGGCGCTGGTGGCGCACAGCAGAGCTTCACCCAGGTGACGAATGCCGGAACCTGCCTGGCGACGAGCTCTTTCTACGTCAATGCCGGCCGGGTGGTGTTCTGCCCGGCCACCTGCACCGAGGTGAAAGCCGACACCCTGGCGAAGGTCGAGTTGCTCTTCACTTGCGAAGGGCTAATCAACTAGCCGAAGGTAGTGCGCTTCGAGCCCTCAGTTGGGGTCTTGTCAAAGATGCCGGCCGGGCTTCTGGAGAATTTCAGCATGTTTTGGCGCACCTGCTTCACCACGCTCGCCGCTGCGGCGTGGCTCTCGGGCTGTTCGTCCGCTCCGCCAGTCACCGAATGTGGGCCGGAGAACTGCGGCGGCTGCTGCGACGGCATGGGCGTCTGCCAACCGGGCGAGACCTACGGGCTCTGCGGCATCAGCGGGCTCGCGTGCGACTCGTGCGTGCAGGGCCAGGTGTGCGCGGTCGGCAAGTGCGGCTCGGGCGGCGTTGGCGGCGGCTCGGGCGGCGTCGGCGGCGGATCGGGCGGCGTCGGTGGTGGCTCGGGCGGCGTCGGCGGCGGAAGCGGCGGCGTCGGCGGCTCGGGCGGGGGCGGCGGCGGCTCGGGCGGTGTCGGCGGCGGCTCGGGCGGTGTCGGCGGCGGCTCGGGCGGTGTCGGC
>Ga0105047_10006871_pt1 | contig 19240 bp, 16 predicted proteins | sample MAT04_FD_78384 | JGI IMG/M metagenome (GOLD analysis project Ga0105047, IMG submission 78384) | Freshwater microbial communities from Lake Fryxell liftoff mats and glacier meltwater in Antarctica - MAT-04 (megahit assembly) | ecosystem: Environmental > Aquatic > Freshwater > Ice > Liftoff... | reverse complement strand
TCGTTGTAAGGCGTCAGCGCTGGCACCGGCAAGTTGCCCAGCAACAGTCGACCCGCCCAACGTTGGCGTTCGTCCATGCAGTAGGCACCGCCCATCGCAAACTTGCGGCAGGTCTGCGGCCGTTGCTCGTAAATCGAACAGCGCATGCTGTCGCGATCCAGCGCGGCACACCAACCGTCGGCGAGTTTCAACAGCTGGTCCGGGCCTTGGGCTTGCGTGGCGATGAACTGCGCCGGCACGTGATCATCGGCCATCAACACCACCGTTAGCCGGCAACACACCGCCGCGCAGCGTCCGCATAAATCGGTTTTCTCAGCATCCCGAATAACCTCCGAGACTCGCGGTCGCCGGCTCACAGGCGGGTGACGCGAACCGAACGCCCTTTGACTTTGCCCGCACGCAACTTGGCCAGTGCTTGGTTCGACTCTGCGCGGCGGATAGCCACATAGCTGCGGGTGGCGTAGACATCGATCTTGCCGACGCACGCAGCCGGCAATCCGGCGTCACCGGTGAGTGCACCCAGGATGTCGCCTGGACGCATTTTTTCGCTGCGACCGGCATCGATACGCAAGGTCACCATTGCCGGCAGCGTCGGCGACTTGCCGGCAGCCTGCGCGGCGATCTTGCTCCACTGCAAGCGCATGCTGTGCAGAGCTTCCAAGGCGATCGCGCGCGGCACTTCGCGCGGGGTGCACAAACTCAAGGCGAGCCCGTCGCGACCCGCGCGCGCGGTGCGACCAATCCGGTGCAGATACACATCGGGATCGGTGGGCAACTCGTAGTTGACCACGGCGGCGAGGTCATCGATATCCAGCCCGCGCGCGGCGACGTCGCTTGCCACCAGCACCGTGCAACTGCGATTGGCGAAACGCAGCAAAGTCTCATCACGGTCGCGCTGCTCCATCTCGCCGTGCAGAGGCAACGCAGCAAAGCCGGCCGATGACAGCCCGGCGGCGACGTCGTCGACATCGCGGCGAGTGTTGCAGAACACTACGCTGGACTCGGGTGAATATTGCAAGAGCAAGCGCGCCAACGCGTTGGGTTTGGCGCTCAGGTCGACTTCAAAAAACTGCTGGGTGAGGGTGCCGCCGGCTACATCATCGGCCACCGTGACCTCGGCCGGATCGCGCAGCAAACTGCGAGCAATGCGTCGAATCGGATCGGGAAACGTCGCCGAGAACAGCAGCGATTGGCGCTCGGGGGGAGTTTTGCCGGCGATCTCGCGAATGGCTTCCTCAAAGCCCATGTCGAGCATGCGGTCCGCTTCGTCCAGCACCAGCGTACGCACGCCTCCCAAATGCAGATTCTTTTTGCGCATCAGCTCCTGCACGCGGCCGGGCGTACCGACGACGATGTGCGGATCATGTTGCTCGAGAGAGGCCAACTGCGGCCGCAAGGACACGCCACCCGACAGCAACAGAAGCTTGATATTGGGGATGCAGGCGGCGAGCCGGCGAATTTCCTTGCCGACCTGATCGGCCAGTTCGCGCGTCGGGCACAGCACCAGGGCTTGCGCTCGAATCAGCGCGGGATCAATGCGTTGCAGCAGCCCCAGAGCGAAGGCGACGGTCTTGCCGCTGCCGGTGGGTGCCTGCGCAATGAGGTCGCGGCCGGCCAGAAGCGTCGGCAGCGACTGCGCCTGCACCGGCGTCATGGCGGTGTAGTTGAGTGCGCTGAGCGCCTGCAACAGGGGGGTGGAAAGCGGTAGCGTGGTGAATTCGGTCATGCCACATGATACGTGGCGGCGTTGGAGCGCCGCCGCGCATTGGTTCAGCTGACTTGCAGCGAGATTCGTCGAGCTACGGCTTTTGCTTGGCTCCCTCCCCGATGTTCGCGGGCGATACCCTGCGACTTACCGGCCGCAGGCCTGCGCAGGGCTGAGCGCGCAAGGCGCTGGACGGGTTGGGGAGGGGATAGGAAGCACGTCTTGGCTGACCTTCATGCGGCGGGGGGCTGTCTCCCCGCCGCATGAAGGTCAGTACACACCCATGAAATCGCCCTTGCCAACGACTACGCCGTTGTGGCGCAGCAAGGCGTAGACCGCCGTCATGTGGAAGAAGAACTGCGGTAAACCATAGGCAAACAGGTAGGCCTGGCCGTGCAGGCTGCGTTCCTTGGGTGTGCCGGGGCGCAGCACGATCAGGCGCTGCTCGCTGCCTTCGAAAGCGGCCGCGTCCAGGCCTTGAATGAAGGCCAAAGTCTTGCTGATGCGCGCCTGCAGGTCGGCAAAAGTCTGCTCATCGTCGGCATAGGCTGGCAGTTCAACATCGGCCAAACGACCCGCCACGCCTTTGCCAAAATCACAGGCAATCTGCACCTGCCGCGTAAGCGGGAACATATCCGGAAACAGGCGCGATTGCAGCAACACCGCTGGCTCGAACTTCTTCTCGGTAGCGTACTGCTCAGCTTTCGCAAGCAGGTTGGCAAGGCTGTTCAACATTTGCGTGAATACGGGAACGGACGCGGCGTGCATGGAAACTGACATGGGCTCGGATACTCGGATGCTTGCTGCAGTAGGGGGCGGCGGAGTCAGGCTGGCTCGACGATAGTGGCGCGTGATCTCAGGCCAGAGCGGCTTCCAGTTCCGGTATCAGCTTGAACAGATCGCCGACCAGGCCGATATCGGCGATCTCGAAAATCGGCGCCTCGGCGTCTTTGTTGATCGCAACGATGGTGCCTGCGTCCTTGATGCCGGTGAGGTGTTGGATAGCGCCGGAAATGCCAATGGCGACGTACAACTCAGGTGCGATGATTTTGCCGGTCTGGCCGACCTGCATATCGTTGGGCACGTAGCCGGCGTCGACCGCCGCACGCGATGCACCGACACCTGCGCCCAGCTTGTCGGCCAAGGCGTAAATGATGGCGAAGTTTTCGGCCGAACCCACACCGCGACCGCCCGAGACCACGCGGCCTGCGCTTTGCAGATCGGGGCGATCACTTTTGCCCTGTTTGAGCGACACAAATTGGGTGTGCGTTGGCAGGGCGACATTGACCGCCACCGCCTCAACAGCAGCGCTGCCGCCAGTGCCTGCGGCGGGCCACGAAGCCACCCGGACAGTAGCGATCACCGGTTTGTCTGCCGGTGCGTTGACGGTGATGATCGCGTTGCCGGCATAAATCGGGCGCGTGAAGGTGTGGCTGGATTTCACCGTCATCAGATCACTGACCTGGGCGACGCCGAGCAAGGCGGCGACACATGGCATCAGATCTTTGCCAAACGTTGTCGATGGTCCGAACACGTGGCTGTAGCCGCCGGCGACGGCGACGATTTGCGGTGCCAGCACCTGTGCGATGGGATGCGCATTGGCGGCGTTGCTCACGGTGATCACTTTGCTGACGCCGGCAATGGTCGCGGCTTCTGCGGCGATGGCAGTTGCATCAGCGGCCAGCACCAGGACGTGCACTTCGGCGCCGTCAATCGCGCGTGCCGCCGACACGCACTTGGCAGTGGCTGAAAAGTTGAGCTTGCCGTCGAGATGTTCAGCGACTATCAGAATCTTGCTCATGTCACTCCTAGGCTCTTGGAACCCCTCTCCCCTGCCCTAGTAAAACAGGGGGGGAGAGGGGCTTTTCTTGGGGGTTTCATTTTGGGTGCTTCATTTGGCGCTTACAGCAAGCCCTTGGCTTTCAAAGCGGCGACCAGTTCGGCAGCGTCCTTCACCATCACGCCCTTGCTGCGCTTGGGCGGGGCGGCGTAATGGCTGACGCTCAAATATTCGCCGCGCTCGACACTGAGATCGGCAAGAGCAATGGTCTCCATCGGCTTGCTCTTGGCCTTCATGATGTCTGGCAGCTTGATGAAGCGCGGCTCGTTCAAGCGCAAGTCGGTAGTGATCACTGCGGGCAGTTCGACGGCTAGCGTCTCCATTCCGGCGTCGACTTCGCGCGCGACCGTGGCTTTGCCGTCGGCCACATCGACCTTGCCCGCAAACGTTGCTTGTGGCCGACCCCACAGGGTCGCCAGCATCTGCCCGGTCTGATTGGCGTCATCATCGATCGCCTGCTTGCCCAGCAGGACAATGCCTGGCGATTCGCGCTCGACCAGTTTGAGCAGGACACGCGCGGCGGTGAGCGGCTGCACAGCGTCGGTGCTGACCACATGGATGGCGCGATTGGCGCCCATCGCCAGCCCGTTGCGCAAATGCGCGGCGGCGTCGGCGGGGCCGATGGTGGCGACGATGACCTCGGTCGCCACGCCTTTGTCGCGCAATCGCAAGGCCTCTTCCAACGCAATCTCGTCAAACGGATTGGCAGAAAGCTTGACGCCGTCGGTGACGACGCCCGACCCATCGGGCTTGACCTGAATGCGCACGTTGTAATCCACCACGCGCTTGAAAGCGACCAGAATCTTCATCGGGGCTGCGTTCCTCGGATTGGAAAGTCAAGGCCGCCTGCCGACGGCAACGGTCCCAATAATAGCGGCTTGAGGGTGAAGAGCTTAATGCGGCTTTAAGAAGAGCGCTGCGCTAAGCCCAGCGCGGGCGGCCGCGAACGACCTCGCCCATTGGAAGCAACGGTTAGTGCTCGGGATGCGTGCCGCTCTAGCAGCCGGTCGGGCTGAGGTCGACCGGGCTGCTTGCCAGCTTCCGCCGCCAGCAAGCGCTCCTGAATCGCCGGTCCAGCCCCTGCAGGCACCAGCATTTGCCTTCATTGATGACGGCTTCGACGGGAAGTCTTGCAGGGAACTGGCGCGCCGCGCGGCGAGTGCACCCACCCGGTTGCTGCTGGCGCAGGGAACCCGTACGGGCGGCGCTGCCGAAGTCGCGCAGCAGTTGCCGAGTTCGACTCACGTTTGCAGACGCCGGTTACGAGCGTGCGCCGACAATCAGCCCGCCAAGAAAAAGGACTCGCCATACGGCTTTGGCGCGCAGGGGTGCTGGCACGCGTCGAGAACGCCGCTGAGGCTTGCCGACCAGCCATTGAGGTAGCGCAACCAGGTGGCGGCGGTGCCAATCAAGGCACCACCGGCGAACGCCGCTAGCCAGCCATTGATGCCGGTTGCCCGAGCTGGTTAAGCGGCAGGCGCAGATAACGGACTCCATTGCTGTCAGGCTCCGGCAATCGACCGCCGCGGATGTTCACCTGCAGGGCAGGCAGGATCAGCAATGGCTCCGCAAGGGTCGCATCGCGCTCAAGACGCAGTTTGACGAAATCGGCGAGCGCCACGCCGGCGCGCAAATGCTTGTTGCCTGCTCGCTGCGCCGCGACCGAGGTTTCGGCAGCCGGTTCACGCCCGTCGGGAGGATAGTCGTGGCAGAGAAAAACCCGAGTTTGTTCAGGCAAGTCGAGAATGGTTTGCACCGAGGCGAAGAGTTTTCGCGCATCCCCGCCGGGGAAGTCGCAGCGCGCTGAGCCGGTGTCTGGCGCGAACAAGGTATCTCCGATGAACGCCGCATCGCCAATAACGTAGGTCAGGCTGTCGTCGGTGTGGCCGGGCGTAGCCAGTGCGTAGCCGGTCAATCCACCAAAGGCGAACGATTCGTTTGCATCAAAGAGATGATCGAACTGGCGACCGTCTGCTATGAAATCGTCGCCAAGATTGAACAGTTGCTGGAAGTGCTGCTGCACGCCAATGATGCCACGCCCGATGGCAAGCCTACCGCCGAGTTGGTCGCGCAAGTAGGCTCCGGCACTGAGGTGGTCGGCGTGCGCATGCGTTTCCAGTATCCAATCGACGCTCAAATCCTGCCGTCGCACGAAGTCGATCAAGTGGTCGGCAAGCACTGTGTTGGTGCGGGCCGACGGACCGTCGTAACCCAGCACCGAATCGATGATCGCGGCGCGACCGCCCGCTGCGTCATAGACGACATGGCTGAAGGTGGACGTGAGCGGATCGCGGAATGGTTCGACAAGCGGGTTCATGGCGCACCAAGTCCTGCTTAATAAATGAGGCTCTAATTTAGATAACTCTAAAATATATGTCAATCCCGCCAGTGGGAGCTACAGCGAAGACCAGGAAGGCAGCGACACCACGCATGTTTGACGCAGCGCGAGGATTGCCCGATGCCGTGGCGATGGCTACCCATGCAGAATCGGCCGCCTTGCTGCTGAAGGCGCTGGCCCATCCTGCACGTCTGTTGGTGATGTGCCGGCTGGCAGAACGCGAGGCGTCGGTCGGCGAATTGCAGCAGGTCGGCATGAGCATGTCGGCGCTTTGGCAGCACTTGGGTGTGCTGCGAAATCTCGGCTTGGTGCGTACCCGCCGCGGGTCGCAAACAATCGTCTACTCACTGTCTAACGGACCTGTCCTTGCCGTGATGCAGACGCTATACGAGCCCATTGCGCGCCGCAGATAACCGCCGCGCCTCGCGGCTAGCCCAATTGCTCGACGATGCGCTGCGCCGCGTCTGCGGGCGATTCAGTCACTGTCTGCACCCTTAATTCGGGCGTGATGGGCGCTTCGTAGGGGGCGCTGATGCCGGTGAAATTAGGCAAGGTGCCGGCGCGGGCTTTGCGATACAGACCCTTCACGTCGCGGCGCTCGCACTCCTCAAGGGGCGTATCCACAAACACCTCGATAAACTCGCCCGTGCCGAACAATTCGCGCGCCATTTGCCGCTCGCTGCGAAACGGCGAGATGAAGCTCACCAGCACAATGAGTCCCGCGTCGACCATCAAGCGACTGACTTCGGCGACGCGGCGAATGTTTTCGACGCGGTCGGCGTCGGTGAATCCCAAGTCGCGGTTGAGCCCATGGCGGACGTTGTCGCCGTCCAGCAAGTAGGTGTGCTGACCCAGCGCCAACAGGCGCTTCTCCACCAGGTTGGCCAAGGTCGACTTGCCCGAGCCCGACAGGCCGGTAAACCACAGGCAGCGCGGCGTTTGCGCCTTCAGCGCGGCGCGTGCGGCCCTATCCACATCGACGTGCTGCCAATGAATATTGGCGGCCCGACGCAGCGCGAAATCCAGCGTGCCGGCGGCAACCGTGGCTTGGGTGACGCGATCAATCAGGATGAAGGCGCCCAGCTGTTTGTTTTCGGCATACGGACTGAACGCGATCGGTTGATCCAAGGAGAGATGGCAAACCGCCACTTCATTCAAGGCCAACTCGCGCGCGGCGATTTCTTCCTGCGAATTGACGTCGATACGATGGCGGATATCGGTGACCGTGGCGTTCACCGTGCGGCAGCCAAGCTTGAGCCAATAACCACGCCCTGGCAGCAATGGCGCATCTGCCATCCACAGCAAATGCGCGGCGAACTGGTCGGCAACTTCCGCTGGCGCGCCCGCCGCGGCCAACACATCGCCGCGACTGACATCGACCTCGTCGGTGAGCGTCACTAGCACCGATTGACCTTGCACCGCTGTGGCCAAGTCGCCGTCGGCGGTGACGATGCGGGCGACGGTCGAGCGGCGACCCGAAGGCAGCGCCACCACCGCATCGCCCGGCTTCAATTCACCCGCCGCCAAGGTGCCCGCAAAGCCACGAAAGTCTTGATGGGGCCGGCACACCCACTGCACCGGCATACGGAAATCGGTGCCGTTGCTGCTGGCGGCGACGTCGGTCGATTCAAGCAAGCCCAGCACGCTGGGCCCGCGGTACCAAGCCATTGCCGTTGAGGACGTGGTGAGATTTTCGCCGCGCAAGGCGGACAACGGCACGCATTCGACGCTGCCAATTCCAAGCGCTGACGCCAGCTCACGGTAATCGGCACAGATCGTCTCAAACACGCTTTGATCGTAATCAACCAAGTCCATCTTGTTGACCGCCAACAGCACATGGCGAATGCCAAGCAGGGCACAGATGTAGCTGTGCCGGCGAGTTTGCGTCAGCAAGCCTTTGCGAGCGTCGACCAGGACCACCGCGAGATCCGCCGTGGATGCACCGGTGGCCATGTTGCGCGTGTATTGCTCGTGGCCGGGGCAATCGGCAACGATGAACTTGCGCTTGTCGGTTGCAAAAAAACGATAAGCGACATCAATCGTGATGCCTTGCTCACGCTCGGCGGCGAGGCCATCCACCAACAGCGCAAAGTCGAGCTCCCCGTTCTGGGTGCCGTGCCGACGGCTGTCACCAGACAAGGCGCTCAATTGATCGTCGAAGAGTTGCTGCGAGTCGTGCAGCAGGCGTCCGATCAGGGTGCTTTTGCCATCGTCAACACTGCCACAGGTGATAAAGCGCAGCAGCGACTTGGTCTCGTGTTGAGCGAGGTAGGTGGCGAGATCGGTAGATTGGACAAGGGCGTTCACAGGCGTCATCAATGCAGTTGAGGCGAAGCGTCTAAGCCCCTCTCCCACCGGGAGAGGGGTTGCGGTGAGGGGCGTTGCATGCGGGAAGCCGTCACTCAGAAATACCCTTCCTGCTTTTTCTTCTCCATCGAAGCGCTGGGGTCGTGATCGATGACCCGGCCTTGGCGTTCAGACGTGCGCGCCACCAGCATTTCCTGGATCACCTTTTCCAGCGTATCGGCATCGGACTCAAGCGCGCCCGTGAGCGGATAGCAGCCCAAAGTACGAAAGCGCACGCGCTTGAGTTGCGGGGTTTCATCGGCGCGCAACGGCAGGCGCGCATCGTCGACCATGATTAGCGCGCCATCGCGCTCCACCACCGGCCGGATCGCGGCCAAATACAGGTCCGGCACGGCAATCTTCTCGCGGTAGATGTACAGCCAGATATCCAGTTCGGTCCAATTGGACAGCGGAAATGCGCGCACGCTCTCATTGGGTTTAAGCCGCGCGTTGTAAAGATTCCACAACTCGGGACGCTGGTTTTTCGGGTCCCAGCGATGCTCGGCGCTGCGGAACGAAAATATGCGCTCCTTGGCGCGCGATTTTTCCTCATCCCGACGCGCACCACCAATCGCGCAATCGAAGCCGTGCGCGTCCAGCGCCTGCTTCAAGGCTTGGGTCTTCATCACGTCGGTGTGCACGGTGGCACCGTGAGATATCGGCCCAATGCCCGCTGCCACGCCGTCCTGGTTGGTATGCACACGCAGCTCGACGCCAGTCTCGACGGCCATGCGGTCGCGAAAAGCGATCATCTCGGCAAACTTCCAGCCGGTGTCGATATGCAGCAGCGGCATCGGCGGCCGCGCCGGATAAAACGCCTTCAGCAGCAAATGCAGCAAAACCGAGCTGTCTTTGCCAATCGAATACATCAGCACCGGATAACGAAACTCGGCCGCGCACTCGCGCAGGATGTGGATGCTTTCGGCTTCTAAACGGTCAAGGTGGCTGTGCAAACAAAAACTCCAGAAAAACGCCGGTACTGCATCTTCAGCGGGAACCGTTCGTGCTAAGAAAACTGCGCGCAAGCGCGCCGGTTATTGCCCATGAACTCAAGGGGGTTGCGAGTCCCAAAAAAGTCCGCTCGGCCTGAGGTTGATCGCTCGCCAAGTGGGTACCTTGACGACAGCGAGTCAGCTTTCAGTCGCCAGAGCGGAGACAACCAGCGCGCAAGTATCAGTGAGGCCGCCGGTCACGCCAAGACGCAAAGTGTGATCCGGGGCTAACCAGCGGTTATGTTCGGCTGCGTGCAACCCGTCGCAGGGTCGCCTCGGCCAAGCGATCCGCTGCGCCGGGCGCGGTCGCAAAAAACAACGAAGGCTCGACCAGTTCAAGCTCCAGCACCTTGGGTCCGTCGGCTGCCGGCAGCAGATCGATGCGCGCATACAGCGGCGTCTCGAACGGCAGGGCCGCCAGCACCTGCTGCGCCAGCGCGTGCTCAGGCTCGCTGGCGATGCGCGGGCCGATGTTTTCGGTCGCAAACAAGTCGCTGGTTGGCGCGCCATTGCGTTTCAGCAGAGGGCCTTTGCGAATGGCATGCGAATAGCGGCCATCGATGAAGATCATCCCGGTTTCACCATAGCTGTCGACGCCGCTCAGATAGGGTTGCAGCAGCACACTGCGACCGCCATCCAACAAACGCCGCGCATGCGCCATCGCGGCTTCCCGTTGGCTGGCCAGATAGCGTTGCGTATCCCGCGAGCCCGCACCAATCGCCGGCTTGACCACGAACTCGTCAAAGCTTGGCAAGCGCTCGGGATCATCGCCCGGCTCGGCGAAATGCGCCGGAATGATGGCCACGCCAGCGCGAGCAAGATCCGCCAGATAGTGCTTGTCGCTGCTCCAGCGCACCACTTCCAGCGGATTCAGCAACACATCCAAGCCGCTCACCGCCGCACACCACGTCAGGAACTCGGGGTGACGCTCGCTGTAATCCCAGGTCGAACGCAACAGCACCGCCGCATAGCGCGACCACGACACCGTCGGATCATCCCAAGCCCGCACCTCCGCCGTCGCCCCCTGCCGCGCAAACGCCTCCAACAGCGGCGTTTGATCGTCGTCGAGACCGGTGGCAGCGATGGCGGTGGCTAGGCAGATGCGGGTCATCGTGTTTAAAAAGCGGGGCTGGGGACTGGGGGCTGGGGATTCGGGGCGGATTGCGCGGCGAGGTTCACGCGCTTGGGGGAGCGCCGGAAGGCGCGAAATGGTCTGGGCAGCGAGGCCAATCGCGCCTTCCGACGCTCCCACAGACGCAAGCCTCCAACCCCAGCCCCCAGTCCTGCTTCAACCGTCAAAGATTCACGTAATTCGGCCCCGCGCCACCTTCCGGCGTCACCCAGGTAATGATTTCGTAAGGGTCTTTCACGTCGCAGACCTTGCAGTGCACGCAGTTACTGGCGTTGATCTGCAGGCGGCGCTCGGCACCGGTGCCGACCATTTCATAAACGCCGGCAGGGCAGAAGCGCTCGCAGGGGTTGCCGTACTCCTCGGTGCATTGGGTCAGGCAGATCGACGTGTCGGCGACCTTGAGGTGGACGGGTTGGTCTTCGTCGTGTTCGGTGGCGGCGAAATAGACGCCGGCGAGGCGGTCGCGTGGAGCGAGCGTGCGCTCAACGTAATCGCGCTTGGGTGTTTCATTGGCGCTTAGTTTGGTCAGGCTTGAATAATCCGGCTTGTTACGCCAAGTCCACGGCGACGCACCACCGGTCAGGGTTTCCCAGCCCGAGTTGAGCAGACCCACCCACAGGCCCTTTTTGAAGCTGGGCTTGATGTTGCGCACGCGCTTCAATTCGCTCATCACCACCGAGCCGCGCAGTTTCGCGTCCCAACCGGCCGCCCTAAGCGAGCCCGCTGCGTGCTCGGCAGCCAACATGCCGGAGCGAATGGCCTGATGAGTGCCCTTGATCTTGGGCACGTTGAGCAGGCCGGCGGCGTCGCCGATCAACAAGGCTCCCGGCATTTCGACCTTGGGCAGTGATTGCCAGCCGCCAGTGACAATGGCGCGCGCGCCGGCCGAAAGAATGCTGCCGCCTTCCAGCAGCGGTTTGATGGTCGGGTGGTGCTTCCATTGTTGAAAGGCTTCGTACGGCTGGTACTTCGGGTCGCGGTAGTCGAGGCCGGAGACATAGCCCAGCGCGACCTGATCGCCCGTCAGGTGATACAGAAAACTGCCGCCGTAGGTGCGCGAGTCGGCGGGCCATCCCAGCGAGTGCACGATCTTGCCCGGCGTGCCGCGACCGGCCGGCAACTGCCACAACTCCTTGATGCCGATCGAATAGCTTTGCGGATCTGACTCGGCGTCGAGTGCATAGCGCTTGACCAGTTGCTTGGTCAGATGGCCGCGCGCGCCTTCACTGAGCACGGTGAGCTTGGCCTTGATGTCGATGCCTTGGGTGTAGGTCGGCTTGTGGCTGCCGTCTTTGGCCACACCCATGTCGCCGATACGCACGCCGGCCACTGCGCCGCTGTCATCAAACAACGGTTCAGCAGCGGCGAAGCCGGGATAGATTTCGACGCCCAAGGCTTCGGCCTGCGGTGCCAGCCAAGCGCACATCGCGCCCAAGCTGACGATGAAGTTGCCGTGGTTGTTCATCTGCGGCGGCACGATGGGCGATTTCCAGCCGCCGGTCCTAGTCAGAAACCAGAACTCGTCTTCTGCGGCAGGCACACAAATGGGCGGCGGCGCGGCGCGCCATCCGGGTAGCAGTTCGTCCAATGGTTGCGGTTCGATCACCGCGCCGGAAAGAATGTGCGCGCCGATGGTCGAGGACTTCTCGATCACGCACACCGTCAATTCGGGCTTAAGTTGTTTCAGGCGAATGGCGAAGGCGAGCCCGGCCGGGCCAGCGCCCACGGTGACGACGTCGTATTCCATGCAGTCGCGTTCGCTCATCGCACACCATTTTGCGCAGTTGATTCAGGCCACAATTATAGGCACCCATAGGCATCGGCCACGCCCGCGCCGGTAGCGGCCGTGGGTTGTGGATAATGCGGCCTGAATATTCCTTCTGCAGACGCCTGCGATGACTCTGATCGACGATTCCGAACTGCGCCACGCTTCGCTGTGTCGACAACTGCACCTTCTGGCGAGCGGTGAAGTCACGGCCAGCCGCTTGACTGCGGTTTACCTCTCCGCGATCGAAGCCGAAAACCCCAGTCTGCGGGCGTTCTATTGCGTCGATGCAGAAGGTGCGCGCGCCGCGGCGACTGCTTCAGACGCACGCCGACATGCGGGCACCACCGTCGGCAGACTCGATGGCGTTGCCATCGCAATCAAAGACAATCTTGATGTCGCCGGCTTGCCTACGACGGCCGGCCTTGCTGCGCGTCGTCACCATCGTGCGCCAGCGGATGCGTTTGCGGTGGCACGTTTGCGCGCTGCGGGCGCGGTGATTTTGGGCAAAACCGCGCTCGACGAAGCGGCGCTGGGCGCGATGGGCAGCAATGCGGCGTTTGGCAATGTGCCCAATCCGCAGCGGCCCGCGCAGGCGTCTGGAGGCTCGTCCTCAGGATCAGCCGTGGCCGTCGCCGCCGGATTATGCAGCGCTGCGCTGGGCAGCGACACCTTGGGCTCGCTGCGGATTCCGGCCGCGTTCTGCGATATCTACGCGCTGCGGCCGACGCTCGGCGAAGTGTCGTGCAGCGGCTTGTGGCCGGCACTGCCGCGCTTGGATGCGGTCGGGCCAATCACGCGCTCGCTGGATGATCTCAATGTGCTGCTGCAAGTGCTGGCAGCTCACGATCCCGCTGATCCGCGCTCGCGGCGACGACGCGTGCCGTTGGCGTTGCCCGACTGGGAGCCGGGCCGCTTGCGCAGCGGTGTCGCCTCGCAACTGGCCGCACTCGGCGCCGATGCAACGGTGGTCGCTGCGTTTGGCTCCGCATTGCAGCGTCTGCAACCGCTGCTGGGTGAGCGTCGTGAAGTGGCGCTTACCGGGTTTGGCTTGCCGCGCCTGCGCCGTGCGGCGCTGTTGATGATGGAGGCCGGGCTTGCCGCCGCCGATCCAGCGGACTTGCTCGAACTTTCCAGCGAGCGTCGGCAGATGCTCGCTTTTGCCAGCAGCAAGTCGGCGGTCGACTATGCGCGGGCGGACCGATTGCTCGATGCCGCCGTGGTGTCCATGCGTCGCCTGTTTGATGCTGTCGACGTGCTGCTTTTGCCAACCGTGCCACTGCCGCCGCCGCTATTGGCCGCCGCCGAGCCAGCCAATCTGGCCGACTTCACCGCCTTGGCAAGCATCGCCGGCTGTCCGGCGTTGAGTTTGCCACTGGGTGCCGGAATCGGCCTGCAATTGGTCGGCCCACCCGGCAGCGATTTGCGCTTGCTTGAACTGGGTCAGGTCACCGCTGCGTTGCTCGAGGCGCCTGAGCTCGCCTGAGCTCAGATGGGCAGGCACTCAGATGGCGATGACCCGAGTCGACTTGCCGTCTGCCGACCTCTGCTTCGACCCCGTGTTTCTGGCTGACGATCTGGCGACCGCTGCGTTCGCTGAACTCGACGCGGACATTGCTTGGGAACAGCACTACGTGCACCTGTTCGGTCGCAAATTACCGGCGCCCCGGCAAAGTTGCTGGATTGGGGATAGCGGCGCGAGCTACACCTACTCGCGGACCCGCTTCGAGCCGCGTCCTTGGCCGGATCGTCTGTTACGAATCAAGCATCTGCTGGAAGCCGCCAGCGGGGCGAGCTTCAACTCTGTGCTCGCCAATCGTTATCGCGACGGCGCCGATTGCATGGGATGGCACGCCGACGACGAGTGTGAGCTGGGTCCGCAGCCTGTGATCGCATCCTTGAGTCTGGGCGGCAGTCGGCGTTTTCTGCTGCGCAGCCGAACTGAGCTAGCTGATCGGCTGGAGCTGCGATTGAGTCATGGCAGCCTGTTGCTCATGCGCGGCGACACGCAGACTCGCTACCAACACTGCGTGCCACGCACCACCAAACCCTGCGCTCCGCGGATCAACCTCACCTTTCGACGGATCCTGCTTCCGCTTGCTGCGACCGGCAGCTGAACGAGGCGCACCGATGGCAATCACCACTCACTCGATTTGTTGCAAGCTGCGCGCCCGCACGTGATCGCGCCTGCCGATATGACCGACGCCAGCTTCGCCGACCGCATCGATTTTGTCTGCCAGCTCGCGCGCCGTCTGCATGCCTACGGCACCACCGCGCAGCGCTTGGAGGGCGCGATCTGTGCCGTTTCGACACGGCTGCAGCTGGTCTGCGATCCGTGGTCGAATCCCACCGGCTTGCTGCTCTCCTTTTCCGACGGGCGAACAGGACGCGACAGCGTCGAGACCACGCGTGTCATCCGCTTGCAACCCGGCGACATTGATCTGCGCAAACTCTGTCAAGCCGACGACATCGCCGAGCGCGTTCTGCGCGGCGACATGGGTCTTGCAGAAGGCTCGCAAGCCCTGCAGGCGCTGGATCGAGCACCTGGACAGCGCGGCCGATGGTTGATGGTGTTCAGCTTCGGGCTTACTTCGGCCAGTGTCGCCGCCCTGCTGCATACCGGTTGGCCAGCGATCATCACTGCGGCTTGCGTGGGTTGGCTGATCGGCGGTCTGGCCCTGCTTGGGTCCGGCCGCCCCCGTCTGGCGGAGGCTCTGGATGCGGTCTCGGCCTTGATCGCCACCCTTATTGTGTTGGCAGTTGCCCACTATGTGGTGCCGCTTGCCGTGCAGTCGGTGGTGATGGCTGCGGTCATCGTGCTGCTGCCGGGCTTGGCATTGACGAACGCAGTCTCGGAGCTTTCCAGTCAGCATCTGGTGTCGGGCACGGCACGGTTTGCTGGCGCAATGGCGACCCTGCTCAAGCTTACGTTTGGCACGGTGGCCGGCACCCAGATCGCCCATCTGCTGGGCTGGGTGGCTGCTGAGCCCATGCCCGCCACGCAGCCATGGATGCTCGAATGGGTTGCGTTGCTGGTGGGCTCCTACGCGTTTGCCGTGCTGTTTCGCGCCGACCGTCGCGATTACTTGCTGGTGATGGCCTCGGCGTGGTTGGGATACTTGACGACGCGCTATGCGGGCGCTGCCTTGGGCAGTGAGGCGGGCGTTTTTATTGCTGGCCTCGTGGTAGGCGCTACCGCCAACCTGTACGCACGAACTTTCAATCGGCCGGGTGCGTTGGTTCGAGTGCCGGGGATTATTCTGCTGGTTCCTGGAAGCGTCGGGTTTCGCAGTCTGAATTTCGCACTGGAGCGCGACTTACTTCTCAGCTTGGATACTGGCTTTGCACTTATTGCACTGCTGATATCGCTGGTCGCTGGATTGCTATTTGGCAATCTTTTGATTCCGGCGCGGCGCAATTTGTGAGCTCTTCGGCGCGCTTAAGGCGGCAGATCGGTGCCGCCGCAAGAACGCTGTTTTTGGTCGAACATTGATGCGGGTCCGGAGCAGCGGAGCAAGCTCCGCGCTGCTAGGGAACGTCTGCATTCATCGCACACCCTTGAGCCGAGCGTGCTCGGCTTGCTTCTCACCCTGGCTCGGCAAGCCAGGTTCGCCTTTCCGCAATTTGCAGGCGCCGTTTAAATTTTGAAATCGTCGCGGGTTTTGCCGCCGGCGACAGCGGCCTCCATCCAGCGCGGCTGCTTGCCACGTCCGGACCATGTTTCCGCTGGGTTGCTGGTATTGCGGTATTTGGCTTCCACTTTCTTGCGTTGGGCCTCGACGGCTGGCTTTGCAAAACCAAACAACTCTTCGATGGTATAGCCGGCTTCCTTCGCCATGGCGTTGATTGTGCGGCGAACTTCGCCGATCTGCTCGCGCTGTTTGCGCTTCTGCTGCTCACTGGCGGCGGCAATCAAGGCGGCAAGCTCCGCCTGTGACATCTGGCTCAGATCAATCGACATATCATCTACTCCAATCAAAAGGTTTCCCGGTAGCTCCGGTGCTCTCAAGTATCGCAGTGGCGTTTGCATTAAGTAAATACCAAAATCACAGGCAACAAAAAATAGGCATGGGCCAATACTTCACCCGGTTTCGTCCGCAGGTGCTTGGTCCGCGCTTGCCCTTCGGTTGGCCTGCACGTATGTTGCGCGTTGAACCTCCTATCGCGATGCATAGTGACTGACCATGGGCCTGCTCGACGAACTTGAAGAGGAAGCGCAGCGTCGGCGAGCCGAGGATGAACAGCGACGCACAGAAATCGGCGTTCGCGAAGCGCAGTGGATTGAGCGGATCGAGCCGGCGATGCGGCAGCTCGAGGGCTATCTCAAGCAACTCACTGAGCAGCTCAGTTACCTGAAGAAGCGCGCGCGTGTGGTCTACAACGTGGTCGGTTACGGCGACGTGGTGGCCTATGTTGAACCGGTCTACACGCTCGTCGGGCGCGCGCCGAGCAGGACCAGTTACGAGATCACGCTTGGATTTTCAGCGGTTATTGCCAGCGATGAGTGCCCGCTGGTGCAAGGCGAAACTGGTACGCGACTGAAGAGTCTGATCAGCGTTCTGCAGCAATTGCGGATGAGCGGATTGAACGATGTCCGCAAGAACGCCAACGGAGAAATTATTGCTGCGCGCATTCAAGCCAAAGGCAAGATCCCGCTCCACCTGACTGTCAGCGCTGATCAGGAGAGTGGGGTGGTCCGCTTGCTATTCACCAACCTCGAAGGCTTGGGGCAGACTTCCCGCAATTTCCGAGTCGAGCAACTCGACACCGCTTTTAGCGACGCGCTGGGACGATTTATCGCGCGCGATGAGCTGACTTTTGCGCAAGAGGCCGTCGATGCGGATTTGCGAAGGCTGCTGAAGACGCGAATCCAACGCGACAATATCAAGCGGGAATGGGAAACCAAGCTCTCGCGGCAGCTTGCAGTAGACGAGAGCAAGGCGTTGGATAGTTTGGATCCCTCGCTGCGGCCCGGCAGTTTGGTCGGGCGCATCAAGTTGTTCTCGAAACGGCTGATCGGCCGCTAGCAAGCGCCCCGGCACGCAAGCCGCGTTTAAGCAGCCGCGCAAACATGGCACCGAGCCGGGTTTTTCCTGAAGACGTGCGCGATTCATGAAAATGCCGGGGCAATTGCAGTCACCCAACTGCCTAACCTGCGCCCCAAATTAACAGCGCGGGCATGAGTCCCGTACAGCGAAGCTTGCTCCGCCGCTTAATGCAGACACTATCCCCGACGTAAGCGTTGGCGGCGGGTCGGGTTCACAAGGCCAATCGAGTCATTAACGTCGCCCGGTCCAATGCCTCGGCAGCTTCCGCCCGGCGGTGGCGATACTCGAACGTGCCCGCTTGTACGCCGCGTTCCGACACCACTACCCGGTGTGGAATGCCGATCAACTCGATATCGGCAAACATGGCACCTGGACGCAAGCCACGATCATCGAGGCAGGTTTCCACACCTGCGGCATTGAGATCGGCGTACAGGGCTTGGGCGGCCTGCGCCACTCCCACATCGCTCTTCGGGTTGATCACGCAGATCGCCACTTGCCAAGGCGCCATCGGCGCTGGCCAACAAATGCCGCTGGCGTCGAAGTTCTGTTCAATGGCGGCAGCGACGATGCGACTCACCCCAATGCCGTAACAGCCCATGGCCATCACCCGTGGTTTGCCGGCCTCATCAATCACGCTGGCACCCATCGCCTCCGCATACTTGGTGCCAAGTTGAAACACGTGGCCGACCTCGATGCCGCGCGCGATGCCGAGCGTGCCGTTGCCATCGGGCGATGCATCGCCGGCCACAATGTTGCGAATGTCGGCGACCACGTCAGGTTCGGCCAAATCGCGTCCCCAGTTGGCGCCGGTCAAGTGGAAGCCGGTGTTGTTGGCACCGACGACGAAGTCATGCATGGCGGCAACGGTGCGATCAGCGATGACGGTGATCGGCTGTTTGGCGGCCACTGGCCCTAAAAAGCCCGGCGCACTGCCGAGGGCGGCGGCGATTTCGCCCTCGTTGGCGAGCCGGTATTCACCCACTGTGGCCAGTTTGGCCAATTTCAGCTCATTGACGCTGTGGTCGCCACGGACCAGCGCCAACGCAAAACCTTGCTTGCCGATGATGGCGATCGACTTGACCGTCGAGGTGAGTGCGATGCCCAGCAGCGCAGCAACCTCTTCGCAGGTGCGCTGGGTCGGCGTGGCCACTTGCTGCATCGTTGCACTGGCTGGCGCACGCGGGGCGGCCGGTGCCACCGCTTCCGCCAGTTCTACATTGGCCGCGTATTCCGAGCCATCAGAAAACGCGATGGCGTCTTCGCCGGAATCCGCAAGTACGTGAAATTCGTGCGACGCGGAGCCGCCAATCGCACCGGTATCGGCGAACACCGCCCGAAACCGCAGGCCCAAGCGCGTGAAGATGCGCTCGTAAGTGCGGTACATGTTCCAGTACTCGTGCTCCAAGTCCGCGCTGTCCAGATGAAAGGAGTAGGCGTCCTTCATCAGGAATTCGCGCGCGCGCATCGCCCCGAATCGGGGGCGGATTTCATCACGAAACTTGGTTTGAATCTGGAAGAAATTGACCGGCAACTGCCGATACGACTTCAGCTCGGCGCGGGCAAAGTCGGTGATGACCTCTTCATGCGTCGGGCCATAACAAAACTCGCTTTCCTTGCGATCCTTGATCTTCAGTAACTGGCCGCCAAACTTTTCCCAGCGTCCGGTTTCATCCCACAGCTCGCGCGGCTGGATGGATGGCATCAGCAATTCGACCGCGCCGGCGGCGTTCATTTCCTCGCGAACAACGTTTTCCACTTTGCGCAGGACGCGCAGACCCAAGGGCGACCAGGTGTAGATGCCGGCGGCTAACTTGCGCAGCATGCCGGCACGCAGCATCAACTGATGACTGACGATCTCGGCATCGGCGGGAGTCTCTTTACTGGTGGCAAGATGAAATTGCGACAGGCGCATCGGGTGTGGTTCCGGGGGTAAACCCGACATTCTAGCCAACAGCCGCTTTATCGAGTCGCCCGGCGATGCGCTGACCAACGTGCGCACGGTCATCAGCGATCAGTTTTCGGGGGCGACGTCGCGTTGGGAGGGCAGGGTATCGGGCACGACATTGGTGTTGAT